>LLBZ010013591.1_pt1 | contig 12441 bp, 10 predicted proteins | sample 1489421 | NCBI WGS metagenome assembly LLBZ01 (sample SAMN04092657, study PRJNA295927) | soil metagenome | biome: Soil prokaryotic community; feature: Bulk soil; isolation source: soil from tomato rhizosphere | host: tomato cultivar Moneymaker | place: South Korea | collected 2011-11-01 | reverse complement strand
TGACCCAAATTTCCAGCAAAAACTTCTATCGCTTTCTCATCGGCTTTTGCTTTCGCTTCTTGTAAAGTTTCATTTGAAATAGTTGGCTCTAATAATCGTTTGTAACTATCTTTTATCGCAATTTCTACTTGTTTCGTACTTTCATTTCTTCCTTTTAAAATATTTTCCTCAATAAAATCTATGGCTTCTTCGTTATCAACCTCAACTTTTAATTTAATAAATCCTTCTTTTTCGGCACGAAGCATAGCTAATAATCGATGCGAAGGTGCTTTTGAAATGGGTTCTGACCAATCGAAATATTGTTTAAATTTTTGTGCATCTTCTTCTTCAGCTTTCTTTTTAACCACTTTTGTAGTTACTATAGCTTTTCTTTGAAACAAACGACGTAAATTTTTTCTAATGTAAATATTTTCATTAATCCATTCGGCAATAATATCTCTGGCTCCTTGTAACACTTCATCTTCATTTACCACATTTTTAGAAATATATTTTGATGCTTCAAACTCAATTTCGTCATTATTTTGAGCCATTATTATTTTAGCCAAAGGTTCTAAACCATTTTCACGAGCCACATCGGCTTTGGTTTTTTTCTTCTTTTTATAAGGCAAATACAAATCCTCAATTTCTTGTAAATCAAAACTATTTTGAATTTTAGTTTTTAATTCTAATGTAAGTTGGCCTTGTTCTTCAATAGTTTTTAAAATGGAATCTTTTCTTTTAACGATTTCATCATATTGTTTGGAAAGTTTGGCAATGTTTTCAATTTCAACTTCATCTAAATTTCCAGTTTGGTCTTTTCGGTAACGAGAAATAAATGGAATTGTACAATCTTCTGAAAGTAATTGTAAAGTTGCTTGTATGTTTTTATCAGCAGTGTTTACAACTGATCTTATAAATTGAATATTGGTCATTTTTGTATAAAATTTCTGAGGTGCAATTTATGTAAATTACTTTAGTTGGTGTGCAATGGTAACGAAATTGTGAATAATTTATTCTTGAATCTTCTTAAAAGCATAGCCTATTTTTTCAATCACATCTGTAATCAACATACTTTCTTCGCTTTGCGAATTTAAAGTAATATCAGCTGCCAAACCATGAAGATAAACTCCTAAAATTGCAGAATGAATAGGAGTGTAATTTTGTGCTAAAAAAGCGGTGATAATTCCTGTTAAAGCATCACCCGAACCTCCTTTGGCTAAACCAGAATTTCCAGTAGTATTTACAAAAGATTCAAACCCATTTGTGATAAAAGTGTTGTGTCCTTTTAAAACGATAATAGAATTTAATTCTTTAGCTTTTATTATTGCATTAACTCTTCTTTCTTCTTCTGAATTATGTTTGCCAAACAATCTATCAAATTCTTTAGGATGTGGTGTTAAAATTGAATTTAAAGGCAATTGGTTAAACCAATCTTGATTCATTGCTAAAATATTTAAAGCATCAGCATCAATAACAAGGTTTTCTTTTACTTTTAAAAGAGTAGAATAGACCAATTTTTGAGCTGCTTCATTTTGCTCTAAACCAGAACCTATTCCAACAGCATTATATAATGAAAAATCGATTACTTCCTCTCTAAAATGAAGCATAGCTTCTGGAATGAAATTATTAAATGTCATTTTTTCTTCTTTTGGAATACTGGTTGTAAGTAAACCACTACCTGAACGCAAACATGCTTTTGAGGCAATTAAAGCTGCACCCATTTTATTTGTACTTCCTGCAATTAATAAAACATGACCATAATCTCCTTTGTGAGAATTTTCATTTCTCCTTTTATAAATTTTTTTAATGAAAGTTATATCAATTAACATCTTCTTTATAAATTTAGTATTGCTTTTTAATCACCTCCTTCAAATCTAAAATTTCGCTTCATAAAATTCAAAGCAGCTTCAACGATTTCTCCCATTGAATTTGCTTTTTTAAAATTAACATCCAAAGTAAATTCATAAATTTCCTTTCCCAATTCTTCGATATGTTCCTTTGGTGCTAATGCAGTTGATTTCATCGCTTCTAATAAATCGTGAATTCTTACTTTAGAATCTCTTAATCTTTTTACTAAAACTGACCGTTCTTCATTTTGATACTGTTCAATAGAACTTTGACTTAATTTATTTTGGACTAATTGATTATACTGAAAATTCTCTTTAAAGAGATGTGGTTTATATAATTTAAAACTACCTTCATAACTTTGTTGATCAAAATCGATGGCTCTAATTTTAAAAACTAACTGATCAAAATCATAAATAGGAATAATTACAAAATTATAAGAACGCATGTCTCCTAATAAGCCAATCATACAACGTTCATTAAACTTTACAAACTGTTTTGCTATTTGAGCTTTTTCGTGTTCAGTACACTCTTTTAAATTTTTTTCTATAAAAACATCTCCTGGAATACCTACAATATGCTCTTCTATTAAAGTATCTTTAAAAACTAAATAATTAATCCTATTAGGCGATAATATATGTTCTAATTCTAAACCGTAAATTCTAGAAGCATCTGCTTTTTTTATATAAAAATGAGTGTAATTGTCATTTAGAATATTTCTAACTTTAATTCGAAATGGTTTTGAGTTTCCAAAAGTGCAAAAATCAATTTGGTCAACATTTAAAAAAGCAAAACTACTTTCATTTCCATCAGAATGTAAAAGTGTATATATTTTTTTAAGATTTTTATCTATTTCGGCTCTTTCAAATTCGTTATAATAAACTCTCACCCATAATGTATCTTTACCTAGTTTATCAAAAACAGAAATAGCTCCTTGAAAACGTAATAAATCATCATAAAAAACATTCGTTTTAGTTAATCTTTTATATTTATCAAGATAATCACGAAGTGGTTTATTTATAGGAAAATATTCTTTTTTAAATTGTTGTTTGTCGTTGCTCATGTTTTTGTAAGATACTATTTTTAAGAAAAAGAAAGATGTTTATTAATCTTAAACTATATAATTCTTAGAATCTTTTAAAAATTAGGGTTGAATATTACTATTATTCATTTTAATTTTTTCAAAAAAAGAAAATCATTTACAATAATTACCAATAATATTAAGCATATTACAAAATAGAATCAATAACAATATTATATTTAAACTTCTTGCTTAAATTATTATTTTCAACGAATTTTAATAGTTAATAATTTTTATTTACAAGCTATCTTATTTACTCTATTTGCATGTCTTCCTCCTTCAAATGCAGTTGATAAAAATGTTTCTACCATTTGAACTGCTTGTTCAATAGAAGTAAAACGAGCTGGAATACTAATTACATTCGCATCATTATGTAAACGAGCTAATTCTGCAATTTCTTTTGTCCAGCAAAGTGCGGCTCTCACATCTTGATGTTTATTAACAGTCATTGCAATTCCATTACCTGAACCACAAATTACAATACCAAAATCAGCTTTTCTACTTTCAACATCATAAGCTACTGGATGACCAAAGTCTGGATAATCTACACTTTCAAAAGTATCTGTACCATGATTTAAAATAGTGTGTCCTTGTTTTTCTAAAAATTGAACAATCGCTTTTTTGTAATCTGGACCTGCGTGGTCATTTCCTATTGAAATAATCATAATATTGTTGTTGTTTATTATTTACAAAATTAAGTATATTAAACTAAAAAGATTATTTATAATTAAATTGTTTTGTTTCTATAATTTATACTTCTTACAGACACAAATTCAAATATTTTACAAATCATTATCTATCAGTTACTTAGTAGTTAAACTAACGTTAATTCACAACATTGTTAATAGTATTTTACAATCCATTGATAATCAGGTAACTTTAAATTAACATAAGTTGTTAATAAGTAAAGACAAAAAAAGAGAAGTTTTTTTCAAACGGTAGCATTTTTTTTATAATCCAAAATAGGAATGAATAAAAGCCTAATAGTTTTTATTTTTTATTCCAAACTTATGAGTTTATTAACTGTAGTTATTAACAAAAAACAAAGTGAAAGTTATATACAAAACAACCATAAAAATAGAAATTAACAGTTGTTGATAACTAAAAAATAAAATCAATATTGAAATTAAAAATCAATACTTTAAACAAAAAAGAAACTGTTAATAGAATTGTATAACTATGTAAAACTTTAAAATTGTACCATATCAAGAAAACTTATTCTACATATTAACATGCTATCATAACCACCAAATTTTTTAAAATTTAAATAAATCTTTTTTGTTGTATTTAATAATTGTTGAAAACTCTCTTTTTTTAGTACTAAACAATTTTTAAATGATTGTCATTTTTAAAGCTATCTAAAATTTCTTTAGCTCTCATTAAATCTTTAGGATGTACTTTTAATTTTATGCCTCCATAAGCAATAGAAGCAAATGGATCGATAGAAACTAAAGTTTCGTTTTCAAATACATGTTCAATTTCTTCTTGATCCAATAAATTTTTTATAATAAATGTTTCATGAGGAAAATTAAAAATAGCTACAATGACATAATCTTTCATATTGATAATCATTTTTATAAAGATACAAATAAGTTATTTTTTATTTAAATCTTAATGCTTAATACTTTTGTCTTAATACTATTTCGTAACTTTCGACATTAATTAGAAAAGATACAATGAGTAAGAAACCAAAAAAATTTGGTAAAAAAGCTAAAGATTTTACCGCACAAATATTTAAAATCCTTTCAAAGGAACCTTCAAAATCCTTTAATTATAAACAAATAGCAGCTGCTTTAGAATTAAATGATACTAAAAGTAGAAATGAAATTATTAGAGATTTAAAATTACTAAAAGTACAAGATAAAATTCATGAAACTGAAATAGGAAAATACCAAATTGTTTCAAAATCTGAATATTATGAAGGTACAATTGATATGACTTCGAGAAAATCAGGTTATTTCGTTTGTGACGAATTAGAAGATGATGTTTATGTTCCTTTTATCAATTTAAATCATGCTTTAGATAACGATAAAGTAAAAGCTTATATTTATAATAGAAGAAGCTCTAGAAAACCTGAAGCAGAAGTTTTAGAAATTTTAGAAAGAGCTAAAACAGAATTTGTAGGTGTTATTGATATCCAAAAAAACTTTGCATTTGTTACGACTACCAATGCAAAAATGTATACTGATATTTTTATTCCAAAAAATAAAATTAATGGAGCTGAACATGGTGATGTAGTTTTAGTAAATATGGAAGATTGGCCTAAAAAAGCTGACTCTCCTTTTGGTTCAGTTATTAAAGTATTAGGAAAACCAGGAGAACATAATACTGAAATTCATGCTATTTTAGCAGAATATGGTTTACCTTATGATTTTCCTATTGAAGTTGAAGCTTATGCTAATAAAATAGATACTTCGATTACTCCTGAAGAGATTGCGAAGCGTAAAGATATGAGAAATGTTTTAACGTTTACCATTGATCCAAAAGATGCTAAAGATTTTGATGATGCTTTATCGTTCCAAATTTTAGAAAATGGAAATTATGAAATAGGTATTCATATTGCAGATGTTTCTCATTACTTAAAAGAAGATACTATTTTAGATAAAGAAGCTTATGATAGAGCAACTTCTGTTTATTTAGTAGATAGAGTAGTGCCAATGCTTCCAGAAGTGTTATCAAACTTTGCTTGTTCATTAAGACCTCATGAAGAAAAATTTACTTTTTCGGCAGTTTTTCAACTGAATCAAAAAGCTGAAGTTATAGATTCTTGGTTTGGTAGAACAGTAATTTATAGCGATCAGCGTTTTGCTTATGAAGAAGCACAAAGTATAATTGAAAGCAAGTCTGATATAATTCCTGCGGAAATTTCGTTAACTGGAAAAGAATATAAAGTATCTCAACCAATACTAGAAGCTACTTTAAAATTAAATGAATTTGCAAAAATTCTACGTAGAAAAAGAATGGCTAATGGTGCTATTTCTTTTGATAAAGTAGAAGTTAAATTTCATTTAAATGAGGAAGCAGAACCAACAGGTGTTTATTTTAAAGTTTCTAAAGATGCAAATCATTTAATTGAAGAATTCATGCTACTAGCAAACAGAAAAGTAGCAGAGTTTATTGGTAAACAAAAGAAAACATTTGTTTATCGTATTCATGATGAACCTAATGAAGACAAATTAATGAATTTGCAAACTGTTATTTCTAAATTTGGTTATTCTATTAATTTTAAATCTAAAAAAGATATTTCGAACTCTTTAAATAGTTTATTAGAAGAAGTTCAAGGAAAAAAAGAGCAAAATTTAGTTGATACATTAGCAATTAGAACCATGAGTAAAGCAGTTTACTCAACTGAAAATATAGGTCACTATGGATTAGCTTTTGATTATTACAGCCATTTTACTTCTCCTATTCGTCGTTATCCTGATGTTATGGCACACCGTTTGTTACAACATTATTTAGATGGAGGAAAAAGTGTGAATGAAGAAGATTATGAAGAAAAATGCCGTCATTCATCAGATATGGAAAATTTAGCAGCTCAAGCTGAAAGAGATTCTATAAAGTATATGCAAGTAAAATACATGCAAGATCATAAAGATGAAGAATTTTTAGGTGTAATTTCTGGAGTAACTGAATGGGGAATTTATGTAGAAATCATTGAAAATAAATGTGAAGGAATGTGTCGTATACGTGAAATAAAAGACGATTATTATACATTTGATGATAAACAATACGCTTTGGTAGGTGAAGTTTCTAAGAATATTTTACAATTAGGAGATGAAGTCTATGTAAAAGTTAAAAATGCTGATTTAGTAAAGAAACAATTAGATTTTTGGTATTTAAGAAAAAAGGAATAAGTAAAAAAATTAGTAATTAGTTAAAAATAGAGTCATGAAAAAAATATTTTATAGTATATTATTGGTTAGTACAATAGGTTTTTCCCAAGTTGAAAAACAAGTAGGAGAATTTTCAAAAGTTACTGCTTTTGATAAAATTGATGTTTATTTAATAAAAAGTACTGAAAACAAAGTAGTTTTAAAAGGAGATAAAAAAGAAGATGTTGAGTTAGTAAATAAAAGTGGAGAACTTAAAATTAGAATGAGTTTTGGTAATTTACTAAAAGGAGATAATATTTCAGCAACAGTTTATTATACTAATATAGATGCTATTGAAGCAAATGAAGGTTCAAGAATATCCTCTAATGAAATTTTTGAAGGATTGCTATTTGATATTATTGCTAAAGAAGGTTCTGAAGTAAAAATTAAACTTGATGTTGATAAACTAAATGCAAGAGCTTCACAAGGAAGTATTTTAAAATTAGATGGTAATGTTGATTATGCTGATATTTTAGTGAATTCTGGAGCTAAATACGAAGCTAAAAATTTAATTACAAAACAAACTACCATTACTGGAAATGCAGGTGGAGAAGCAGACGTTTATGCAACAGATTTAGTAGATGCAAAGGTTAGAGCTGGAGGAACTATTTTAATTCATGGAAAACCAAAGCAAATTAACCAAAAAACAATTGCTGGTGGAACGATTGAACAAGCTAAGTAGTTTTTTTTACTTAATTTAGACTTTCAATACGATTTTTATAATTTTTATGTGGCACGATATTTTATCAGCAATTCCTTGGGGATTGCTTTTAGCTTTTTCTATAGGACCTGGTTTTTTTGTTTTGTTAGAAACAAGTATAACCAAAGGTTTTAGAGCTGCTTTTACAATAGATTTAGGTATTGTTTTTGGTGATATTTTATTTATACTTATTGCTTATCTAAGTACTAATCAACTTTTAGAACAATTAAAAGATAACCCATCACTTTTCATAATAGGAGGATTAATTATGCTAGGTTATGGGTTAGTATCTTTTATCCAATTAAAAAGAAGTTTTAAAAAAAAGCAAGAAATAATTGAAGATGAAGATAATATTAAAAAAAACAATTATTTTGCTTTATTTTTCAAAGGTTTTTTAGTCAATTTTATCAACATTGGAGTATTAGGTTTTTGGTTAATGATCATTATAACACATGGACCAAAAATGAATATGGATACCGAAAGAATTACTATTTTCTTTGCAGCTATTTTATTTTTTTATTTATTTTTTGATGTTGCTAAAATACTATTGGCTAAACAATTAAAAAATAAATTAACTCCTCAAAATATTTATAAAATTAAAAGAGTAATCAGTATTATTATTCTAATTTTCGGATTATTTTTTGTACTACAAGGTTTATTTCCAAGTGAAAAACAGAAATTTCAACAACGTTTTGAGATGTTCAAATAAAAAACCTCCAAGTAAACTTGGAGGTTTTTGAGGCATCGTCCGGATTCGAACCGGAGTAGACGGTTTTGCAGACCGGTGCCTAGCCGCTCGGCCACGACGCCTTTTGTTAGGAGTGCAAATATAGATATAAAAATTTCAATATTCAAAAAACTAATTCTAATATTTCTACTTTATGTACTATTTTTCTGTTTTTTTTATTGTTTTGTTCAAAAAATTATCTTTTCTGCTTCATTACAATAGTTACAGCTTCAACATCACCTCCTATTGGAGGATTCAATTTTGAAACACCAATTTTTACTTTTAAAACAGTTGGTAGTTCTCTCAAAATTCTCTCTATTATACGTTGAGCCACATGTTCTAATAATTTTGCTCTTATAGCCATTTCTTCTACTATAATTTTATTTAAATCTACATAATCTACTGTATCATGTAATTCATCAGTTTTAGCTGATTTTTTTAAATTAGTTTTTATTTCTAAATCTACTTTATAATCACTTCCTATTTTTCCTTCTTCGATTAAGCAACCATGATAAGAATAAGTTCTAATATTTTGTAGTATGATAGTTCCCATTTTGTTTTATTTATTGATTTAAGTTCAAAGTTAGGATGTTTTTTTAACTTTTAAACAACTTTAAACTTCAAACAATTAAACATTTTCTATCTTTGTCAAAACATTGAAAATTATTATGTCAACGGAAGAAAAATCATTGAATTTTATTGAACAAATTATTGAAGAAGATTTAAAGAAAGGTTTATCTCAGGATAAATTAAGATTTCGTTTTCCACCTGAACCAAATGGTTATTTACATGTAGGTCATGCTAGTGCTATTTGTCTAAATTTTGGTCTTGGAATCGATTATAATGCTCCTGTTAACCTTCGTTTTGATGATACAAATCCTTCTAAAGAAGAACAAGAATTTGTTGATGCTATAAAAAGAGATGTGGAATGGTTAGGTTATAAATGGGATAAGGAATGTTATGCATCTGATTATTTTCAACAATTATATGATTGGGCTGTACTTTTAATAAAAAAAGAGAAAGCTTATGTAGATAGCCAATCTTCTGAAGAAATGGCTATTCAAAAAGGTACACCTACAACACCTGGAACAGATTCTCCTTATAGAAATCGTTCTATCGAAGAGAATTTAGACTTGTTTGAGCGAATGAAAAAAGGTGAGTTTGAAAAAGGAACTCATGTTTTACGTGCTAAAATATCTATGAATGCAAATAATATGCTAATGCGTGATCCTATTATTTATCGTATTATGCATGCTCATCATCATAGAACAGGAAATGATTGGTGTATTTACCCAATGTATGATTGGGCACATGGAGAAAGTGATTATTTGGAGCAAGTTTCACATTCTTTTTGTACACTTGAATTTTTACCTCATAGAGAATTATATGATTGGTTTTTGAATCAAATTTATGATGAAACTAAAGTTAGACCTAAACAGCGCGAATTTGCTAGAAGAAATCTTTCTCACACAGTTGTTTCTAAAAGAAAATTATTGCAATTAGTTGAAGAAAAGCATGTTACAGGTTGGGATGACCCTCGAATGAGTACTATTTCTGGTATGAGAAGACGTGGTATTACTGCAACTGCTATTAGAAATTTTGCGAATACTATTGGAATTGCTAAACGTGATAATTTAATTGATGTTTCCTTATTAGATTTTTGTGTTCGTGAAGATTTAAACAAAATAGCACCACGTGTAATGGCTGTTTTAAACCCTGTTAAATTAGTAATTACTAATTATCCTGAAGGTCAAGAAGAATGGTTAGAAGCTGAAAACAATCCTGAAGATGAAGTAATGACATATAGAAAATTGCCTTTTTCGAAAGAATTATATATTGAAAGAGAAGACTTTCAAGAAGAAGCTCATAAGAAGTTCTTTAGATTAACCCTTGGTACAGAAGTACGTTTGAAGAATGCTTATATTATTAAAGGAGAATCAGTTATAAAAGATGCTGAAGGAAATATTATAGAGATTCATTGTACTTATGATGCAGATTCAAAATCTGGAAGTGGTTCAGAAGCTAGTCAAAGAAAGGTAAAAGGAACTATTCATTGGGTTTCTATAAAGCATGCTGTTGAAGCAGAAGTTCGTGTGTATGATCGTTTATTCACTCATGAAAATCCTGATGGAAACAAAGAAGTTGATTTTAAAGAATATATTAATCCAAATTCATTGGAAATAATTACTGGTTATGTTGAACCAAGTTTACAATCTGCAAAGGAATTAGATCATTTCCAATTTCAACGTTTGGGTTATTTCTGTGTTGATAGAGATTCTTCATCAGAAAAATTAGTTTTTAATAAAACTGTTGGTTTAAGAGACACTTGGGCAAAAGTTAGTAATCAGTAATCGATTGTGTAATTTTGAAATTGTTTCAGAATCTATATATAAACCTACAAGTTTTTCTTGTAGGTTTTTTATTTGAAATTAAATTAGTTTTAGTTTTTACATTATAATTATTTACTATGTAAATAAATAAAAATATCTTTTAAAATTATTATAATATAAATCTATTAAAATATTATTTTATATAAAAAATATCTTTTAAAATTGACATTCATAAAATAATTATAAGAGATTATTTTTTTTAGCTAATGTGTTTTTATATCTATAGTTATAAAAGTCTTTTAAATAATCTTATTTTAAGTTTTTACTAAAATTACTTATTTTTACTATTACTTTTTTGTTTTTAAAAATTTAGAAAGTTTTTTCAACAAAAAAAGACTACTTTTTTCAAAGCAGTCCTTTTCCTATTTTGTTATTTATTTTAAAATTTTAGAAAATCTATTCTTCCGATGTATTTTCTTCAGATCCTCCAAAAATATCTTTTTTACCAGTTCCTTTTCTTTTTGTACTGTTTGCTTTTTTCATAGCTTCACCTACTTGATTACTTGCAGTAAAACTTGCTACCATATTATTCAACATTTCACTACCAGCTTGAGGTGAATTAGGTAATAAAATTAAGTTACTGTTTGCATCTGCGCCAATTGCTTGTAATGTATCATAATGTTGTGTAACAACAATTAAAGCTGATGCTTCTTGTGAATTAATTCCTACTTTATTTAATACATCTACAGATTCTACTAATCCACGAGCAATTTCTCTACGTTGATCTGCAATACCTTGACCTTGTAGTCTTTTACTTTCTGCTTCTGCTTTAGCTTTAGCCACAATTCTAATTCTTCCTGCTTCTGCTTCATATTCTGCAGCTGTTTTTTCACGATCAGCAGCATTAATACGGTTCATTGCATTTTTTACTTGAATATCTGGATCAATATCTGTAATTAAGGTATTAATAATATCATATCCATAAGTTGACATCGCTTCGTTTAATTCTCTTTTTACTGCAACAGCAATATCATCTTTTCTTTCAAAGACATCATCTAATTTTAACTTTGGTACTTCAGCACGCACCACATCAAATACATAAGATGTAATTTGGTCATGAGGATATTCTAATTTGTAAAAAGCTTCGTATACTTTTTCTTGTAAAACTTTAAACTGAACAGATACTTTTAGTTTTACGAATACATTATCTTTAGTTTTAGTTTCGATAATAACGTCTAATTGTTGAATTCTTAAATTCACTTTTCCTGCAATTCTATCTACAACAGGAACTTTCAGTTGTAAACCCGATGTTCTTGTACTTGCATATTTTCCAAAACGCTCTATAATTGCAGCAGTTTGTTGTTTTACGGTAAAGAAAGAACTGAATAAAATGAATAATCCTATAACAAGGAAAATAATTAAAATGGGATTCATAATGAATGTTTAATTGGTTTATAGTTATTATACGCTGTTTGTCGAAAAAAGTTACACAATTTGATTAATAACCTTATTTTTATTAAAAAATTTATAATATGAAAAAAATTATTTGCTTGTTAACCCTGATTTTTAGTTTTTCTGTAAATGCTCAATATGGTAATAGAGATAGTAATCGTATAGGAATTTCTGGAGGTGTTACCCAAATGAGTTTGTTTTCTGATCAATTTAATGCTAAACCTGAAATGGGCTGGATAGCAGGTTTTTCTTTAAGAGGTAATTATTACAACGATTGGCAAATGGCATTTGGAATGAATTTTACTGAAAGTAATTTTTCATTGCAACCATTGATTGGTAATGAAGACATTAAATATAAGTTATCGGGTGTTCAAGTATTCTTAACAGGAAGTTATATGGTTATAGAAAATCATTTAACATTAGAGATTGGGCCTGTTCTTCAAATTAATGGTAAA
>LLBZ010010722.1_pt7 | contig 12448 bp, 7 predicted proteins | sample 1489421 | NCBI WGS metagenome assembly LLBZ01 (sample SAMN04092657, study PRJNA295927) | soil metagenome | biome: Soil prokaryotic community; feature: Bulk soil; isolation source: soil from tomato rhizosphere | host: tomato cultivar Moneymaker | place: South Korea | collected 2011-11-01 | reverse complement strand
TTCTTTGGCTTCGACATCGACCCCGGCCCCGAACCGACGATCGATTTCTACCAGGGACAAATCCTGCGTTTGGGGAACGTGGAATTTGAGGTGCGCTTCACGCCGGGGCATACGCCCGGTCACTGTGTTTTGTATGTGTCGGCATCCAATGTGTGCTTTTGCGGTGACGTCATCTTCGCGGGCTCCGTGGGTCGCACCGACCTGCCCGGCGCAAGCTGGGAGCAGTTGGAGCATAGCATTCGAACTCAGATCTTTACCCTGCCAGACGAGACGCATCTGCTTTCGGGCCATGGCCCCGAGACGACGGTAGGGGAGGAGAAACAAAGCAATCCGTTTGTCGGATTAAACGTGTAGGGTTGCGCTGCCCGGCCCTACACGTTTTTAAAACCCATTCTTCTTGATCACCCGCTTATACCACCTGGCGCTGTCTTTCAGGATGCGTTTTTGGGTTTCGAAATCTACCCAGATCAGCCCGAAGCGTTGAGCGTAGCCCCATGACCATTCGAAGTTATCCATCAGGGACCAGACGAAGTATCCCGCCAGAGGAACTCCCATCTGAATGGCGCGATACGCAGCCGCGAAATGAGTCCGGAGATAATGGATCCGGAGCTCGTCGGCCACGCGACCGTTTTCATCGGGCGGTGTGGAATAGCTCGCGCCGTTTTCGGTAATATAGAGCTTACGCGGCTGGTAATTGAAATAGACGCGCGCCAGGATGCTTGTGAGTCCCTCCGGGTAAATTTCCCAGCCCATTTCCGTCCAATGTTCGGGCACTTTGGGGTTTGAGAAAAGGACTTGTGGATCGTTGTCGTCGCCATCGGCGCGGTAAACCGTGCGGGAGTAGTAATTCAGTCCTAGAAAATCGGTCGGTGTGGAAATAACGTCCATGTCGCCGGATTGTACAAAGTTGAGGCCGTTCGGCAGCGTGCCATTCTTGGTAAAATCGTCCACCTTATCCGAAGGATAGCCGCGCCCGAAGAGTGGATCTGCAAACCAGCGGAACCATAGCCCATCGTCCACGCGGACCAGCTCACGGTCCGCGCGGCTGTTAGAGGCAGGAATCCTCCAACTGATATCAAGTGTGATTCCCACTTCCGCCTCCGGGCTGTTACGACGAATGACAGGTACAGCCTGACCATGTGAGAGCATTAAGTGATGAGCCGCGCGGGCGCCCAGAGCATAGTCCTTCAGGCCGGGTGCATGTTGACCGGTGGAGTAGCCCATCCAGGCGACGACTGCGGGTTCATTGTGTGTGATCCAGTTCTTGACGCGGTCACCCAGGGAACGGGTCATTACATCTGCATATTCGACGAAAGCGTCGCCCGTGGTACGAACGGGCCAGCCACCTTCGTCCTCCAGTTTCTGCGGCAGGTCCCAGTGGTTGAGGGTCGCGAAGGGGACGATATCCGCTGCCAGCAGCGCATCGACAAGCTTGTTATAGAAATCCAGTCCCTTTTGATTGACCTTGCCCCTGCCAGTCGGAAGAATACGCGGCCAGGAAATGGAGAAGCGATAGGCCTTCAAACCCATCTTCTTCATCAAGCCGATGTCTTTTTTCCAGAGTCGATAATGGTCATTGGCCACATCGCCAGTATCATTGTTTCGGATGTTCCCGGGCGCGTGCGTAAAACGGTCCCAGGTCGATTCCCCTTTTCCATGCTTGTTCCATGCGCCTTCGATCTGGTACGAAGCCGTCGCCGCACCCCAAAGAAAATGTTCAGGAAATGTAATTTTGTTTGCCATTCATTGCTCCATGGTGTTCAAAGTTGCCGCTTGAGTCATAAACAGTAAGTATTTTTGAGGGCTCTCGCGGGCCAAAATTCAATCTTCAAGTTTAGTCGATGATGCGGCACTCTGTAATTGCCTGCTGATTATACGTGCATCTTCAAGCGTGGTAGAAAATTCCCCGGTGCGGACTTCCCAAATTTCTTCATGCTCGACGGACTCAGTTGGATGGAGGGTCTTCAACGGCCCAAGTGTTTCCAGCTCCACACATGAATCCTTGACATAGGCTTCCACGTTCGAGCCCAGGTCAGGATATCGATTTGTCGAATCGACGGAAAATCGCTTGACGAACAAAACAGCATCTAAAACATAGGCGATCCATGCATGTGCGTTATAGCTGCCGATTTTGAATGGCTCTTCGGATGCTCGGCCATGAATGAGGATCATGTCATCGTGTATTTCCAATCTCTCATTCTTTACTCGGGAATACGGCCAAAAGACAAGATTCCGATTGGGCTGCAAGCCCTGCGACCGTGACAGCGGCAGGATGGCCATGCCGCCCAGTTGTAGTTGCGTAATTGCCCACGGTGCAAGTTCGATCATTTCATTGCCATGCCACGTGACTCTATGTAGGAGCCTTATGCAATTGTCGTCCAATTGAAACGATATTTCTTTTTCCAAGCCAGATGCGTCCACGCTGCTTTTGAGGAGCACACGATGGTCATCCGCAACAATGCTCACATGATCCTCAGGGCACGTGAAAAACGGATCTTCCGGTGCGGTCCACAGACGGTGTCCGCCGCGGAGATAATACTCGCCATGCGGCGTGGGCCAGTGCGCATCCGGGGTTTTTGCGAAGAGCTGAATGCCAACCTTCTTGACGTAGAGTCCAAGGATGCGCGGTCCCAGAGCGGTCAGATAATCAATCCGCAGGAACTCGTTCTCAACCGACGCAACCGGAAGAAGGGTAGCCATTACGGGTGCCCCATCGTGATCTCGGCATGGACTTCACTCGTTCCTTCATTCGAGCGGATCAAGTTCCCCTCAACAATCCCACCTTCGACATTCACGTTTGCCACTCCTTTACACACGTGACCGGGGTTGTTCACCGTGATGTGATAGGTGACGCCGCGGTATTTGCGCGTCGCTTTGAACCCCTGCCACTTCGACGGGATGCACGGGTCGATGCGCAGTCCCCGAAACCCCGGGCGGATGCCGAGGATCCACTGTGTGCCGGTCTGATACATCCACGAGGCAGTGCCGGAGAGCCACGAGTTGCGCGCCAGCCCGAATTGGGGATGCTCGTCGCCCAGAACGTTTTGCGGGTAGACATAGGGCTCGCTCTCGTAGAGATCGATCCTATCGTTCTTTGCTGCAGGGCTGATCTGTGAATAATATTCGTAGGCGCGGTCGCCATTGCCGAGCAGAGTTTCCGCGATCATCGCCCAGGGATTGGGGTGGAGGAAGATGCCGCCGTTCTCCTTGGCGCCAGGCGGATAAGTGGTCACGCCGCCATAGCGCGGGTCGAAGCCGTCGTAGCCCGGCGTGGAAAGCTTGATCCCGTATTTTGTGTTGAGGCGATTGTAGACCGACTCCATTGCCAGACGGGCCCGTTCGGGAGAGGCAAAACCGGAAAGCACGGCCCACGATTGTCCATTGAGATGGATCTGGCCGTATTGATTGTTGTGCGAGCCGACGGGGGCCCCATCGTGATCGAAGTACATCACATACCATTCCCCGTCCCACGCATGCTTTTCGACCCGGGCCTTCATCTCAGCATGTGCAGCCCGCCATTCCTCAGCTTCTTCTTGCTTACCCAGGAAATCGAGGAGAGCAATAAATTCCTTCAACGCGCGTCCATACAGGTGCGCAGAGAACAATGACTCGGCGCCCTTTGCTAAATTGATCGTGTCGTTCCAATCCGCGAAGCCGAGTAGGGGGAGTCCATGTTTGCCGGTGTCATTCCGGGTGAAGGCCAACGCGCGCCGCGCATGATCCAGCACCGATGCATGCTCAAGGGGTTTGCCATCTTTATCCGCACTGCCGCTCTGCGGCGTGCTTCGCTTGTCTTTTTCATAAAAGGGCACCTGCTCATCGAGAAATGCAATGTCACCCGTCTCTTTGACATAGGCTGTTATGCCCAGAATGCTCCAGAGATGGTCGTCACTGTAATAATGCGGGTGGTCTTCCATCTCCACCGCGTCGCCGATGCTGCCTTCCAGGGTCAGTGGATTAAATTGATGCATCGCCGAGCCATTCGGCTTTTGAAAGGAGAGCAATGTCTTCAGGAATTCTTTTGCATCCTGAGGAATGTTCGCCATCACGCCGAGGATATCCTGCGATGAGTCGCGGATTCCGATCCCGCGCGCACCCAGCCCAAGCTGATAATAGGAAAGATAACGCGACCACAATCGCGTGATAAAACATTGGTGCGGGTTGTGAATGTTGAGAATCGCGTTCATCGCTGCATCGGGCGTTTCCACTTGCAGTGTGGAAAGATAGCCATCCCAGAACTTCTTCATTTCTGCCAGCGCGTCGTCCACGGCCTGCGGATTCCGATACTGTTCCGCAGCCTGCTTGGCGACTTCGACGTTCGCCTCCTGTCCCAGTTGTGTGATGAGACGTTTTGTCTCACCGGGCTGAAGCGTTCCCAGGTGATGCATCAGCGCCGCGATGTTGTCCCCGCGCAGGGCTTCGGTGTTGGACAGCTCTTCACCCTGCAAGCATACAGGGTTTGCCCACGTGCCGTATTCATTCTTGCCCAGGAATTTCTTTCTGTCTGTCTCGAAGGATGAGACAGGCAGGTTGGACGTGAAGTAATTGATCTTGATGTCACGGAACATGAACGGATACTGGATCAGTACGAATCCATCGCCATCCCACACTGCTTTGGATGTCATCGTCTGAGGAATCCAGTCCGCGTTGGTGAACTGTTTGAGTGCGTCGGGATGTGTGTATTCCAGCACCGGGATGGCATCGACCTCGAGTGGCTCCTCGCCGATGTTGGTGATCTTGATGTCGCGTATTTCCACCATGGCATGGTTGGGGACGAAGATCGTGACTTCGGTGCGAATGCCATAGAACTCGCTGACGATGCGCGTGTAGCCAAGCCCGACGTGGCATTCGTATTTGTCGTACATATCGAGTGTGGGAACGAAGAAGGGGGAGAAAGCCTTAGAGCTATCTTTTTGTTTGATACGCAAGTACAGGGTCTCGCCCTTGAAATCAGAGGAAGGCATTTGCTGAATGTATTTTGTGATGCGGTTGAAGGTGGGGTCGTTCTTGCAGATCAGCGCGCCTCCGGTGTGATCTACGAAGCCACCAAATTGCAGCGTGCCGATGTAATTGATCCATTTGGTGGGTGTGCGGGGATCCGTGATGATGTATTCACGATTGGAGTCATCGAAGTAGCCGTAGTTCATTGATATTCTCTCTTTGCTGGTTTTCGTTTTGCGAATGAGCTCACTTTTCGCAAGGCTCAATTTCGAGCGAGGCATCGCCATACTCTAAACCGTAACCAAATGGAAAGAGCGGCGCGTCACAACCGGTTTTCTCTGCCGAGTTGTTGATATTGATCGGAAGCTGTTCGTTCGAGCGCGGCCAGGAATAGGAAAGCTTTCCGGTGAACGGAAAATCTCCAAAGAGCACATCCGCGATCCCGCCGCCTTCGGTGCCGGGCAGCCAGGCCGCCACCCAGGCATCAGCTAGAGGTAATTGTTCCGTGATCACGCGTGGGCGACCCGAAATCAAGATAACGACCACGCTGTTGCTTTGTTCTCCCATTCGAATGATAAGGTCGGTTTCCTCTTTCGTCAGGGAAATATCCGCCTTATCCCCCACGCCCTCCGCGTAGGGTTTTTCGGCGAGAACCACGATACCCACATCTGCAACTATAGAATTGCCTTCTGCATATTTGAATTCACTAAAATCGCCATCGCGATTGTATTCGACGCGCGCATCCGCCCCAATTGCGCCACGGATACCGCTGAGGATCGTCGTGCCTTTGTTGTCGTCTCCAGGTTTACCCTGCCATTCCAGCGTCCAGCCACCGGATTGAAGACCGATGTCATTTCCGCCTGCGCCTGCAATAAAGATGACGGGTGTATCTTTACGCAGAGGCAGCGTGTTACTCTCATTCTTGAGAAGGACCAATGACTCGCGCACGGCCTGTCGCGCCAGCTCAAGACGTTCACGTGAGCGGACAGTGCTTTGATATTTCGTATCTGGCATGGGGCGCTCGAACAGGCCGAGAGCAAATTTAACGCGCAGGATGCGGCGTACTGCTTCGTCGACGCGCGACTCGGGAATATCGCCGTTGTTCACGGCCTGCTTCATTGTTTCGATAAACTTAACATATTCGTACGGGACCATGTTCATATCCACGCCCGCGTTGACCGAAGTGACGACCGAGGCATAGTAATCGTCCGGATAGATCTGGTCCATGCCCTGCCAGTCGGAAACGATAAAACCTTCGAATCCGAGCTCGTCTTTGAGCACCCCGGTCAGCAGGTATTGCTGCGCGTGCATCTTGATCCCCTTCCAACTGCTGAAGGACGCCATGACGTTCAGCGCGCCGGCCTCCACCGCGCTTTGATAGGGAAGCAGATACAATTCACGGACCATTTCCTCCGGGACCTGCATATTCCCTTGATCCAGCTCATACTTGTCAGTGCGCGAGGAACCCCAAATGGTCGCGCCGTCTCCGATGAAGTGCTTAGGCGTAGCCAGCACAAAGATAGATTGGCCGGGCGCCGGATCATCTTCTTCTGTCAGGGATTGCAAACCTTTAAGATAAGCCGTGCCAAGAGATGTGATCAGCTTCGTCTCCTCCCCATATCCTTCATACGTGCGCCCCCAACGCACATCCTGCACAACGGCAAGGACCGGTGCGAAATTCCAGGGAATGCCTGTAGCCAGCATTTCCTCGGCCGTCGCTCGACCGAGCTTCTCCATGAGCTCCGGGTTGTTCGCGGCGCCCAGGCCGATATTGTGTGGAAAGATCGTCGCATTAAGAAGATTGCCATGACCGTGGACGGCATCCACGCCGTAGAGGATCGGAATCTGCAGACGCGTGGCGAGCGCTTCGTTCTGGAAGCCCTCCACCATCGCGTACCAGCCCTGCGGCGTATTTTCTTCAGGAGAACCCCCGCCTCCGCTCAGGATGGAACCGATGAAATACTTTGTGATGTCGCCTGGCTTGATACTGTTCTTTTCTACCTGTGTCATCTGCCCGATCTTTTCGTCGAGGGTCATGCGCATTAGTAAATCCTCGATGCGTTTCTCTACGGTTTTCGAGGAGTCTGCATAAATCTCGGGGCCTGGCGTTACTGTCGCGAGGACGGGTGACTCCGGCGAGGTATCTGGCGCCAGAGTCTGCGCGCTACAGGCAGAGAGGAGGAAAGAAAGAAGACAGGAGAAAGAGAATATTCGTCGCATCGATCTTTGAAGATGATTAGCCACAGATTCCACGGATTAGTTCTTAAGATTCTGTGAAAATTTATGAAACACCTGCACTGCACCTGCTTCTTGCCAGAGCAACATGAAAGATCCTTATGCAGGTGCAAGTGTCCGTGGCGAAGTGTTTAGAGGACAATACCATCCTGCAGTGTCAACACCTGATGGACGTATTGATCTACCAAGGGATCGTGTGAGACCATCAGCATCGTGATGTGCTGGCCCTCCACGAGCTCGCGGAAAAACGTAAGCAGCTCACGCGTGGTCTTGCTATCCAGTTCGCCGGTGGGCTCGTCGGCCAGGATCAACTGGGCGCGATTGGCAAGGGCGCGCGCAACCGCAACACGCTGCTGCTGCCCGCCAGACATCTCGAAGGGACGATGGTCACGCCAGCGGCTCAAGCCGACAAGCTCCAGGCACTCCAGGGCGCGCTGATGACGCGGATCGTACTCATCGCCTTTGATGCGCAGCAGCAGCTCGATGTTCTCATACGCAGAAAGCGTGGGGAGTAAGCCGAAGGATTGGAACACCAACCCGATCTGTTCCCGCCGCCACTCCGTCAATTCCTGGTCGCTCATGGTTGTCAAGTCATGCCCGAGCACATGCACGGCTCCAGAGGTGGGCCGGTCGAGCCCGGCGAGACAGTTCAACAATGTTGTCTTACCGCTGCCCGAGCGTCCCTTCAGGGCCACGAACATACCAGACTGGATCTGCAAATTCACGCCACGCAAAGCCGGGATGCCGTCCACATTTGTCTTGGAGGGATAGACGCGCCACAGGTCTTTGGTTTCGATGACGAGCGTCATTGCTTAGCTCCATTGGAAGTTTGCGAGGAACGCCGGAATCGAGATTTGAGACTCTGCCAGATTCTCGATAAGCCGGATGATGTTTCTACCGTGTCGGACGTGATCGACTCTGGCTCGCGGGCGGAAGCCAGGTGATCATGGCTGTGATCCCTCTCGGGCGGACGGATCAGGATTCCTGCCTCGGTCAGCTCCACCTGCACACGGCGGCGGATGTTGAACTGTTCCAGATATTCACGTGGGATCTGCAATCGACCTGCCGCATCCACAACGGCCAGTTCGACCAGATGGTGCTCCTCACCATCGGATTTCTGTACCCGAAGTGTTTCACTCGCCAGTTTGCCGTCGCGCACCGCGACCACGCGGTCCACATGGCGCGCGATGGCCGGGTCATGGCTGACGATGATCATAGTGAGTCCCAGCTGCTTGTTCAGACGGCGCAGGAGGTCATAGATCGTCTGCGCGGTGGCCGTATCCAGCTCACCTGTTGGCTCATCGGCTAGCAACAACCGCGGACGGTTTGCCAGCGCGATGGCCACGGCAACGCGCTGCTGCTCGCCGCCGGAGAGCTCCTCCAGGCGATGTTCCATCCGCTCGCGGAGCCCCACCAGCTCCAGAAGCTCGATGGCATGGTCACGCGTCGATTTGCCAACCTGCCCGGATAACATAAGCGGCAGCTCTATGTTTTCCAGGGCCGTCAAGTAGGGGATGAGATTGCGCGCGCCCTGCTGCCAGACAAATCCCACAGTTTTCCGGCGATACTGGTCAAGCGCACTCGGACTCAACAGCCCGAGATCCTGCCTGCCCACCAGCGCGCGTCCACCGGTAGGACGGTCCAGCCCGCCGAGGACGTTGAGCAAAGTCGACTTGCCGCTCCCGCTCGCGCCGACGATGCCCAGCAGTTCTCCCTCGAACACGGTGATATCCATGCCCTGCAGTGCCTGCACTTCGACAGACCCACCGCCCTCTTCATTGAGGCGATAGATCTTGACGAGGTTTTCACAGAGGATGAGAGGTTCAGTAACCATGATTTTGGTGGGACGGAATGCGCGAAGCGTTCCGCCTTACGTAGTCTCTCCGAGCTTGATGGCCTGGAAAATTTTCATCCGCACGAGCAGACTGGACAGCGCCGCCAGCGCGGCGACGAAGAGCAAGGCAAATAAGACATAGATCTGCGCGATCGACAGCCAGGCAATCTCGATTTGAAATGGCGGATACTGGGACTGTGCGCTACTGCCGATCTGCAGGAATGGAACAAAGAGCCGGCTGGCGAAGACACCAAGGGCCGTGCCCACGCCGATCCCGAGCAACACCAGGAAGGCCAGCTCTGCCGCGAGCAGGGATGTCATTTGACGGATCGACAGACCAATCGCGCGCAGCATCCCCATCTCGATGAAGCGACGGCGGAAGGAGAATAGAGCATATAGCAGGAAGCCCAGCACCGTCAGCAAAGCCGAGGAGACAAATCCAACCGAAAGCAGACCGAATAAGCCCTGCCGTTCTGGCCTGCGCTGCTCGGCGCGGATATTCAAGTCCGCCGATGACCATTCCTGGACGATGGTATTCAAGCCGTTCTGCACCAATCTCGATTGATCGGCCCGCTGGTCGAGCAAAATGCTGAAGCCGCGCACGGCATAGACGATGGATTCGGGATCTGCATCGCGGTCCATACCCAGCCAGACCTCGTGTGGATATTCTGCACCCGCACGCAGGAACAATTCTTCGAGGTTGCCAACGATCAAGGTCTCTTCTTCCGGGTACCAGGTGGGGAAGAGGTCAAACGACCCGACGATGGGCGATACCAACGGGATCGACTGACCCGCGATGCCGGTGGTGATCCCGAGTCGAAGAGTATCTCCGACCTTGAGTTTTTGTTCGCGGAGCAGGCTGTTTGGCACCAGGACTCCGGTCGGATTTGCGGCTAACTCGTTCATCAACACGCCAAGCTGCTCGGAGGCAAAATCCCTTTGCCAGTAGGCCGTCGTGGGGAACGTCAGCCGGTCGATGGCGAGGAAGATCCCTTGCAGCGAACCCGCCTGGCCGATGGCCGAAAATTTGTAGCGCCCCACAGGTGTTGCCGATTGGACACCGGGAATACTCAAGTGATCTTCCGCCGGGCCAAAGGTATATACAGGATTTGGATTGTCCTCGTTGAACGTCGTACCAAGCTCGAAAATATTCATGTCGCCGCCCACTTGATAATGGGCCTGTTTATCCAACTGCGAGTCAAGCGTGCGCGCGAGAGAGGCGGTGAACGCCGATAATCCGAGGGTCAGTACGAGCAAGACGAGCGGCGCGCTATAGAGAGCCGGAGTCCGCGCCAGATAACGCGCGGCCATCAACAAACCCACGCTCTTTGACGGCCTGAGCAATCGTGAGATCCATTCCATGAGCCGGGGGACGAGCCGGAGGGTGAAGAGAGCGACTGAGAAAATCCCCAGGGCGGGTACCAGGAGCAAAAGCGGATTCTGCAGTGGGTCTGGAACACCTTCCGCGCCCTCCAGGGCCCTTTGAGACTGCTGCGTGAGCTGCCACAGGCCGTAGCCGGCCGGAATGAGTAATAGAACATCCAGCCAGTAACGCTGCCACCATGTGCTACGGAACGAGCGAGCCCGCTCCTGCTTATAGGTGACAATCGTGTTTTCGGCGGCACTCAAGGTCGGAATCAAAACTTGAATGATAAGAATGATTGCAATGCCTAGTAGTCCATAGCCAAGCACCTGCGGCGTCATGCTGACGCGCAAGCCGCCGACCGCGCTGAAATCGAGAAAACTGCGCGCCTTGCCAATCGCGTGTGTGATCAGAAAGGCGAGACCGACACCGCCTGCTAACGCGACCGCGCCGAGAATGATTCCCTGTAGAAGGGAGATTCCTACTACCTGCAGGGTGCTGGCGCCGCGACTGCGCAGGATCGCCATCTCCCCGCGCTGCTGGTTGACGAATAGTCCTGCCACCAGCCCGATGAACGCCAGGATCAAACTGAGAATGGGAACGCTAAATGCAAACAGAAGATACGTGAGGGTCGGGGCGCTCGCCTGATAACGCGCTAATGCTTCCAGGGGTGAGGCGATCAGCGCCGTTTGAGGAAGCAGCGTATCCGCCCGATTTTGAATCGTTTCAATGCGGGCCTGTAACGGGGCAACGTCATCTGCGTGCAGAGAGGAGCCATCGGCAATGATCATCCAGATCACATGGCGCAGCTCATCGCCGACCCGGTCGCTGATAATACCTTTGTAGCTTTCTTCATGCACCAGGAGCAGGCTCTCGTCTTTCACATCCCAGTAAGGGGCTGTGGGATCGACCGCCCGCCACAGGCCAACAATGGCGACTGGGATTTGGCCGTTATCGGTCCGCAGCCAGTAGGTATCTCCCACTTGTACGCCGAACTCGTTCGCCAGGCTCTCATGCGCCATGGCTTCAATCGCATCGCCTTCCCGTAGCAGCGAGACGAACGGTTGCGGCGGTGCTCCGTTCACGATGATGACCGTCTCTTCCAACGGGGTGATGAAGGCGAAGTTGGCTGTGGTCAGAGAATACTGCGTGCCCGGGTTGGTTGGGTCGCGCGGCGGGGACATGAAATACCCGTCGGTACGGAAACGGCGGACAAGTTGCAAAATCGGAAGATCGATGGTCCGCAGCGCCGCGCCCGTGAGATAGCCATCTACATCTTCCACGTTCTGCCATTGCGGGCTGTTCCTCCCAGCCGCCTTTTGCTCAAAGACAAACGACAGCGGCGCGTAGTCCACAGGTTTTTGGATCAGCTCGATCTCGCGTCCGACCAGGAGCTCCTCGCGCAGGAGACGGAAGTATGTCGCATCCGCATATAAGGGAACACTTAAGATAAACCCAGACGCAATCATCAACCCGGCAATAGATGCCAGGCTGAGAAAACGTTGCGTTAGCATACGCTTAAACGCGATCCTTGCCGTAGCCCAGAGTTGGAGAACAAAAGATGTGAGGCGCGAAATGAAAGTCATATTCAAGTTAGCACGGTGGTTGAGTAGCTTGTTCTCCCGCAGTTCAACTGTGGAAGAACGGCGTATCGAAACCACCTCTTAACAAAACACATACTGTGACAGTAGCACTCTTGTAACCTGTTGGTTTCGATACGCCCCGGCCTGCACGGGGCTACTCAACCAACGAGATCTCTAAGGTCCGACGACCACCTGACCTTCTTCAAGACCGGAGACGACCTCCACGCGGTCGCGGGTTTGCAATCCGAGCTCTACGTCGACGCGCTGGGGACCGCTGTCGCTGTTGATGATGACAAACGTGCGCCCACCCGCCGAGCGGATCGCATCAGGCGGCAGCCAGAGCGCGTCTTCCTTGCTGGCGAGCAGCACAGTGACTGTCACGTTATCGCCTGCCTGGTAGGTATTGGTGGAAGGCGGCGAATCTAAGACGACATGAATCACGCTCTCATCACTGGCACCGGTTCCGTAGGGCGAGGGCAATTGGCGGATTGT
>LLBZ010007761.1_pt8 | contig 12460 bp, 13 predicted proteins | sample 1489421 | NCBI WGS metagenome assembly LLBZ01 (sample SAMN04092657, study PRJNA295927) | soil metagenome | biome: Soil prokaryotic community; feature: Bulk soil; isolation source: soil from tomato rhizosphere | host: tomato cultivar Moneymaker | place: South Korea | collected 2011-11-01 | reverse complement strand
GCCAGCGGCAACCACGTTGTCACCAGCGAGTGCTGACAACGGAATCGGACGGATATCCTGGATGCCGAGCTGCTGTGCGAATTTTTGATATTCGGCAACAATGCGGTCGTACACGGTCTGGTCGTAATTGACGAGGTCCATCTTGTTGACCGCGATAATCACATGCTCGATGCGCAGCAGGTGTGCAATTGTCGAGTGACGCTTGGTCTGTGTCAGTAATTCGACCGAGCCGTCGTCACCCAGCTTCACTTTCGATACATCGATCAGGATGATTACTGCGTCGGCCGTCGATGCGCCAGTCACCATGTTGCGCGTGTATTGCTCGTGCCCTGGCGTATCGGCAATGATGAATTTGCGCTTCGGTGTTGCGAAGTAGCGGTACGCCACATCGATCGTGATGCCTTGCTCACGCTCGGCTTCCAGTCCGTCCGTCAACAGCGACAGGTCGATCGTGTCGCCGACCGTGCGTTTGTGTTTGGCGCGCGACATCGCATCAAGCTGATCAGCAAAAATGCCCTTGCTGTCAAACAGCAAACGTCCGATCAGCGTGCTCTTGCCATCATCGACCGAACCGGCGGTAATAAAGCGGAGCAAGCCACGTTCGGCTCGCTTATCGTCGGCAGCCGACACCAAGTTATGTTCTGCAACCACGGCGTTCATCAGAAATATCCTTCTTTTTTGCGTTTTTCCATTGATGCTTCAGACGTCTGATCATCCATGCGGGTCGCGCCGCGCTCGGTAATTTGCGTGACGGCGGTTTCGGCAATGATGGCATCGACCGTTGCCGCATCGGATGCGACCGGGCACGTGCATGAAATATCGCCGACAGTGCGGAAGCGTACCACGCGTTTTTCAACCGTCTCACCTTCTCTTGGCGGTGTCAGATCGGTTAGTGGCACCAGCAAGCCGTTACGTGGAATGACGTCTCGCTCGTGCGCAAAGTAGATTGGCGGCAGTTCCAGCTTTTCGCGTGCAATGTATTGCCATACGTCGAGCTCGGTCCAGTTCGAAATCGGAAACACGCGCATGTTTTCTCCCGTGTGGACACGGGTGTTATACAGATCCCACAATTCCGGACGCTGGGCCTTTGGATTCCATTGGCCGAATTCATCGCGGAAGGAAAAGATACGCTCTTTCGCGCGTGCCTTTTCTTCATCGCGGCGCGCGCCGCCGATGCACGCGTCGAACTTGTGTTCGGCGATTGTTTCCAGCAGCGTCACTGCCTGAGCGGCATTGCGCGAGTCGGTTTGCGGATTGCGAAGGCGAACCGTACCGCGCTTGATCGAGTCTTCGACCGAACCGACGATCAGGCGCTCGCCGAGTTCGGCAACACGCTTGTCGCGGAAGGTGATCACTTCCTGAAAGTTGTGGCCGGTATCGATATGCACCAGCGGAAAAGGGAACTGTCCGGGACGGAACGCCTTTTCTGCAATGCGTAGCAATACGACCGAATCCTTGCCGCCCGAGAACAGCAATGCCGGGTTTGCACATTCGGCCGCGACTTCGCGCATGATGTGAATGGCTTCCGACTCCAGCCAATCGAGATGGCGATTGCTCGCGCTATCCAGGAAAAGTTTTTCGACTGCGGTATTCATAGTGGTTTTAAGCGGTAGGGTGATTGTTTATGCGGTTGCCTTGATGCGAACCAGCTTGCCGTCGACGACATGCAAGCCGCATTCCTTCGATTCCGGATTTTCCCACCACCAGCGGCCGGCGCGGACGTCTTCGCCCGGCTGGATTGCGCGGGTGCAAGGCTCGCAGCCGATCGACGGATAACCCTTGTCATGCAGCACATTATAAGGAACATTATTGTCGCGGATATAGCGCCAAATGTCATGCTCGGCCCAGTCTGCCAGTGGATTGAATTTGGTCATGCCGTGCGCATCATCACGTTCTTCGATGTCGAGCGCAACACGCGTTGTCGATTGAGCACGGCGCTGCCCGGTAATCCATGCCTTGTTGCCGGCCAGCGCGCGATTCAACGGCTCGACCTTGCGAATACGGCAGCATTCCTTGCGCATGTCGACACTGTCATAAAATGCATTCAAGCCGTTTTGCTGCACATAGGCGTCGACTGCCGCGGTATCGGGTTTGTACAGTGCGACATCATAGTCATATGTCTGCTTGATACGGTCGACCATCGCCAGGGTTTCGCTGTGCAGACGACCGGTTTCAAGCGTGAAGATCCTGATCGGCAGATTTGCACGCACGATCAGGTCGGTCAACACCATGTCTTCCGCTGCCAGGCTTGATGCGAACACGGCAGGCGTGAAATCCCGCGCCACGCGCTGCAGCGTCGCTTGCGTGCCTTGCACCAGCGTGTCGAACTCGCTCATGCCGCTTCCCCGGCGCGCTGCACGCGACGGAACAGTGGCGCCTTGCGATCCCACGACGGTTGGTACGGCTCGGAAAAGTCGCTCAGACCTTTCAATGCATCGTGGATGTCGCGGTCGGCACGCACTGCGAACGAATTGAAACCGACTCGCTGCATTAAGAACAACTGGTCACGCAATACATCGCCGATTGCACGCAATTCGCCTTGATAGCCGAGACGCGCGCGCAGATTGTAGGCAATCGAATAGCCACGGCCATCGGTGAACTTCGGAAAGTCGACAGCAATTACGGGCAACTGCGCCACATCGTCTTTCAACACTTCAGGGCGCTCGCCGCTCCCAATCCAGACACCGACGTCAGTACGGTTGCACAGAGCAGTGCGCTGCGTTTCCCATACCGCCAGTGGGACGATTACTTTTCCTGCAGGCACGGAAACTGCGTCCGCCACCTGACCTTCTTCCAGTCGCAGGACAGTCCAGTCGTCCGCGATCACGTTGCGATCTTTAATGATGTTAAGCATATGCGTCTTCCCCGATAACATGTGCACCCTTGATCTGTGTCGCATACACATGATCCTTGAACGGTCCGATACCTATGCGGCGGACGGTATCGATGAACAGCTCGTCCTCGGTACGCTCGCGCAAATAGACGTTCAGAATCCGGTCGATCACTTCCGGCATCTGGTGCGCGGAAAATGACGGGCCGATGATCTTGCCGATCGCGATGTCGTTGCCTTGCGAACCGCCCAGCGACACCTGATACCACTCGCTGCCATCCTTGTCGACGCCCAGAATGCCGATATTGCCGACATGATGGTGGCCGCAGGCGTTGATGCAGCCAGATATGTTCAATTCGATTTCACCGATGTCATGCTGGAAATCGAGACTGTCAAAGCGTTCTGCAATTGCCTGTGCGATCGGAATGGACTTTGCATTCGCAAGCGAGCAGAAATCGCCACCCGGGCAGCAGATGATATCGGTCAGCAAGCCGATGTTCGGTGTGGCGAGGCCGTGTGCTTTCGCTTCTTTCCATAGTGCGACCAGATCCGCCTGCTTTACATCGGCCAGCACCAGGTTTTGCTCGTGTGTGACGCGCAGTTCACCAAAGCTGTAGCGGTCGGCCAGTTCAGCGACGAAATCCATCTGGTCGGCAGTCGCATCGCCCGGCGGTATGCCAGTCTTTTTCAGCGACAGTAAGACTGCCGCATAACCCGGCACCTTGTGCGGCTTCACATTGCGGGCTACCCAGTTTGCGAATGCCTTGTCCGACTTGGCTTGTTCGACTGTTGCATCGGTTGCCGGCAACGATTCGTAATCCGGTGCAGTGAAGTACGCAGCGACACGCTCGAATTCTTCGGCGGTTATCGTGCCGGGACCATCCTTGATATCAGCCCATTCTTCTTCGACCTGGCGTGCGAACTCTTCCGCACCGAGCGCCTTCAGCAGAATCTTGATACGTGCCTTGTAGATATTGTCGCGACGACCGTACTGGTTGTACACGCGCAGGACGGCTTCGATATAGGTCAGCATGTGTTGCCACGGCAGGAATTCGCGAATGACGCTGCCGATGATTGGCGTACGCCCCAAGCCGCCGCCGACCAGGACGCGAAAGCCGATGTCGCCCTGTGCGTTGTGCACAACCGTCAGACCGATATCGTGCATGCCGATCGCAGCGCGGTCTTCAGCGGCGCCATTGATCGCGATCTTGAACTTGCGTGGCAGGAAAGCGAATTCCGGATGGAAGGTGCTCCACTGGCGCAGGATTTCGCAATACGGACGCGGATCAATGATCTCATCGGCCGCAACGCCGGCAAACTGGTCCGACGTGATATTGCGCACGCAATTGCCGGATGTCTGGATCGCATGCATTTCGACTGATGCCAGATGTGCCAGGATATCTGGTGTGTCTTCCAGAGTGATCCAGTTGTACTGGATATTCTGGCGCGTCGTGAAATGGCCGTAGCCGCGATCATAGGTACGCGCGATATGCGCGAACATGTGCAACTGGGCCGACGACAGCAGACCGTACGGCACTGCCACGCGCAGCATGTAAGCGTGACGCTGCATATACAGGCCGTTCTGCAGGCGCAGTGGGCGGAATTCGTCTTCCGCCAATTCGTCGGAAAGACGGCGTCGAACCTGATCGCGATATTGCGCGACGCGCTCCTTGACGATTTGATGGTCGTATTGATCGTAACGATACATGATGATAAGCCTTATTTATGCGGAAGAAGCCGTTGATGATGGGGCTTCGCCCGGTTTTCGGGTGTACTCGTATTTACTGAACCAAGTCTTGCCTATGCGTGACTTTGTCCTTTTTGATTGATTAAAGCAACATACTGCTTTTTCTTCGGCTGGCCAACCCGGCGTTCTCATTAAAACACCAGTTTAGCTGCTACGCCGGTCAGCGTCGTTGCGAGCAGCGCACGTAATACCTTTTCCGGCACTGCACGTGCGGCAAGGGAGCCGAGCACGATACCTGGCACCGAGCCGACCAGCAAAGTGCCAAGCAATACCCAGTTGATCGATCCAAGCCACCAGTGGCCGAACGCGGCGATGGCGGTCAACGGCACCGCATACGCGATGTCGGTACCGGCAATTTCGGCTGACGACAGGCGCGGGTAAAGCAATACGAGCAAGGTTGCGCCAATGGCGCCGGCACCAATCGATGAAATCGTTACCAGTGCGCCGAGTATGGCGCCGCTGATGATGGTTGCCGCGACGAGATAGTTGCCCTGCAACTGTTTTTCAGGATGTTGGTTGATCCATGCCACCATGCGGCCGCGCAGTAGCAGTGCAATCACCGTCAATAGCACCGAGCCGGCGATCGAATAGCGGATGAATTGGGCGATTTCCTTGTCCAGCGCGCCGAATTGCTTCAATGCAATCGCGGCAATAATGGCCGCCGGCAATGCGCCAATGGACAGGCGCTTTACGATATCCCAATGCACGGTGTCACGAAAACGATGCGCCAACGTGCCGGCACCCTTGGTAATCGAAGCGAAGGCAAGATCGGTGCCGACCGCTACAGTTGGCGAAATGCCAAACATCAGCGTCAGCATCGGCGTCATCAACGAGCCGCCACCAACACCGGTCAACCCCACCAGCAGGCCAACCGCAAAGCCGGACACTATATAAGAAATGGTCATGTTCCCTCGCGCAAAGTAGCTGAGATCGTAATAAACTTCACTCTTATTCCAAACTACAGAGTATTTATTTGCTTATATTCTTATTTGGTATAAAAAACAGGAAGTATTGCAAACAGGCAAGGATAGCGATGAATCTTCATCAATTGCGCTTCGTACGGGAAGCGGTACGTCAAAATTTCAATCTGACTGAAGCCGCCAAGGCCCTCTTTACATCGCAACCGGGCGTATCGAAAGCGATTATTGAACTGGAAGAAGAACTTGGTGTTGATATTTTTACCCGTCATGGCAAGCGAATTCGCGGCCTGACGGAGCCGGGACGGGCTGTCCTGAAGTCAGTCGAGTTGATCATGCAGGAGATCGATGCCTTGAAGCGCATTGGCAAGGAATTCGCCGCGCAGGATACCGGAAGCTTCGTGATAGCCACCACGCATACGCAGGCACGTTATTCGTTGCCGAAAGTTGTGCAGGCATTTACGCAGAAATTTCCCAAGGTGCGGCTTTCCTTATTGCAGGGCAATCCGAAGCAGGTGGCCGAGATGGTGTTGAAAGACCAGGCCGATCTTGCGATTGCCACTGAAGCGATCGCAAGCGTCGATGGTTTGGTATCGATTCCTTGCTATCAATGGGAGCATGTGATGGTCCTGCCTCTGGAGCATCCTCTGCTCAATTCGAAATCAGTCACGCTGGAAGAAATCGCGGCATTCCCGCTGATCACCTATGACGCTGCATTTGCCGGACGCGCCAAGATCGATCAGGCATTTGCATTACGTGGCCTCAATCCGGATGTATTGCTTGAAGCAATCGATGCCGACGTAATCAAGACGTATGTGGAGCTCGGATTGGGCGTCGGCATCATTGCCGGCATGGCCTATGATGCGGAACGCGACAAGAGCCTGCGAGCCATCTCCGTTGGTCATCTGTTCGGCACCAATGTGTCGCGAGTCGCCTTGAAACAAGGCGCCTACTTGCGCAGCTATGTCTACACCTTTATTGAACTGCTCACGCCGACCTTGAATCGCAAATTGATTGACCAGGTCATGAGCGGAGAAAAGGAAATGTATGAGTTGTAAACTTGTTAAGCAGGAAGCCGGGAATAGGAAGTGCACATGAATAATGCCGTCAAGACAGATCTGGTCGAGTACTACGCTACGTGTGCAGCCGAATACGAAAAAATCTATGCGAAGCCGGAACGCCAGGTTGGGCTGGCCAACATGCGCGAGCGCATACGTGGGTTACTGCAAGAACAGAGCGTATTGGAACTTGCCTGCGGCACCGGATACTGGACCGCACAATTTGCCGAGACGGCCGCCTTCGTGTACGCCACCGATATCAACCAGGACATGCTCGACGTCGCGCGGTCGAAAAATCTGCCGGAAAAGAAAGTCGAATTCGCCCTTGCCGATGCTTTTGCACTGCTGCCGCAACCGGAAATTACGGCGTGTTTTGCCGGTTTTTGGTGGTCGCACGTGAGGCGCGAAAAGCAGAGCAGCTTCTTGCAAATGCTGCGCGATACCTTGGGCAAGGATACGTTGCTGGTGTTGGTCGACAACGTTTATGTTGAAGGCAGCAGTACCCCGATTGCGCGCACGGATGTCGAAGGCAATACCTACCAGATGCGTACGCTTGACAACGGTGAACGGTATGAAGTGCTGAAAAACTTCCCGACCGATAGTGCGTTGCGCAAGAAACTTGCGTCAGCCGTCAAGGAAATTCGTATTGAGCGGACCGAGTATTTCTGGTTATTGAGCGGCAGACTGAAGTAACTGTCGAAATGCTGCATGTCGGTGGCGAATGGTCGCGCAAGTGCACGTTCTGATGCGTGTCAGAACAGAACAGAACAGTGCATTGCAAGTCTGGAAGGTCAGAGTGGTACGTTAAAATAATTGTATTTTTATTATCAACTCAGGATCAAGCATGAAATTGGCGACACTCAAGGACGGCACCCGTGATGGACAGCTTGCGATCGTGTCGCGCGACTTGAAGACGGCGGTGATGGCCGACGGCATCGTGCCGATCTTGCAAGGGGCATTGGACGACTGGCCATTCATCGCGCCGCAACTTGAGCGAGCGTATAACGACTTGAATGCCGGCAAGGCGCATCGCGCATTTGACTTCGATCCCCGGCATTGCATGGCACCGCTACCGCGCGCGTACCAATGGGCTGACGGCTCGGCTTATGTGAATCATGTCGAACTGGTGCGCAAGGCACGCAACGCGGAAATGCCGGAATCCTTCTGGCATGATCCGCTGATGTATCAGGGCAGTAGTGACGATTTCATCGGTCCGACTGACGATATCGTACTCGGGTCCGAAGACTGGGGTATCGACTTCGAAGGCGAGATCACTGTAATCACCGATGACGTGCCGATGGGAACGACCCCGGGTGAGGCACTGTCACATGTCAAGCTGCTGATGTTGGCCAATGACGTATCGCTGCGCAACCTGATTCCGCCAGAACTGGCCAAGGGATTCGGCTTTTTCCAGTCGAAGCCCGCGTCAAGCTTTTCTCCGGTCGCTGTCACGCCGGATGAACTCGGCAACGCATGGCAGGAGGGCAAGGTGCATTTACCACTGCGTGCTACATGGAATGGCGCGTTGGTCGGCCAGCCCAATGCCGGTGTCGACATGGTGTTCCATTTCGGTCAATTGATCGCCCATTTGACGAAGACGCGCAATGCGCGCGCCGGTTCGATCATTGGCTCCGGCACGGTATCCAACAAGGACACCAGCAAAGGTTATACCTGCATTGCAGAAAAGCGTTGTCTGGAAATGATCGAACATGGCGAAGCAAAAACGCCGTTCATGAAATTCGGCGATACGATCAAGATCGAGATGCTAGACACCAACGGTAAATCGATTTTCGGAGCAATCAATCAACAGGTCGCACAAAATGCGGCGAAGTCATAGGAATTGATCGGTGCAACGCCAGACTGGGTCTGGAGCGATTCAAATGGTTTTTGTATTCGCCGGTGCGGTACTGATCGTGGCAGCCAATTTGATCAACGTGTACGCTGAAAAAAATCGACAGAAACCGTAATGACACAAGGGTGAACCGTCCATTCTCAACGCTGAGACCGTTTGTTTAGCTGGATAATTTTCCTTTTCCCAGAACGCGCATCAGTGCATCCTTGCCGTGCAGGCGCAACTGTCGTTCAAGCTGCTCGCTCGCCATATGCTCGGTGCCTTGTGGGCCGCTGGTAATTCTTTTGCCGGAAGAGCGTTCGGTTACCGCCCAGCCGCCGCGCTTGTCGTAGAGCCATGCATGCAGAATGAATTGCAGTTCCTCGAAATCGGGCACCACGACTTCTTCGCCGATCAATTCCTGTGCCTGGCCGAACTCGTTTTGAATCAGGAATTTTTCCATTTTGAAGAGCCTTCGTAAAATTGTGACCTGTTAAAGACACGCAGGCAGAAGGCAACGCCTTTTGCACCGCTTTCAATTTCAATTTCAGTTAACTCAAAAAATCAATCGATGATGTCGTCACGTTCGACACGAGCAATTTGCGGGCAATGCCTGCGACCGCAGCGCACCTGTATTTGTTGCTGGATTACGCGGATCAAGCCAGCCGTGGATGTGCTCATTTTGCAGCATCCATTGGAAGTTGCCAATGCAAAGGGCAGTGCTCGTTTGCTGCATTTGAGTCTGCAATCAAGCCGACTGGAGATCGGCGAGGCGTTTGCGGAAGACACATTGCATGCGCTGATTGTTGGTTGTCGCCGGCCGCAGAGTATCGCTGATACGCCGGATGTTTCCCGTAGCCGGAAAATTTTCCTGCTCTATCCGGAAACTGCAGATCACGTGATGACAGAAACGTCTTTCCGGCCCGGTAGGGAAGAACCGTCGTTGCATGAAGAGGAGCCATTCTGTCTGGTGGTGCTCGATGCAACATGGCGAAAGAGCCGCAAAATGCTTTATCTCAATCCACTACTGCAAACACTGCCGCGCTTTGCGTTGCGCGATATGCCGGCGTCGCAATACTTGATCCGCAAGGCACATGCGCCAAATCAAATGTCCACGCTGGAAGCGGCTTGCTATGCGCTGATGCAATTGGAACGCAACACTGAAAAATATGCACCGTTGCTGGCAGCATTCAATGGCTTTGTTGCGCAGCAAGACGGCTATCGCACATTGGGCATGCGATAACCGTCTATAGTTCTTGCTGACATGCACGCAAGCGGAATCATGCTGGCTGTGCGCCCGCGGTGACGCACTGGCAAAGCGTCAAGAAAGCACGATGCCCTGATCCGATTACCCACTGAGTAGGCGCTTAGTTCTTGCGATCGTTTTGCGGCAAATTCACATCCGGCATGCCTAGATTGATGTCTACAGCGTCAGATTCAGTAATCCGGCGCAAGTTGGCGACATGCCCGACGAAGGGCGTTCTTTCGCTCCATCCGTCATCGCGTGCAGGTACCAGCCAGTAACCCTGTTCGTCATGAACGATCCAGTAACGTGGTTGGCTTGTATATTCATAGATCATGACGATATCCTAGATTTCGTTCGCCTGTAATGCAATCATTGCCAAGTCGCGTGCAGGTTCTATCGCTGCGACTATTCTGCCGGGCGACGTTCGTATTTCCAATACACCGATGATGTTTTTCAGGCGCGTCAGATACAGTGCCAGCTGGTCGTCATTGTTTGCATTCAACTCCATGCAAACTTCCATGTCATGCACGCCATGCGCTGCATGCATGCCGGAAAACTCAATTCCGCTTCGCCGTGCTGTCGCCAATGTCGATTCGAACGCACCAAACAGCGTATCCGGTTCGACAAGAAAGCGGACGGTGGTCAATGTAGATGTTGGGTACAAGTTCATGAGGAAACCATACCTTCGAACCGGAAAAATAGAAGCGAAGCTATTCGGTTGAACCGTGATGACCGGCCGTTCACAATCCTGAGAGGAGCGATCAGCGAACCTCCTCCAGTATTCGCAAGATATCGTCAAAATTCCAGATATGCCGGATTTCGATCACGTCGTATTTGCGCGCTAGCGCCGGCGGAAATATGGCATAGCGCGCATTCAGTTGCACAATGCGACGCACCGCTTCATCGAGTTCCGGCAGACCGCTGGATCGATTGATCACGACCTCTTCGACGCTGCCGTCACTGCGAATGGCGACCGTCACGATCGGTTCGCCGCGCATTTTGTCTCTGGACGACTGCGCGTAGTTCAAGCTGCCGTTGCGCTCGATTTTCCGGCGCCATCCTTCGATATACATCGTCAGCCCGACATCGCGGTCAATACTGCCGAATACCGAACGGCGGCGTGAATTATCCATGTCGTTCGTCGATGATCGTGTATTGCTCGGGTCGACGCGCAGCAGGTCCGGACGTCTCGCCTGTTCGAGTGCGCGTGATGCGAGACCACCGCCAAACAAGTCGCGTGCCAGCGGCGTCACCCTGACTGGGCTGTCCCCACCCGGTACTGCCGATGAGCGGGCATTTTCTTGCGCGATGCGTGCCTGTTCTCGTTGTTGTGCGGCAGCCTGTTTCGCAGCTTCCTGACGGGCTGCAAGTTCCCGCTCCCGTGTCTTTTTCGCCAGCAGTGCTGCTTGCTGCCGCTTTTCTTCCTCAGCCTTGTTGTGTGCTACCAGTTCGAGTGCTTCGCGTTCGGCTTGCTCCTGCTTTTTGATCTCGGCCAACTTCTTTTCTTCAAGCTCCTGAGCGTGCTGTGCCGCTTCCTGTCGCTCGCGCTCTTGCTTGAGTTGCTCTTGCTGTTGCTTTTGCAGTGCCGCGGCCTCGTCGCGAGCAGCTTGTTCCGCTTGTTCGGCCTTTGTCGCTTGCGCCCGCATTTCTTGCGCAAGTGCTTCACGTTCCATGGTGTCGTCGATTGATGGTGTTTCGGCGACCGGTGCTTGCTGCGGCACTGTGTCTGTGGCGTGTTTCAGTTCTGGCAGCTCCGGCATTTTCGGCTCGACAGGCAGAGGCTCGATTCGAGGAGGTGCGACTGCTGGCGGCTCGATGGCCGGCGGTACGGTTGGTTCGGGCGTCGTGGTGCCTTTCTCCGGCTCTGGCACAGCGTCAGCAGGTTGTTCAGGCGCTTTCGATTCGATTGATGGGGCCTGTGCCCGCACATCCGGATCAATCGGCATCACGGCAAATGCTTCATCGCTTGACGCCATTTGCGTAATGGGTTTGGGTTGTGTTTTTTGCGGTTCCGGCTTTGGAGTCGGGGATTTTCGGGGAGTTGGGTGACTCTGTTTGAGCGACGGTGCCGGCTTGGCGCTTTTTGCGATTCGCGGTTCGGCGGACGGCGGGACTGCTTTTATCGTCCTGGCGGCGTCGGCGCGAAGCGGAATGGAGGGCTTTGCTGCAGTCTCGTTTTTTTTCGAGTGGCGCAGGCGGGCGGATGATGGGGTCGTCGCGTTCGCCACTTGCGCCGGCACGGTTGTTTGCGGCGCCTTCAGCTGGGGACTTGTCAAGCGGACGGTCAAGTCCACAGGTTGTGCGCGCCGCTCATCCCATGGCAGCGCCATGCCTGGCAATCCAATGCCCGGAATGCCGAATTCGAGCAACAACAGCAATCCGTGGATAACCAAAGACAGTGTTGCGCCGATGGCAAGGCGTGTCCGGTATCGATCAGGCAGCGTCCTGCTGTGTGGGATGTTGGCAAAGCTCATGCAAAGGTCGTCAGATTCCCGGGGGGGGCAGCGGTAGCGACACGTCCGGTGGAGAGGCACAAGCGATCTTATCCGAAGTGAAGAGTGTCGCGTGCATCCTGCGTGCAATTGCGTGCGCATATTGTCGATTGTCTGATGCACGGCGAACAACTAGTGGACTTTACTCGGTTGTGTCCTCGAACTTGGGAAAGAAGGGTGAGCGCAATGGCATGTCACGTTACGCAAGCGAGCGCGAACAGGCCAACGACGTCATGCAACAATGGAAAGCAATCGCACTTGTCGGTGAGAGGTGATCCATGAATACGGACGCGTTGATTCATGGTGCTGAAAAAGCAAGCGGGGCAATCGGACTTTGTC
>LLBZ010051777.1_pt1 | contig 12467 bp, 10 predicted proteins | sample 1489421 | NCBI WGS metagenome assembly LLBZ01 (sample SAMN04092657, study PRJNA295927) | soil metagenome | biome: Soil prokaryotic community; feature: Bulk soil; isolation source: soil from tomato rhizosphere | host: tomato cultivar Moneymaker | place: South Korea | collected 2011-11-01 | reverse complement strand
GCGCGGGTAGACGCTGGTCTGCGTGAGCGTGCCGCGGAACAGCTCTTCGGCGCCGATGACGTCGCGGTAAAAGGCCAGCGCCGCCTCAAGGTCGGGGACGGTCCACGAGATGTGGTCGACCGACAGAAAAACGGGATTTTCGGGTGCTGCGTTCATGCGAAACTCCGTGCGATGGGCCGTCATCTTGGGCGGGACGGCGCGTGCCTGCAACGCGAGCGAAACGCAAAAATCGTTGCCGTCAGTGCAACGGTCAATCGGATGACAGAATGTCGGCGATGGAGACGGGGCGCGCGGGGAAGCGTACGGTGAAGCCGGTATCGTCGCATCCGCCCGCGGCGGAAATCATCCGGAGCAGCGTCGGTTCGCAATTGCGCCCCTGACATGCGCCCATGCCGCACCGCGTCGCCAGCTTCACGGCATTGGCCGACCCGTCCGCCGACACCCGTTCCGACAGGGGGCCGAACTCGACATCCTCGCAGCGACAGACGATCGTCCCGCTGTCCGGCGCGGGAAAGAAGGGGCGCGGGTCGGCGGCCGCATCGAGAAGGGACGCGAAGGCGCGATGGCGTGCGAACCGGCGCCGGGAGTTTTGCGCGGCGCGCTGCGCCGTGTCGGCATCGAGCAGGCCGAGATCGAGCGCGATCCCCAGACCCGCGAGCTCGCCACCAGCCGCCGCCGCCGCCGCTCCGGCCACGCCGACCGTCTCGCCCGCCGCGTAGAGGCCGGGCACCGAGGTCCGCATCCAGTCGTCGTGCGCGCACGCCCAGCCGCCCGCCGGACCTGCTGTGATCATTCGCGCACCGGCCATTCGCGGCAGCGCCGATTGTGGAACGAAGCCATAACAAAGCCCCACTGTGTCGCATTCGATATCACCCACGCTCGTCGTTGCGCCCGATACGCGATCGCGGCCGGTCAGCGCCGACAGGCCAGCACCATAGCATATCGGGGTGCCTGCCCGGGCAAGTGTCGCCATTGCCCCGCCGGCTGCAAACAGATCGGACGCGCGGCCGAGTGCGACCAGCGGATGGCGGGCAAGCGCGCCGATCATTGCAGCGCGCGGTTGCGCAAAAAGGACTGCGGCGACCTTCCCGCCTGCGGCGACGATCTGCGCCGCGATGATCAACTGGAGCGGATGGGTGCCCGCGAGCAGCATGCGTGTACCGGCCAGCAGTTGCTGGCTCTTGATGAAGGCCTGGATGCCGCCAGCGGCATAAACCCCCGGCAGCGTCCAGCCGGGAAGCGGGACGGCGAGGTCCTGGCATCCTGCGGCGATCAGGATGCGGTCGGCCGCGATGGTTCGCATGCCGTCGGGGCCGCTTGCCACGATCGATCCGGCCTGCAACCCGATCACCGAGTGGCCGCCGAGCCAGCTCACGTCCTTCAACTGCCCGAACCGGTCGAGTTGACGCTTCAGCGGCGCGTAGCCGCGGTCGGCAAGCCAGTTTGCGACGGTGAAGGTGGCCGGCGGCTGTCGCAGGATCTGCCCGCCGGGGCGTATCTGTTCGTCGATTACCGCCATCGACAGGCCGTGCCCCTCCAGCGCGATTGCCGCCGCCTGACCGGCGGGACCGCCACCGACGATCGCGACGTCGAAGCGTTCCGGTTCAGTCACGCGTCGCGACCTCCATGCCATCGCGGGCTTCGACAAGGCAGGCGCGCACGCGCCGTCCGCTTGCTATCAGCGTGACCAGGCACTCGCTGCACACGCCCATGTTGCAGAACATGCCGCGCCCTTGTCCGCGCGTATCTGCACGGAAGACGGCATGGTCGGCCGCGAGCATCGCGGCGGCCACGGTTTCGCCCGCGAAGCATTCGATCCGCATGCCATCGACGGTGATGGCGATCGGGCGGCCGCGGCTCACGCCCCGGGTGATACGGTGCGCACTCATCCCATGAACCCGTTCAGATGTTCGAAGCGTGCGGGTGAGAGCGGCGCGAGTGCGGGAACCGGGCCCTCCGCCATCGCATCGGCGATCAGCCGCGCGAAAGTCAGTCCGAGCGTGAAGGCCGATCCGCCCGCCGCGACCCACAGGCCGGGCATTCTCGGCACTTCGCCGACCACGGGCAACTGGTCGGCGGAAATCGCGGTGACCCCGGTCCAGCTGCGGATCAGGTTCAGCCGCGCGACCTCCGGCACGATATCGACCGCGACGCGCAGATTGCCGGTCAGCGAGCCGGGGATCATCGCGGGCCTTGCCGACGGGTCGAATCCCCCGGCCGGCGTCCGGGCCAGCCGCGAAGGCCAGCCACCGCCGATCAGGATATTGCCGGCATAGGTCTGCTTCAGCGATAGCCGGCGTCCGACGTGTTGGATGAGGTGCGGCACCACGGGGCGCGTTCGCTCGGTCGCGTTCATCAACAGCGCGACGGGATAGAGCGGCATGTGGATATTGAGCAGCGCGCAGATATTTGCGGTCCATGCTCCCGCGGCGACGAGCAGCCGGTCGGCGGACAGGTCGATCCGGTCGTCCCGGATCGTAAAGCGCCCGTTTTCGCGTGCGATCGACTGCACGCGCGACGCAGTGCGGACCGATACGCCGGCAGCGCGCGCGGCTGCGGCGAGTGCGGGGGTGACGGCGCGCGGATCGGCGTGGCCCTCGTCGCTTGAAAAATTCGCGGCAAGAACGCCCGACGAGAGATAGGGAGCGATCGCGCGCGCTTCGTCGCCGTCGATGGTCCGGACCGACAGGCCTTCGCGGCTTTCGCGTGCCGCCTTGCGCTCGAGCAGCGCCGCCTCTTCGGCGGTTTCGGCGACCATCAGCCCGCCTTGCATCGATACGTGGAGATCGGCGCCCAGATCCCCCTCGATCTCCCGCCAGTCGCCCACCGCGATGCGGCTCAGCGCGACGATGTCGGCTGCCTGCCCGGCGAGTGCGTCACCGTTCTCGAGAAAGCGGCGCTCGATCTGGAAGTGCAACGACCCGGCATTCTGTCCCGACGCACCGCTATTGATGTCGCCCGCTTCCATCAGGGCGACCGATGCCCCGCATCCCGCGAGGCGCCATGCGGCGGCACAGCCGACCAGTCCCCCTCCGATGATCGCGACATCAACCTGTTCCATAAAGTTAGGGCCCATGCCCGGTTGCCACGCCGTCGAGGCGCCCAAATGGCGAACAGCTCGGATCGAAGGACGCGCCGGAAAGGCTGGATGCCTTTCCAAGCGGCTTTCGGGTCGAGATGGAAGCCATTTGGGTGTCCCTTCGGGATTTGATCAAAATGGCCCATTGCTTCGTCGAGAAGTCTTGGAATATTGACATATGCCTACGCCTTCTCTCCTCGCACTGGGCCATTTTGCTTCAAACCTCGACGGCGTGGCAACCGGGCATGGGCCCTAGATGCGGCCGAGTGCGACCAAAGTCTCCCTGATTCTCTCGGCGTCCTCGGCCGACACGTCGCGCAGCGGCGGGCGGACGTAACCGCCCGGCAGGCCCTGGGCGTTGAGCCCGGCCTTCAATATGGCGGGTCCCGATCCAAAACGGCCGACGAGTTCGGGGGTGTACCATTCGTCGAGGATGACGCGGTCCATGCGCCCGCATTCGCGCGCGCCTTCGATATCGCCCGCCCACAGCTTGTTGTAAAAATCGGGATGGGTGCGTCCCAGAACCGCGCCCGCGCCCATCGTCCCGTCGCCGCCGCGCGCCTCGAGCAGTGCAAGGCCATGTTCGTCCATCGAGTGGCCGAAAATCCGAATCCTGTCCTTGAGCGCGAAAAAGGTATCGACGAAGCGGCGCAGGTCGCTGGTCGATTGCTTGATCGCAACGACATTGTCGAGCGCCGCGAGCCGTTCGAGCAGCGCGAGCGGCATGTCGATCCCGGTGCCCGGGGGCCAGTTGTACACGCAGATGGGCAGCTTGGTCCCGACCGAAATATCGGCATAGAACCCGTGAATCTCGTCTGCCGAGGGTCGGTAGTAGGGGGGTGGCGTCACGACGATGCCGTCGAATCCGCTGGCTGCGGCATGATCGGCCAGTTCGAGCACCCGGCTTGCGGTATAGGCGTTGCATCCCGCGAGCAGCGGCAGCTTGCCGCCGAGTTGCACGCCCGCCGCCGAAAAGAGCGTCTTGCACTCGTCGGTCGACATGCTCGGCCATTCGCCCGTCGTGCCGGCCAGCAGCAAGCCGTGCATCCCTTCGGCATGGAGCCATTCGAGCAACGTACCGAGTGCGGGCAGGTCGAGATTGCGGTTCGCGTCGAAGGGCGTCGTAATAGCGGGGATATAGCCCTGCCAGTCGGCACGCGATCTCTTGTTCATGTAATTCGGCTCCCCCTTGATCGGGATATAGTCAATGCGGCCAGCCCCGATAAGCCAAGGTGCATTCGCAGCAAGGGCATCAAAAGACGAAATTAGTTGCGTTTATCGCAACGATAGGCATTTTCGGGCTTCATCGACGGCTTCGGGAGGATTGCCAATGTGGGATAATGCGCTCCAATATTTCTACGAAGCCGCGAACCTGGGATCGATGCGGCTGGCGAGCGACAAGATCGGCGTCGCCGTGTCGTCGATCAGCCGCCAGATCGCACAGCTCGAGAGCGAGATGGGGATCGCACTGATCGAACGCGGGCGCCGCTCGATCCGGCTGACCGAGGCGGGACAACTGGCGTTCGAATATCACAAAAACCAGCTCGCTGACCGCGAAGCGCTGCTGAACCAAATCCAGGAATTGCGCGAAGTCAAATCGGGCCGCATCGACCTCGCGATCGGCGAGGGCTTCTTCGGGCCGCCCTTCACCGCGCTGATCGAGGGATTCCAGCGCCGCAATCCGGGCATCGCGATCACCGTGACGAGCTGCGCCAGCTCGGAAATCATCCGCATGGTACTCGACGACGAGGCGCATATCGGCATGATCCTCCACACCACCAGCGAGCCCAAGATCCGCACGCGCAGCGCGGTGGCGCAGCCCTTGATGGTGCTGTGTGCGCCGAGCCATCCGGCCGCGGCGATGGAGGCGCTGACGATCGCCGACCTCGGCGGTTTCGACCTGTGCCTGCCGCCGCAGGGTTTCCGCATCCGCGGCACGCTCAATCATGCCGAAAAACGCGCGCAAACCTGGCTGGAGCCGCGGCTGGTCACGACCTCGATCCAGATGATGCGCGAGATTGCGAAGGCAGGACGTGCGCTGACCGTGTTGCCGCGCATCTCGGCGCTCGCCGAGCTCGAAGAAGGGAGCCTCGTCGCGCGCCCGCTGCTCGACGATGCGATCGAGCACAGCACGGTCAGCCTGATCCACCGGCTCGGCCGCCAGCTCGAGGGCGCGCCTGCGCGGTTGATGAGCGTACTCGAGGCGCGGCTGAAAAGCTGGAGCTGATCGCGATACGTCTCAGGCGGGATGCGGGCCTGCTGCGGCGCGGCGCGGCCACGCCGCGCACGCCAGCGCCGCGACGGCGGCGTTGATCGCCATCGCGACCAGCCCATGGTCCCAGCCGGGCAGCAGCATCGTCCACAGTCGCTGCGCCTGCGGCAGCAACAGGGCGAGATAGCCGGCCACGATCCCCGCAAAGACCCCCGCTGCGTGAGCGCGCTTCCAGATGAAGGCGAAATAGACGCCCGGCGCGAGCATGCCGATCGCGGCATAGGCCGACAACCCTATCTCGACGAGCGACTTCGATCCGCCGAGCGTCAGCCACACCGCGATGGCGGCGAAGACGATCATCGACAGGCGCGACGCGAGCAATGACGCGCGGTCGGAGAGGCCGGGCCGCATCGGCAGCAGGATGTTGCGGCTGAAGATCGATCCCGCGGTCAGCAGCAGCACCGACCCCGGCACCAGCGCGAGCAGGCATGCCGTCCCCGCAAAGATGCCGACCGCCCACGCCGGATAGCGGTCGGCGACGAACTGCAGCAACACGGCGTTGGTGTCGCCGCCTTCGGGCTGCGTTCCGGCGAGCAGCGCCCCAAAGCCGAGCAGGATGATGAAGAAATAGGACAGCGAATAGATAGGCTGCCAGATCGCGTTGCGCCGGATCGTCGCTTCGCTTCCCGCCGAGAAGCAGAGCTGGAACAGATGCGGGAGAATCCAGTTGCCGAGCGCGACGTTGAGCGCCGCGGTCATCAGCCAGACGGTCGACAGGCCGGCTCCGGGCTGGAGCCCCGGCAGCCGGCCGATGCCGGGGAACTGGTCCTGCGCCATATTATAGACGTCGAGCATCGACGCGGCGCCGACCTTCGACGCGACGGTCGCACAGAGCGCGACGACGATCAGCAGCATCAGCACGTCCTTCACCCCCGCCGCGAAGGCGGCCGAGCGCAGCCCGGCGAAATAGACGAAGGCGAGCATGATGACCGCGGCGACGGTCGCCGCGGCCGCCGTCGAAACCTCGGGGCCCAGCGTCAGCCGCACGATCAGGCTGAGCGCGACGATCTGGATCTGCACATAGATGATCAGCGCCGCGATCCCCGCCACACCGACCACGACGCCGAGCCAGGTCGCGCGATAGTGTGCGGCAAAGAAATCGGCCTGGGTAACCAGCCCGTATCGGCGCCCGGCATTCCAGATGCACGGCATCAGCCAATAGCCGATCGCCGCCGAGAGCGAGACCGAAGTGAAGGCAAGATAGGCGGGCGCGCCATGCGCCCATGCGAAACCGGAAATGCCGAGCACGGCGAAGGTCGTGTAGATCTCGCCGGCATTGAGGAACCAGAAGACGAGCACGCCGAAGCGGCGGCCACCGACCGCCCATTCGGTCAGCGTACGCGCACGCTCCTGCCGCCGCGCCGACAGCAGGGCTCCGGCCATCGTGCCCAGCACGACCGCGAGGGTGAGGGCGAGGATCAATGGCCCGCTCCCGCCTGTTCGGCATTGCCGTCATCGTCCCCGAATTCGGGATGCCGGCGGTCGATCGCGAAGATGAAGGCGATGATCGCCGAGGTGACGAGGATTCCGGTCATCTGCCAAACCATCGGGAAAGGAAGCGAGAAGGGGCGCCAGGCCACTTCGTTGACCAGCGGAACCGCGCCGACCTGCCACAGAAAGGGAATGAGCAGCAGCCATCGATGGCGGCGCGAAACTGGAGACGTTGCGGAAAGCACGTCGGTTTCCGAGGACATGAGGTGCGGCATCCTCAAGCCCGCCCGCCGCCCGATGCGACCCACGCGCGTATCTTCGTTTCGAGCACCTCCATCGGCAGCGCGCCGGTGTTCAACACCTGATGATGATAGTCGCGAATATCGAATGCGGTGCCGAGCGACTTCGCCGCGTCCTCGCGCAACTCGCGGAATTTGAGCTCGCCGATCTTGTAGGCGCATGCCTGCCCTGGATAGGCGATGTAACGGTCGATCTCGACCACCACATCGCGCGGCGCCATCGATGTGTTGCCCAGCATATAGTCGATCGCCTGCTGGCGTCCCCAGCGTTTCGCATGGATGCCGGTATCGACGACAAGCCGCACCGCGCGCAGCATTTCCATGTCGAGATGGCCGAACATCTGCATCGGGTCGGTGAACATGCCGAGTTCGGGGCCGAGCGATTCGGCGTAAAGGCCCCAACCCTCGGTGTAGGCCGTGGCCTGCCCGTGCCGGAGCAGCGGTGGCAGGTCGGCATTTTCGATCGCGAGCGTCAGCTGGAAATGATGGCCCGGAATCCCCTCGTGCAGCGTCAGCGTCTCGAGCGTCGGGATCGGTCGTGTGTTCAGCATCGACATGTTGAAAAAGAGGATGCCCGGCGACACGCCGTCGGGCGGTCCGGGGCGGTAATATCCGGTGCCGCGCTGATCGCCGAGCGCGGGCAGCGGGCGGACTTCGAAGGGCGCTTTGGGGCGATTATGGAACAGTCGGGGAATCGCCGGCCAGATCTTCGCCTCGATCGCCTCGAACCGCGCGAGCAGTTCGGCGGGGGTTTTGTAATAATATCGGGGGTCGGTGCGGATATGTTGGAAAAAGGCCTTGAGGTCGCCCGCGAAGCCCACTTCGGTACGGATCTTTTCCATCTCGCCGCGGATCCGCGCGACTTCGGACAGGCCGAGCATGTGGATGTCGTCGGCCGAGCGCGTCGTCGTCGTGTGCCGCGCGAGATTCCAGTCGTAGAGCGCGGCGCCGTCCTTCATCGCCCACAGACCGGGCGCGTCGGGCGCGTCTGCCAGATAGGTTCGGCGCAGATAGGTCGCCCAGGCGCGGTAGGCGGGATAGACCTTGTCGTCGATCGCGGTTCGGAACGCGTCGGTTATCCGGGCGCGTTCGGCGGGGGTGAACGTGTCCGGCATCCGGTCGACGCCCGACCAGAAGGGGCTTTTTTCGACCGGCAGCGCGAGCATCGCGTCGACCTGTGCGAGGATATTGGTGACGATGGTCTTCGGTTGCAGATAACCTTCGGCCCGGCCTTCCTTCAATCGGGCGACGGTGCTGTTCATATAGTCCACGAAACCGTCGATGCGCGCGAGGGTGTCGTCATAGTCGCGGACGGTCGCGAAGGGGGCGGCTCCGCCTGACAGAAAGTCGGGGAACTCGACGTGCAGACCGAACGAGGGATTGAGCGGCGCCTTGCGCTGCACGGCGAACAGTCCGCTGTCGAACAGCGCGAGCATCTGGCGCGTCTTGTAGTCGAATACGTCATAGGCGATGCGATCGACCGGCGACAGCGTCGCGCGATCTATCTCGCGGAGCGCGGCAAGGTCGCGCACCTTGTTGGCACGGAGGGTCGCGCCATAGCCGTCGCTCAGCGGATCGACGAAAAGAGGGCCGCCCGTTCCACCGCCGTTGCGTGCCGCGCGCAATGGATCGAGCGCGGCATCGGCCGCCTCGCTCTGTTCGAGAAGCGCGCGCAGCGCTTCCGCACTTGAACCCGTCTTCGCGAAGCCATGTAGCGGGGTCAGCGCGCTGGCCGCCATCATCCCGATCACCGCGCGGCGCGCGAGCTGAAATGGTCGTGTATGATGCATGATCGAGTCCCCGCCTTGTTTTCGACTTGTCGTATGATCGTGTCGCGACGCGGCCAGAATGCAACCGGCGGTGTGACGGAGCTCGATTGGCGTGGCCGGCCGTGAAGCAGCGGAAAGAAGCGGTTTTCCGCATTTATCGTTGTCGTTTCTGAAAGCTTGTTGAAGTTACGTTGCGTTTACTGCAACAAACTTGCGCCTTCTTGCGCATTGTTTTCTTGAGCCATTGCCGCAGGTTCGGCTGCAGATACTAGGGAAGGGCGATTGATGAAACGACTGCATGCCGCGCCGGCGCTTGCCGCATTTCTGGGACTATTTGCTGCATCGGCGGCGGCCCAACCGGCCGAAGCGCCTGCGGCTGCGCCGCTCACCGCGCTGGTCGGCGGCACGGTCGTCGGCATCGACGGCGGAGCGCCGATTTCGAATGCCATCATATTGGTGCAGGGCGAGCGCATCCTGAAGGTCGGCCCTGCGGCGTCGGTCGACGTCCCCGCCGGGGCGAAGGTGGTGCCGATGAACGGCAAGTGGCTGATCCCCGGCCTGATGAACATGCACGTCCATTTCGGGCTGAAGCTTCCCGGCGCCGCTGGCGCCGAACTGATCAACGAGAAGGACGGCGAGGAAGCCCTGCGCATGGCGGACAACGCGCGTCGGACGCTGCTCGCCGGAGTAACGACCGTCCGGCTGACCGCCGAGGATCGCGGCCTCGACTTCATGCTCAAGCGCGCAATCGCGAAAGGTCAGGCGGTCGGCCCGCGTATCGAGACCGCGGGCGAACTGATCGTCCCGACCGGCGGCCACGGGTCGCTCGAGGCCGACGGCCCCGCCGAGCTCAGCAAGGCGGCGCGCACGCAGATCAAGGGCGGAGCGAGCTGGATCAAGATCGCGATCTCGGGCGGCATTTCGGACACGCACGGCAGCATTTCGGCGGCGCCGATGACCGATGCCGAATTGTCGACGATCATCGAGGTCGCCCACCGCAACGGGGTGAAGGTGACCGCGCACAATGGGTCGTCCGAAGCTGCGCTCCAGGCGCTGAAGTTCGGGATCGACTGTTTCGAGCACGGCTATCATCTCAATGACGAGGTGCTCGCGAAGATGAAGGCGCGGGGTACGTGGCTGGTGCCGACGATCGTCGTCAGCCAGCCGGGCGCCTATGAATTCTATCGCAAGATCGGTTCGCCCGAATGGTATCTCGACCGCGTCGCCTCGACCGGCAAGGATCATTGGGCGGTGCTGCAGAAAGCGATCAAACTCGGGGTCAATGTCGCGCTCGGCACCGATCAGTTTCCGTTCGAGCCCAATGGCGGAACGACTGCGACCGTCGCCGAGGCCGAGCTGTACCAGAAAGCCGGCATGACGCCGCTGCAGGCGCTGCAGGCGGCGACGATCAAACCCGCGGCGATGCTGGGGATCGACAAGGACGTCGGGCGGCTCGTCGCGGGTCAATATGCCGATATCGTCGCCGTCACCGCCGATCCGGCCAGAGATGTCGCGGCGCTGCGCACGCTCGACTTCGTGATGAAGGGCGGGGTCATCTACCGCAACGACGCAGCGCCCGAAACGATCGCGCACTGAATCGATAAATGGGGGTCGCCATGAAATATCGCCTGCTTTCCGTCGCCGTCCCGCTCGCCATCGTCGTCGGGGCACCCGCGGCGGCGCAGCCCGTTGCGCTCGTCGGCGGCAATGTCGTCGATCTGGCCGGCAAGGCGCCGCTGCGCGATGCCGTGGTGCTGATCGACGGCGAACGAATCCAGGCGATCGGCCCGCGTGCCTCGACGCCGGTCCCGCCGGGGACGACGGTCATCCCGATGGATGGCAAATGGCTGATCCCCGGCCTGATGAACATGCATGTCCACCTCGCGCTCAACCTGCCGGGGGCGTCGCGCATCCATAACGAAACCGCTGACTCGATGGTGCTACGGACGCTCGACAACGCGCAAAAGTCGCTGTGGTCGGGGGTGACGACGATCCGGCTGACGGGATCCGACGCCGGGGTCGATTTCACCGTCAAGCGCGCGATCGACAGCGGCGTCTTCGACGGGCCGCGCATCCACACCGCGGGCTCGTCGATCGTTGCAACCGGCGGGCACGGCAAGACCGAGGTCAACGGGCCGGCCGAATTCGCACGTGCGGTGCGCGAACAGGTGAAGGCCGGCGCGACCTGGATCAAGCTCGGCATTTCGGGCGGAATTTCGGATACGCACGGCGACATCGGCGCCTCGCCCTTTACCGATGATGAGCTGAAAACCGCGATCGAGGTGGCGCACCGCAACGGCGTGAAGGTCACCGGCCATACAGGGTCGCCCATCGCATCCGAGGCTGCGATCGATGCCGGGATCGACTGTTTCGAACATGGCTATTTCCTGACGCCCCCCGTCCTCGCGAAGATGAGGAAGAAGGGCGTCTGGTACGTACCGACGATTGTCGTCAGCCAGAGCGGCGCCAAGGCTTTCTACAGGAAGATCGGTTCGCCCGACTGGTATCTCGATCGCGTCGATTCGGTCGGAAAGGCGCATATCCAGTCGCTGCGAGACGCGATTTCGGCAGGGGTCAACATCGCACTCGGCACCGACCAATATCCCTGGGAACCGAACGAGGGCACGACGGCGACCGTCCGCGAAGCCGAAATCTATGTCGATGCGGGGATGACCCATGCGCAGGCGCTCCGCGCCGCGACGATCGAGCCGGCGCGGATGCTCGGCGTCGACAGCGAGGTGGGGCTGCTGAAGGCAGGCTATTATGCCGACATCATCGCTGTGGACGCCGATCCGACGCAGAACATCCGCGCGCTGCGCACGATCGGGTTCGTGATGAAGGGCGGCAAAATGATCCGCAACGATGCGGCGCGATAATAGACAGCGAATCGCGTGATTTTTGTTACATTGCTGCAGGCGCCATCGGCGGATGGCGCCTCGGCCCGTCGTCGATGACCTCTGGCGCGCTGGTCTCCGCGCAATAACCCGGATCGGGACCATGCGCCTTCACGTCGCGCAACCCTTCCGATGGATCGTATTCAAATAACTGATAATAATATGAAAAACTATCGTTCCGAATTTTGCACGGCCGGGATCGGGTGGAGCGCGGTCGCTGTGTACGAGAATGGGGTTGCTCGTTGTTTGCGTTCAACGCAACGAACGCGAATTTGTAATGTTGTTGAAACAACAGTGCAACTGACGGACACTCGCTGAAACACCGCGGCCACGAGGCCGCCAACAAAGCAATATGGTTACAGGGAGTTCCAAATGAAAAAGACGCTGATACTCGCATCCGCGCTTGCGGTCCTCAACTTCGCGGCACCGGTGGCGGCGCAGGAAAAGCCTGCGACCGACGTTCTTTCGAAGATGTTCATCTGGTGGAACGAGGCGTTCCGGACTCCCGGTGCCTATACCCCGGAAAATTTCTCGAAATTCTTCACTCCCGATGCGACGCTGGTGCTCGAAGGCCGCACCGTCATCAACGGCGTCGACCAATGGGCGACCCATTTCCAGCGCATCCAGTCGGGCGGCGGCGACGTCGAGATCGTCGTGCCGTTCAAGGACGTCTTCGAAGCCGACGGCCGCGTCTACACCTATCAAGTCATTCGTTCGCGGCGC
>LLBZ010008984.1_pt9 | contig 12496 bp, 9 predicted proteins | sample 1489421 | NCBI WGS metagenome assembly LLBZ01 (sample SAMN04092657, study PRJNA295927) | soil metagenome | biome: Soil prokaryotic community; feature: Bulk soil; isolation source: soil from tomato rhizosphere | host: tomato cultivar Moneymaker | place: South Korea | collected 2011-11-01 | reverse complement strand
AAAAAGTCAAGATGAGTTCATTGTTAATTGCTAAAAAATCCATATGTTTTTTTATTAAAAAAGCAATATGAATGTTAAAGAATTACTAATATGACTGTAAAAACAATTTTTTGGGTGGAAAAAAAATTAAAAAAAAATAAAAATTTTATAAAGAGGCTAAGAATATCAAGTAGAACGGATAATCTTTGAGGTACGATTTAAGAAGTTCTATGGCTCTGGCTCGTTGCGATTTTACTGTATTTATGCTTATTTGAAGATCTTCAGCAATGTCTTTATACTTTACGCCATCCAAACAAGACAATTCAAATACTTTTTTGCACTTTTTTGGTAAAGTTTCTAAAGCTTGAAATAAAATAGCATGTGTTTCTTCTTCTATAATGTACTGTTCTTTTAAAGGCATGGCACCATGTTTTTTTACATCTAGGCGCACAAATTTTTTGTCCTTTTTAAGATGGTCTATAGAAGCATTTCTAACCATACCATATAAATAGGACTTTAAATTTTCTACTTTGTCTAATTTATTACGCTTTTGCCAAAGTTTAACTAAGGTGTCTTCAACAATCTCTTCGGCGATATATTGGTCTTCTACATAATGTAGGGAAAAGGCATAAAGTCTTTTGTAGTAAGTATCGAAAATAATTTTAAAAGCATTTTTATCTCCCTGTTTTAAAAGAGAAAGATGAGATTCAGGATTATTTGTTTCATTATTATCCAAGGTGGCTTATTACTTATCTAACCGCAAAGTAGTAAAAATTAAATTATTTTAATTGGTTGTTCGATTGTAATAAAAAAGAATTGTTTTAGAACTGATCTTGACTTTTTCGCTTCAATCAAAAAAGTCAAGATGAGTTCTTATTGTAAAAAAGGAGGGTTTTATAAGTTTATCACTTTTCTTTCTTTATTACTTTTTATAGAGGCTTCAATAACTTTAATTACCAACATGCCAGCTTCGGCAGATACTGGCACCGGTTTTTTATTTCGTATGGTTTCATAAATACCCTCATAATACGTCATATAATTTCCTTGCAAGCTAGGAATATGCTCTTTGACTATTTTTCCGTTTTTTTCGGTGTGCAGCAAGCCTTTCTCTGTGTCTGGTTCTGTGCCCCAGCTTTCTGTATTTGGTTTTTTCCCTGCTTGCAATTCTTTTTCTTGAATATCGGCTTTTGTTTTTATAAACGAACCTTTAGTACCGTGTAGAATATTTCCTGGTAAGGGTTCGCGAACATAATAGCTGGATTTAAGGATGACGCGATGTGAAGGATAAAATAATTTCACGTCGAAATAATCGCCCACTTTCGAATTTGGTCTATATGAATCTAAATCTGCATAAATGGCCTTAGGTAAGCCGAAAAGAACAAGTGCCTGATCGATTAAATGCGAACCTAAATCGTATAGGCTTCCGACGCCTTCTGTTGGTGTTTCTTTATGTGCTTTATAGCTTAAAACGGGGTCGAAACGGTCGTAATGAAACTCAGCTTCAACGATATCTCCTAATAAGCCTTCATTTAAAACTTTTTGAACTGTTTTAAAATCACTGTCGTAGCGTCTGTTGTGGTAAACCGATATAACAACATTTTTGTCTTTTGCTAATTGAATTAATGTTTCGGCTTCAGCAACTGTTGTAGTAAATGGTTTTTCTATAACCAGATGTTTGCCTGCATTTATAACTCTTTTTGAAAAATCAAAATGTGTAACATTGGGAGTGTTAACAATAACAAGCTCAATGTTTTCATCGGCTAACATGTCATCTAAAGAACGAAACGTTTTAATGGATGGGTAGTGTTTTTGAGCCTCGTTTTTTGTTCGTTCAAAAACACCGTATAAATTAAATTGTGGGTTTACCGAAATAAAAGGTGCATGAAATACATGACCGCTCATGCCATACGAACATAAAGCTGTGTTAATTGGTTGCATAATTTTTTTTTAAGTTCGGATAAAATTACGAATAATTTTAAGTTCTATTGGTAGAAGGTTTTATGTCGGTTAAACTTGCTATTTTAATAGGATTGCCAGATTCTATACTTTTTCTGGCCGCGATGCCTATTATTGCCGACATAACACCGTCTCTACTGCCAGCAGCTCTTTCGTACGGGTCTTTATCGTTTGGTGTTTTAAATATTTTATCGTGCAAACGCTTATCGCCACCACCATGACCGCCTCTTTCAAATGGTACTAATACGGTATCAAAATCTTTCCATAATTTGTGAACAATGATTGATTCTGAATTGGCTTTTTCTAAAGCATTTTGTTCCATTTCTTTAGCATGCATTTCTGCCTGACTAATTTCTGTTTTTTTGTTGTATGGAATGTCCAATGATGCTTCAATTCTGCCTTCGGTGCCATTAAATGCTAATCTCCAGCCTTCAAATGGCGAGTAGGTTGTTAAGGAATAATTTACTGTTACGTTATTTGCATATTTTATTTGCGCAGACATTTTATCGTAAATATCTATGTTTTCTCTAAACAAGCAATTGTCCCTTATATAGCCATCGTGCTTTTCGTTCGCAACGTATAGTTCCATCATGCGTTTGTCTTTTGTAATATCAAAAAAATAATCGCAATTGGATTTGTGGTCGCAAGTTCTGCAATTGGCGCCTCTAAAAGGTCCGTTAGCACCATAATGTTCTAAACTGCCATAAGCAAAAACTTCTTCTGGGTCTGAGTCAATCCACCAATTTAATAGATCGAAATGATGAGTTGCTTTATGTACCCAAAGGGAGTTACTATGTGCTTTTTCACCATGCCATCTTCTAAAGTATGATGCACCATGGTAGGTATTTAAATACCAATGAAAATCGACTGAAGTAATTTTTCCAATGGTATTGTTGGCTAATAATTCTTTAATCTTTGTACTATAGGGGCTCCATCTGTAATTAAAACCAACGATGAGGTTTTTACCCGATTTTCTTTCGGCATTTAATATAGCTTGTGCTTTAGTTTCATCGGTCGTTAATGGTTTTTCGGTAAGTACATCAAAACCTGATTCCAATCCTTTAATAATAAATTCATGGTGGTTAGCATCTACGGTTGTAACTATAACTAAATCAGGTTTTACCTCTTTCAGCATGGCATCAAAATCAATAAAAGTAGGGCAATCAACACCAATATATTTTTTTGCGTATTCCAGTCTGCCGGGATTTATGTCACTTAGTCCAACAAATTCTAAAATATCGGAATATTCATCAACCAATCGTTTTCCCCAAAAACTGGTACCTCGAATACCTGTTCCTACTAAAACTATTCTAAGTTTTTTTGATGTTCCAAAATTAAATGCGCTAATTGGAAATGCACTGTAAGCGGCTAGCATACCGATAGATGCTAGAAAATGGCGTCTTGAACTTTTCATTTCTTAAGATTTAATGGTTATTTAGTTTAGATGTAACAAGTTAAATAAAAAAGGGAACACTTCAAATTAAATTAAAGTATTCCCGATTTGCATTAGACAGAATGGAGTTTCTAATCTAATTAACTAAACAAACTAAACTAAACCAATTTTTTTAATATCCTGGGTTCTGTGGGTAATCTCCCGAGTCCAAGGAAATTGCAGATAAAGGAATTGGTCGTAAAATTTTATAATGACCTCCAGTTCCTAAAAACGGATCTGTTCCACTATCAAAGAGTGTTTTAATATCAGGATTCCTAACTTTGGTATACTCCATAAGTTTTCCTGTACGTTTTAAATCAAGCCAACGGAAACCTTCCCCTGCTAATTCACGTGCTCTTTCTTCTAAGATAAAATCTAAATCTACGCTTCCAACTGCATCGGCACCTGCTCTAGCTCTAACGCTATTAACACGAGCCAAAGCATTTCCAGGATTGTTAGACTGTAAATATGCTTCCGCAGCAATTAAATAAGTTTCACCTAATCTTGCTAAGTAAATATCGTGCGTATATTGAACAGATGGTGTTGCGGTTTGCACTCTGTCAAATTTTCTTAAAGCAGGATAATCGGTTTGATTTAAACCATCCCACCAATGCGGATCTATTGGCGAAATGATTGTATTTGTTCTATTAGCGGGATCTGCTGCTCTCCAATTAGGAACATCGGCTATCTGTGCAGCAGTTCTTGGATAATAATATTCTATTGGAGTATTCTCAGGGTCTAATACCCAACCAGAATAAGGTGCTGTTTTAATATTTAAGAATGTGCCTTCAAACCTGGTATCATTATCATCAAACAATGTAAACAAGTATTCGGTAGGGTGTAATGTATTTTTCTTATTTACCCCATCATTACTGCCTTGCACTAGTGGACCCCATGGGTAATCCCATGTGTGTAATACTTCACCTGGTACAGACCCGTTGTATTGTATAGACCACAAGATTTCCGCATTATTATCATTTTTATATTTAAATAAATCTCCAAATGGAATATTAAGTGTTTGTCCTCCTATTGCTGCATCGGCAAGTGTGGCGGCTTCTGTAAAGTCGGTAATTCCAGCTCCATAGGTTTCATATCCACGTGTTAAATATACCTTAGCCAGCATATGCTGTGCAGCACGTTTTGTGACACGTCCAAAATTTGCTTGTGTTGGTGGTAAAATAGCAATGGCAGCTGTTAGTTCATCAATAATAAATTGGTAAACCTCACTAGCAGGGTCTCTTTCAAAATGTGTGATGGGTTCACTTACTAAATCTGTAACAAGCGATACATCTCCAAATTTCTGAACTAACATAAAATAATAATAGGCTCTAATGCTTTTAAGTTCAGCAATTCTACTTTGTAATTCTGGAAAGTTCTCGGTTTTATCTGAATAATATAAAGCTAAATTAGTAATTTGTATGCTTTGGTAAAGACTACTGAATAGTGCTTCAACATTACCATTACTCGGTGTTAATGTTTGATAAGAAGCTAGACCAAGAGGCACTTCTTGGTGTGCTGCAAAAAACAAATCGGTTCCCGCAAAAAAGATGTAGGGCGTTGGAGCATAAACATCGCGCAAGGTTGCATAAGATGCATTTACCAGCCCTTCATAGCCTGCTTTTGTTCCATAGAAATTTTCTGCTGTTGTATTTCCCAAATTTTCTTCTTCCAAATAACCCGAACAACTTATAATTGACAATCCTAAAAAGATTGCATATATTTTTATTTTTATATTCTTCATAATCTTAAAATTTAACATTAACACCTAACTGATAAATAGAATATCCTGTATTGTTAGCGTCGACGCCAGACATTCCAGCACCTGCCCATTCAGGGTCGAATCCTTCATACTTTGTGAACGTAAATGGATTTAGAGCATTAACATATAAATGCAAACCCGTTATACCTACTTTGGATAACAAATCAGAATCAAAATTATAGCCTAAAGATATGTTCTGTATACGTACAAATGAGGCATCCTTGTTGAATCCTGGATAGCCATAATCTTCTGCGTCTTCACCCCAGTACTGACCCTGATAAGAAGCTTGGGGGTATGTATTTGAAAATCTAGATTCTGTAACGGGGTTTTCTCTTACATAGTGGGGAACATCCAATATTACTCTACTATTAAAATCAGTAAATTCCCTATGAAACGGACTGTACACCAATACCCCTTGTTTTGTAAATATTGTTGCTGAAAGATCCCAGTTTTTATATGTGAAAGTGGTTGAAAATGTTCCTATCCAATCGGGCGCAGGAGACCCTAATACCTTCATGTCGTTATCAATATCAATACTGCCGTCACCATTTAGATCTTTAACTTTTGCTGTACCTTCCATAGCTTGTTGGTCGGCAGGTGCTAATTCGTCTTTTTGCCAAACACCATCAAAAACCATGGCATAGATTACATCGACAGGTTGCCCAATAAACCATCTATTAGGTACATCGTCTAATCTTGCTCCATACAAATCAACTATTTTATTGTTGTTTTTAGAGAAGATAAAACTGGTTTCCCATTTAAAATCGCCATTATTAATGTTTAAAGTTTTAAGTTGAATTTCTATCCCTTTATTGCTAATGGAAGCAATATTATCAAACATAGAAGGCCATCCTGTAGGCATGGCTAATTTACGACTGAGTATCGTGCCTCTAGAAAGTCTATCATATAGATTAATTTCACCAGAAATTCTATTATTAAATAAGCCAAAATCTGCACCAAAATTCCATTCTCTAGTACGCTCCCAAGTCAGTTCTTTATTTGCTAAATCGCTAGGTACAAACCCATTTGCTGTTGTTCCATCCCAATCATAATATTTTTGTCTATTTACTGTAGATTGCGTAGCATACGGACCAATAGGTCCATAACCACCAGAATAGCCATAGCTTAAGCGCACTTTTAAATTATCAATTTCTGAAACATCTTTTAAAAATGATTCTTCTTTCATTTTCCATGCTACAGCAGCGGATGGGAAAGAAGCCCATTTACTGCCTTCTGCAAGTCTGGAAGCACCATCCCATCTCATGGTAGCAGTAAGTAAATATTTATCTTTAAATGAATAATTTATACGATTTGTAAATGATAATATGGTACTCTTACTATATCCTGTTTCTGCATCACGCTGGGGGGCGCTTTGTACATTATAGAATGATGATTGAAAAGGCACATCTCTACCAAAAGAAAACGATCTTTCTGAACGGTCGAACGTAGCCGATTGTATAAAGTCGTAGGATATGTTGTGTTCTCCAAATTCCTTTGAAAAGTTCATTTGATTATCCCATACATAGGAAAGTCTGTTGTTGGTCCAAAATCTGGCAATAGAAATCGATCTGGTTGCAAACCTATCTTTATACTCTCCGTCTCTTTGAATTCTGGCATTTGGTGAAAATGTAGATTTGAAACTAAGTTCTTTAGTGGCATTGAATTTTAAATAAAAGTTAGAAACTATATTAAACTGTTCAACATTCCAAGCAGAATTACCATCAGCAAAAGTATAGGGGCTAACATTACTTGAAATACCTATCATTGGTGATTGGATAATACTACCGTCAATATTGTGCGATGGTGCATAAGTAGGCATTCTAAATAATTGTTGTGTATAACCTTGTCTGGATACTAACTCTTGTTCAGAAAATGCAAGATTTATATTGGCTCCTATAGAAAACTTATCGTTAACCTTTGCGTCTAAACTTGCCTTAAAATTATATTTCTTAAAATATTGCCCTACAGCATTACCATCGTCGCCTTGATAACCAAAGCCAATAACATAACTCACATTTTCAGATCCACCATTAGCTGATATAAAATGATTTTGTTGTGTACTTGACTTAAGAAAGTCATCCAACCAATCATTGCCATTTCTATTAGCAAGATTCTCTTCCCAATAGTTAGTTCCATTTACTGTAACATTTGGAAATCCATAAGTTGGGGAGTTTACGATAGGATTTCCTTGTACAAGATCACGCGATACTTGTCTGTTCCTATTCCATGTAACACTTTCATCATAACTGTTTAAAAAATCAGGCATATTCGCGACGTCACGAATACCAACATACCCAGAATAGGAAATTGATGGTTTTCTGTTTTGAAACCCTTCTCCACTTTTTGTAGTCACAATTACAACACCATTAGAACCACGAGATCCGTAAATAGCTGTTGATGATGCATCTTTAAGTATGTCTATCCTTTGAATATCTTGCGGATTCAAAAAATCAATACTTTCAGTCATGATGCCATCTACAACATATAGGGGTTGTTGTCCTGCAAAAGAGTTGGTTCCACGAATTGTAATGTCAAAACCAGCACCAACAGAACCTGTTCTTTGTGAAATATTTACACCAGCAGAATGAGCCTGTAATGCTTGCATTGGGCTGGTAGCACCCACTTTGTTAAGTTCGGTATTGCCGATTGAAACAACGGCGCCAGTAACATCGCTCTTTTTAGTGGAACCATAACCTACTATCACAATTTCACCCAATTCATCGGTACTTTCTAAAAGTGTTATGGTAATTGAGTTTTGATTGTTAACATTAATTTCCTGTGTAACAAACCCGACATACGAAACAACTAGTATTGCATTTGGACTTGAAACAGCAATGGAAAAATTACCATCAAAGTCTGATTGTGCACCATTGCTGGTTCCCTTTTCAATAATATTAGAACCAGCTAATGGTTGTCCATTAGCATCACTAACAGTTCCGGTAACAACATGTTTTTGTATTCTTACATCAATAGATGGTTGGATGTTAGTTTGGTTTAGAACTTCTTTTTTGTCTTTTAAAACAATTTGAGTGTTTCTTATTTTATAAGAAGTGCTTGTGTTGTTAAACAAATTGCTTAGAACATTTTCAATACTAACATCTTCTACTTTTATTGAAACTCTGCGTCTTAAATCAACAAATTTTGTGTTGTAAACAAATCTATATTCGGATGTAGCTTCAATTTTATCTATTATTTGAGATACAGGTGTGTCTACAACGTTCAAAGTGATTGTTTGTGTGTAGCCTGTGTTTGCTAACATGCTAAAGAATGATATAAGTGAAAAAAGAGTGGTTAATTTCATTTTTAAATCAAATTTCAGACAAGGCAGTTTTCTACCTTTTCTATCATGAATTTTTTTCATATTTTTAAAGTGTTAAATTGGTGAATGACTAAATTTTAGTTCTCACTTTATAATTCCCGGGAAATGTTGGCGCATTTTCCGGTTTTTTTGTTCTTATCCTCAGATAATTTAAAGTGATATTTTTGTTGGATTTTTTTAGCGTCTATCTCATAGATTAAAAGGTTTTTAGGTTAGTTAGTTTATATATATCATGTTGTTTTTTATAGTGTATTTTATGTTGTAACTATCGTTAAAATAGCTTAATATGTTCTCTATGGGCTCTTCGTTAAAGTTAGCGTTGAAGGTTTCGTTTTCTAATAACTTATTTGTAATTATAACTTTCATATTATACTGGCGTTCCAGTTTTTTAGCAATATTTTTAAACGACATATTTCTGAAAAACAAACCGCCTTGCCTCCATGAAGTGTAAATAAGTGTATTTACTTTTTCAGTTGATATGCTTAAGTTTTCTTTGTTAAGCGAGCCTTTTGTACCCGGTACCAACATGGTGCCCTCTTTTATGGTTTCATTATTTTTATACATTCCCACTGAACCTTCAACTAAAACAACATCTGTATCTATATCCTCGGGATATGCCGATACATTAAATTCTGTTCCAAAAACCTCTACATTTAAGTCTGTCGCATTCACTATAAAAGGGTGTTTGGCATCTTTGGTTACAGAAAAAAATGCTTCCCCATTTAAGAATACTTCACGCTTTATACCGTTTATAAACTTAACAGGGTATTTTAAAGATGAGCCTGCGTTTAAGTGTACTCTGGTGCCGTCGGACAATTGAATTTCAAATCGTTTTCCGTACGGAATGGTGAGCGTGTTATAAGTTAAAGTTTCTTTTTTGGTTTCGTTGGTGTAAACGAGTTGGCTTCCGTTTTGGCTTCCTATTATTTTGCCTTCTTCGTCAACTAATTGTGAGGAACCATCTTCATTAATAATCTGGATTTTACCATTTTCTAATCGAAGCGTGATACTTTCCGGGGGTATAACTGTGTTTTTGGAGTTAGGGAAGTTGCCACTTTTGTAAAAATATCCAATAGTTAAAAATACAAAGGCAATGGCTGCATATTTTGAAATGCTTGGTATTAATTTTATGTATTTGGATGTTGAAGTGGCTTTTTTTAGGGGTTGCTCTTGAAGCAAAGGGGTTTCTAGTTTTGAAATAATATTTTTCCATGCAACATCCTTGTCCAATATTTTAACAAATTGTATTCTTCTGGATTTCTTGTAAATTCTTAAATAATCAATAAAAAATTGTTCGTTTTTAGAATCCTCAAGTAGCCATTGCTTTAACTCATTGAATTCCTCTTCGCTAATTTCTTTAGAGATATAATTTGAAATAAGGTTTAAGATATGGGGATTGGTATGGTCCATTATTGATTTTTGTAACTATGTTATTTTAACTTTAATATGTGCTATATTAACTAGAATAACAAAAAACCAAAAATGGGTGACAAAAAAAGAAACTATTTTAAACAGTCTCTAAATTAGAAATAATAATATTATTATTTCTAAAACACTCCTAAGTTGTTTTAAAGCTCTTGAATAGTGGGTTTTAACAGTATTTACCGAAATGCCAAGTTGCAAGGCAACCTCTTTGTATTTAAGATTGTCCAATACAATGGCCTTAAAAACTTCTTTGCATTTTGTAGGTAATGCTTCAATTTCCGTGAAAAGTTTTTTCTTGTCGTCTTCTATTAATTTAATATCAATGTTTTCGTCAATCATTAATTTATTGACGTGTTCTTCGATTTCTACAAAATGATACTTAGACTTTTGTTTTGTTGCTTGTAGCGTGTTGTTTTTTACTGCTTTAAAAAGATAAGGGCCTATGGTTTCGTTGAAGTTCAGATATAGTTTTTCATCCCAAATCTTTATAAATAAATCTTGAACAATGTCTTCTGCTACAGTAAATGAATCACAGTATTTAAAGGCATACGTACTTAATGGAATATAATACAGGTCGAATAATTCCTTAAAGGCCTCAGGGCTTCCAAGTTTGAGTTCGTTTAGGATTTTTAAATCATTCGATTTCATAAGATATAACATTTATAAATTTCTATCCTGTACTGTCCATTTTAATTGAACTCGTTTAAACTTTTTTGATTGAAGCGAAAATTTAACCCTTCGCCAGCTGGCTCGTGCGCTAAAATAACCCACTGGGTTATTTTTTCACGCTCCGCCCTATGCTCGGTTGAAGACTTTTTTGAGTTGCATAGCAGAGCTACGCAAGGAAAAAAGGGCAAAAAGCGAGTGCAAAAGGACGATTTTTTAGCCAATTATAAAAAGTTTAAACGAGTTCATTGTTATAAACATCAAGGTTGTATAAAAGATTTATTCTGTTTTATTAGTAATAATAGTTTGCCAACCTAAATACGCCTTATTTACAATATCATTATCCTTATTTGGGTTGTAACGTTTAATCATGTCGCTTGGTAATTTCGGAAGCGTGTCTAAGTTCCTCCAAAGTTTTACCCCCAGTCCCGACATTAAAGCCGCACCCCAAGCAGACACATCGGTAATGCCCATGTTGGTAATAGGTGTTTTTAACAAATCGGCTATAAACTGCATCAAGAATTCATTGGCGGTAATGCCACCGTTTACTTTTAATTCTTTTAGCGACGTTTTTGTTTCTTTTTCAATAGAATGAATCACATCTTTTATTTGGAACGCAATAGACTCTAAGGCAGCTCGTACCAGATGTTCTTTCGTTGTTCCGAAGGTTAGCCCATGAATAGAAGCTTTCCAATCTTTTTGCCAATATGGAGCTCCCATACCGCTAAAAGCAGGAATAAGATAAACACCGTCATTGGTTTTTAATGAGGTTGCCATCGGTTCTATTTCCTGATAAGAAGTAAAGACCTCTAACTGGTTTTTTAACCACTCAATTGTAGAACCGCAACTTACTATCACACCTTCTAAGGCATAATTCACCTGACCTTCAATACTCCAACCAATAGTGGTAAGCATGCCATTATCGGTCTGTTTTGATAGATTTTCAGCATGCCATAAAATAGATGAACCTGTGCCTAAAGTGGCTTTTGCCATGCCATTGGTAAAACATTCTTCTCCAAAAAAGGCTGCTTGCGAATCACCAATAATACCCATTATTGGAAGTGCTTTTTTAAAAGTGCCTTCAAAAGTTGAATCCCCAAAACGATCTGAAGAAAACGTAACTTCTGGAAGGTTTAAATTTTCAATATTAAATGCTTTTAAAAGCGATGTATCCCATTCTAAATTATAGATATTAAAAAATAAGGTTCTTGAAGCATTTGTGTATTCTGTTTTAAAACTTTTATGGTTTGTAAGTTTGTAAAGCAACCATGTGTCCACCGTTCCAAAGTAAGCTTCCCCGTTTTTGATAGCTTTTTTAACGGTATCATTGTTTTCATTAAGCCACATGACTTTGGTTGCTGAAAAATAGGGATCGATAGTTAAACCTGTACTGGAGTTTATAGCACTTTCCAGGTTGTTTTCTTTTAAGCGTTCGCACACTTCAACAGAACGTTTGCATTGCCAAACTACGGCGTTGTGTAGTGGGTTTCCGTTTTTATCCCATAGTACAAATGTTTCCCGTTGGTTGGAAATTCCGCAAGACACGATGTTTTGTTCTTCACCCGGAAATTGTTCGTTGAATTTTGAAATACAATTTTTAACGGCATTTATTACTGACTGATAAATTTCAAAAGGATCTTGTTCAACAAAACTAGCAGTAGGGTAGTACGATTTTAAAGGTTCAGTAGTTTTTATAATAACTGTTCCACGTTCATCAAAAATGATGGCTTTGGTGCCACTGGTACCTTGATCGATGGATAAAATATATGATTTTGACATGCTTATTCTTTACTTTTGAAATGGTTTAGTCTTCGTTTGGATGATTTAATCTATCCATAATAACAGCAATCAATAGCGCGATCTTAATTATTTGTTGCCAAAAAGGCGATACTTTATATTAAATTTTTAAGAGACTGTTTAAGTTTTATCCTTTGGTTCTTTTATGTGCCTTTTTCCGCCA
>LLBZ010009979.1_pt3 | contig 12500 bp, 10 predicted proteins | sample 1489421 | NCBI WGS metagenome assembly LLBZ01 (sample SAMN04092657, study PRJNA295927) | soil metagenome | biome: Soil prokaryotic community; feature: Bulk soil; isolation source: soil from tomato rhizosphere | host: tomato cultivar Moneymaker | place: South Korea | collected 2011-11-01 | reverse complement strand
TTTGAATCGAAGCTTTTACAAATCTTTCAAAGGCTGGCTCAGGTAGTCCTGGGCGACTATGGAATTCGCCATGATACTGAATACCTAGATAAAAAGGGTGTTCCGGAATTTCTAGAATTTCAATCCTCTTTCCATTGTCAGAAGAACCTGTGAATTTTAGACCTCTTTCTTCAATTATCTGCATGTATTTTTGATTGAACTCATATCTATGCCTGTGTCTTTTTTGAATCGATTTTTTCCTGTAAATATCTTTTGCAATCGAGCCACTCTGTATGTCGATATTGTGTAATCCGAGTCTCATTGTACCTCCCATTTCCTTCACATTTTTCTGGTCAGGCATATACAAGACGACAGGATTATCCGTATCGGGTTCGATCTCTGTAGAATTAGCAGAGGTTATTCCACAGACATTCCGGGCGAATTCAACTATAGCTAGTTGAAACCCAAAGCAAATTCCTAAAAAAGGAACATTATTAGCTCTAGCATAGTTACAAGTATTAATTATTCCTTGACTGCCTCGGCTCCCAAACCCGCCGGGAACGAGAATTCCTGAGAACTGACTCAATATATTCGACATGGAATTCGATCCTGCAGTATGTGCACCACTCTTGGGATTATTTTCAAATTTTTCGGAGTCAATCCAGTCTATTATGATTTCCTTGCCAAATTTTGCACCAGAATGAAGTAATGCCTGGGAAACACTCACATAACTATCTTTCAAATCAACATACTTACCAACAATAGCTATTTTCAAAATACCATTAGTATCTTGAAATGTCTTTGCAATTTTATTCCATTTCAAAATATTTGGTTTAACTTTCAGGTTCAAGTTTTTGAGAATAACATCGGTTATCCCTTGTTTGTACAAAATATCCGGAACAGAATATATCGATTGAACATCATGACTAGACATTACGCATTCTGTGGGAATACTTGCAAAGAGAGAAATTTTTCTTATTGTTTCGCGAGTTAAAGGGGTCTTACATCTTACTGCCAATAAATCTGGTTGTATACCTATTCTCCTTAACTCTTGCACACTATGTTGAGTAGGTTTTGTTTTTTGTTCACCTACTGCGTCCAAAACAGGTGCCAAGGTAACATGAACGAAAAAAGTATTTGAAAAACCATCCTCTAATTCTATTTGTCTTAAAGCTTCTAAAAAAGGAAGACTTTCAATATCGCCTACCGTTCCACCACATTCGACAACTAAAACATCTAGATTTTCTTCTTTGGTTATTTTTCTCAATTGTTTTTTAATCTCATCTGTTATATGCGGAATGATTTGAACGCACTGTCCTAGATATTTTCCTTGCCGTTCTAGTCTCATAACGTTTGAAAATATTCTACCAGCTGTAATATTATGAGATGATTTTAAGCTGATATCTAGAAAACGTTCGTAATTTCCGATATCCATATCACACTCACCACCATCGTCGGTGACAAAAACTTCTCCGTGAGTAAGGGGATTCATTGTACCTGCATCATAGTTTAAGTAAGGATCCATCTTTACACAGGAGACCCTGAGTTGGCACAATTGTAATAACTTGGCTATTGATGAAGCTACTATGCCTTTACCTAGGCCGGACATGACACCCCCTGTTATAAATATAAATTTTGGAGAATTGGTCATAATTACTTTATAAAAAATGTAATCATGGTCTTTCATAATTAAGTGTTATGTGAACTAAAATGCCTCTACATTTCGATGTTCTTAAGAAGCAAAGTTTTATTATGCTATTCTACATATAATTAGTATATTACAATGAATTCTTTTGAAAATAGAGAAAATTTTATTGGAAGGGACAATAGTTCCGATCAGCTTAATGACAAAAAGGTTTCTAAAGGAAAGAATGCATTGGATGCCCTTCATGAGAATATTGTTAAAGAGAAAGAAAAAGATCTTAATCTCAAAATATCCGATATTTACGGAGTGGACTATGATGAGGCTGATGAGATTCATATCAACTATCATAATTTAAGAATTAGAAAAATGATGGAAAAGTCAGAATCATTATCAAGCATGAAAAATTTTATTGATAGTAATTTTGATTTAAGGCATCTTTCCGCCCAAGTTGCTTTTGGTCAAATCACTGAGAACACCTGTATGGATATTCTCATCGGAATAATGAAGAATCAGAAAGAAGCGAAAATTAAGGATAGATATATTAATTTTTACAGCTAACTTTATTTATTCAGAAGAAAGTAAGTAAAAAAGAATTCAGATATGGTAACAAATGGTTTGAGGTTTACCCATTCTACATCAGTTTTGAGAACATTAGCTAAGAATTCATTTAGGGCAATAGATGCCGGCGCCTATGAAATTGATAATACTATTGAACGTAGTTATTCTTCACACAAGACAGTTAGTTTGAAAAACAGTATTCGATCGACACATGTTGTCCCCCTGATAACGGAAATTAAATATGCGTCCCCATCCAAAGGGATATTGGCAGACCCAGATAAATTTAAGGTTGAGGAGATTGCTTCAACTATGGAAATAGCTGGTGCTTGTGGAATATCAGTATTATCTCAACCGTTTCTTTTCAATGGCTCATTACTTAACGTGGTAAGAGCCAGACGGTTTACGACTTTACCTATTTTGATGAAAGATATCATTGTTAGTGATATTCAGATAAAGGCTGCAAAAAACGCGGGGGCCGATTGTGTGCTGTTCATTAAATCAATATTTGACAAAAATTTAGCCGAAAACGATCTGGAGACTTTAATAGAATTCGCCAGCAAAATCGGGCTTGAAACAATTTTAGAGACTCACGATATGGAAGAATTTCAAGAATCCATCAATCTTCAAAAGCATCATCCCCATGACATTCATATCATCGGAATCAATAACCGCAATTTAGATACAATGGAGGTAAATTTAGATACAACAACAAAAATATTGAATGGCACATCCAAATCTGGGAACGTAGTAATATCTGAGAGTGGTATAGATCAGCCCAATCACATCAAGAGATTGTTAGATTCGGGTGCGGATGGATTTTTGATTGGGACATCTTTAATGGAGAATCCCGAAACTATAGGTAAAAGGATTCAAGAATTGGCAATCACCAAGTGAATCGATAGAATATTAAGTGGTAAACTTCATATTTCTCTTCTGTTAATTTGAAAGCTAATTTATTACCTAGCAAGTTTGGAGTGTATGGCGGAAGATTTGTACCAGAAACCTTGATTCCCGCTTTAGAAGACTTGGAAAGATGGTATCGAAAATTAAGTGTCAATAAACAATTTCAAAAGGAGCTTACCAAATTGTTGCAAAGTTTTGCGGGAAGACCTACCGAGCTATATTTTGCCAAAAATTTAACCAAGAAACTGAATGGACCTCAAATTTATCTGAAAAGAGAAGACCTTTTGCACAGCGGCGCTCATAAAATAAACAATACACTCGGTCAGGCATTGATCGCCGTTAAAATGGGTAAAAACAGGATCATTGCTGAAACAGGAGCAGGGCAGCATGGCGTAGCAACTTCTATAGCCTGCGCTGTTTTTGGTTTAGAATCCGAAATCTACATGGGTGCCAAAGACGTTCAACGTCAACAATTAAATGTATTTAGAATGCAAATAATGAATTCAAAAGTTCATCCCGTACAATCTGGATCAAAGACATTAAAGGATGCGATTAATGAGGCATTAAGAGATTGGATTTCAAATGTAAATGATACACACTACCTCATCGGGTCCGTGATGGGTCCTCATCCATTTCCAACAATTGTTAGAGATTTTCAAAGCGTCATAGGTCGAGAAACTAGAGATCAAATGCTCAGAATGACGGGTTCTCTTCCCGACGCAGTGGTGGCATGTGTTGGAGGTGGCAGTAACGCAATTGGCTCTTTTTACCCGTTCCTGGAAGACAAAAAGGTTAAACTTATTGGGGTCGAAGCAGGTGGTAAAGGAGTCAAGACAGATTTTCACGCTTCAACGCTTTCAAAAGGAAAAGTGGGCATATTTCACGGTATGAGAAGCTACTTTTTACAAGATGATTATGGTCAGATAAAAGAGGCTCATAGTATTTCAGCAGGATTGGATTATCCCGGGATTGGACCGGAGCATGCACATCTCAAAGACATTGGGAGAGTCACTTATCCCAAAATTACGGATAAGGAAGCAGTCAGTGCCTTTCTGGAATTATCCAGAACTGAAGGGATTATACCCGCATTAGAATCATCTCATGCTTTGGCATACGTAATGAAAAGAACTAAAGATTTTAAAAAGGATGAATCCGTGGTTATTACTGTTTCTGGAAGAGGAGACAAAGACTTGCATATTGTACAAGATTATTTGGATGGGGTTAGCCATGATTAATACTATCTACAAGATTAGGAATTTATAAAGAGTTGAACTACTGAGTGAAGAATAATGTTACCATAAAGTTTTCAATTTTGAGAAAGCGTAATGAGAAAGCACTCATTGCTTATTTAGTTGGCGGATATCCAGATTTAGAAACATCCAAACAAATCATAGAAACAGTAATAGAATCAGGTGCAGATATCATAGAAGTAGGAATTCCTTTCTCTGATCCAATGGCCGATGGACCAGTTATTCAGGAAGCATTTTCAGAGTCCTTAAAAAATGGAATTCGACCAGTCGATTGCCTGCAACTCATACAGTCGATAAAAACGCAGCATACTGATACTCCTATAGTTGTAATGACTTATTCTAATATCTTGTATTCAAATGGCTTGAACAAATTTCTAAGGCATTCGAAAGATTCTAGTATTGATGGGTTCATTGTACCAGATTTGAACTTTCAAGAGGCTGGCGATTACCTACAAGCTTCTGCGAATCTTGGGTTAGCAACTATTTTTCTTACATCCCCAAATACGAACTTGAAGAGATTAAACAAGATATCTGTAATTTCCACGGGTTTTGTATATATGGTTTCTGTTTATGGTATCACGGGTTCTAGAAATCGATTCGAAAAATATACATTTGATTCGATTAGGAGAACTAAAACAATAACAGCAAAACACAACATACCTTTGGCAGTTGGATTCGGTATTAGCACCCCTTCAGATGGGCTCAAGATGATTAAAGCCGGTGCAGACGGGATTATAGTCGGTAGTTCACTAATAAAAATAATTCAACAATATAAAAATGACAAGGATTCCATGCTGAAAAATTTAGGATTGTTTGTAAGCCAATTAAAGAGAGTCTGTTATTCTTAATGTGACCGGGCTCCACTGTTCTTAAGAAGAAGATGAACGAATCTCAGCTTAAGATTAAATTCTTGGAGTTTCTTCAGAGGAATCCTAACAATAATTTTTTTGGAAAGCAGGGTGAAAAATCTCAGCATTATATTGAAATCAAAAATGAAGCTCTCAATAGAAAATTTGATTTTGTTTTAGCAGTCATAAGAGAGTCCACTCACAAGCCCAAGGATATAAGAAAGGATACAATCGAAATAGACGATGATCTAAAGAATATTTATTCACGCGGCAGTCTACTTAAAACCATTTCTCAAGAGCACAAAATAAAAATTCAGAATTTGGTAATTTATCCAATTGAAATTAAGTCTAATAAAGACAAACTCGATGACAGATTGGGAAATCAGGTAATTGATGCAATTCTTTCATTTGGTAGATCTATTGTAATACTAGATAGCAAACATTGTCAACATATGAAGAAGAATGGATTGAGGAGGATACTTCCATCTACAATAATAGGATTTCAGGATGCTGATGACAAGTTCGTTATTATTAACAGGTTCAATAGAGTCTTTTCTGACAGTTTGTTGAACATAAATAGGATAAATCTCATAAGAACCATTGAAAAATCTAATAGCACTATCAATATTTCAAGGCTTCATAGAAATTTAAGGTCACTGCAAATCATAAACCAAAAACTGATCTATGATCAAATTTTTTTTAGCGAGCAATCTCTCCAAGAAGATGAACTAAGATTCATAGAAGAGCTAGCAAAAATAAATCATCGGATCAATAGGAAGAAAGAAATCTTGAAAACGATTAAGCAGTTTACAGATTACAAGATTACGGACTTTATAGACTAGTAGTCACAAGGCCTGTGTTATCATCGGCGTATCCCAGGTAATTCATTCTAATAATATGAGGTCTTCCCGCCCCAAATGTATAAACTATTTCCAAATCATCTAACTTATCCGATGTGTCCTTGTCCTCCAATTGAAGTATAACTACATGAATAGTTTCATGGGAGATAACCCGTTCGATTAGATCTTCGATATTAGCGAAACTTGCAGTCTGATTAATTTCTGAAATTTTTGATAAAATAAACATCAGCGAATATTCATAATTTACTCCTGAAAAAACTGTAGGATTATCATAGGTACAGTATTCCTGTGAATCATCTGATGAACAAGCAAAGCAAAAATCGTTTATCCCCACGCAATAATAGCATCATTTCAAAGAATAAAACATTTCACACCCGATGTAAAGAAGTATGGATTATATCAAACTAAGAACTCTAAATAGTAAATATGCGAATCTTACAACTGCATGTTGACTATATAGAGTATTTCCCTGTCAGCAAGGAAATTGCTGACGCCGAAACTTTGACATTAAACGAAAAACAAAGGCTAGAAGACACAGTTGTCATATTGATGTCAATTGAACGGGGTGATGAGGAATCAATGATAGTTGACATTGCAGCTGAGATTAAAGATTACCTTGAAAAAATCAAAGGAAAATCTGTTCTCCTTTATCCATATGCTCATCTTAGTTCCAATTTAGAAAGTCCGGATAAAGCATTTAACTTGTTTGTCAAAATAGAGAAAGAATTGCGTCAAATGTTTAATCAATCAGATATTACAATTAATAGGGCACCATTTGGATGGACAAAGACCCTAGAATTCAAGGTTAAAGGACATCCGATGGCGGAAAATTCAAAGTCATTTCATAAAAAGAAAGACATTCAACAGACCAAGTTCAATAACGAGCGCGAGGATTTGCTAGATTCTTGTCACGATATCGAAGAAAATGATGGTGGTGTTTCTCTAGCTTTGAAAACAGAAAAAAATTTGAAATCCGAATGGTACATACTTGACACATCAGGAAACTTAATCAAACAAAATGAATTTAAATTTAGTAAATCAGAAAGAAATTTAGAAGATTTACTAAACTATGAAATTCTCAAAAAAAGGATTGTAGACGAACAGCCACCGCACGTCAAATTAATGCGAAAATTAGGAATATCTGATTACGAACCGGCTTCAGACTCAGGAAACATGAGGTACTATCCCAAAGGTCGTTTACTGAAATCATTGCTAGAACAGTTTGTTACAAGAAAAGTATCAGAATATGGTGGGCTTGAGGTTGAGACTCCAATAATGTATGATTCGCATCATCCGTCGATGGAAAGTTATTTCAATAGATTTCCAGCCAGACAATATAATATTAAATCAGACCAAAAAGACTTATTCTTACGCTTTGCGGCATGCTTTGGTCAGTTTCTGATGACAAAGGATTTTCAGCTGTCCTATAAGAATTTGCCTTTGAAATTGTATGAGCTCACAAGGTACAGTTTTAGGAGAGAAAAGAGCGGGGAGCTGGTAGGTTTAAGAAGATTACGCGCCTTCAGTATGCCAGATTGTCATGGATTTTGTCGAGATATGAATCAAGCCAAATCAGAGTTTCTCAAAAGGTTTCAATTATCAGTATCAGTTGTAGAAGAAATTGGTCTTTCAACACGGGATGATTTAGAAATGGCAATTAGATTTACCAAGGACTTTTACAATGAAAATAAACAATATATCCACAATTTAGTAAAGGATTTTGGAAAACCCGTATTGGTCGAAATGTGGGATGAAAGGTTTTTCTACTTTACCTTAAAATGGGAATTTAATTTCATAGACAACCTTGGTAAAGCATCGGCCCTATCTACAGATCAGATAGATGTTGAAAATTCTGAAAGATATGGAATTACGTTTGTAGATGAATATGGAAACAAAAAGTATCCAATCATTCTACACAACTCCCCCAGTGGTGCGATTGAGCGAGTCATTTTTGCATTGCTTGAAAAGTCTGCAAAGTTAATGCGTCAAGGAAAAGTGCCTTATCTTCCTTTATGGCTAATGAACACTCAGGTGAGAATAATACCCATAGGAAATGAATTTATGCCACAGTGTAATGAATTGCTGGCTGTGCTAAAGGAAAACTCTATACGAGGTGATATTGATGACAGAGACGAAACACTCTCCAAAAAAATTAGAGAAGCAGAAACAGAATGGATTCACTATATAGTAATAATTGGAGAAAAGGAAGTTGCAAGTAATACAGTTTCCATAAGAGAGAGATTGACCAAAAAAAATTATTCAGAGAATGTTACAAAATTAGTTACCCTAATTAAGGATCAAGTTAAAGATAAGCCGTTTTTACCAATTAATCTACAAGAATACTTGTCAAGTAGGCCTCGGATTGCTTCTTGACAATTATCTCTCAAAAAAAGGACTACTCACCTTAATGATATCATAAATGGGCCACCCAGTATCCGCAGGAGGGTTTGAGTCGCTAAAGCTCCTTCCCGAAAATCATTATTCTTAAAACCTGTTTCGACAAAATCTACCCCAGTTAGGCTGGCAGTTGTATCAATACTGTTGATGAGTTCCAATATTTGAAACGGATTCAAGCCGTAAGGTTCCGGAGTACCTGTACATGGAAGGTATGAAATGTCGTATACATCTATGTCGAAAGATATGTATACTTTTCTATGACAAGTATTTTCTCTGATCCAATTCTTTACACGGGCAAAGTTATAAAAACAATCCCAAGCATTGAATGTCGTCACATCATTTTTCGATGCGAATAGATTTTCGTTAGCATCCCCCTGTCGAACGCCTATTTGTACCAGGTTCTCTCCTTTTAGATATCCGTTTTCAATTAAGTGAAAAAAAGGAGTTGTATGACACATAGTCATGCCCTCGTAAATTGACTTCATATCTCTATGCGCATCAAAATGTAGTAACAAAGGCTTATCCTTAGATAGTTCTCTAAAAATTCCATACGTAATTGTATGTTCTCCTCCCAGTATAACGGGTAATTTATTCGAGTTAATTAATGTCTTTAGGATATTTGATATCCTTTCATCAAAGTCATTCCAAAACGAGGTAATTTTGGCAAGACCATTCACATTTGAAATCTTTGAGTCTTCAAATTTCATGTCACCTAAATCATATATCAATGCCTTGTCATAGATTTCAATCTCCTTTTCATAAATTAAAGTTTCAATTTGTTTAGAGGACGTTGTTCTGATTGCATGAGGACCAAGCGACGTGGTCTTTCCAAATGTGGTTGTGATATCAATAGGAGCACCAAAGATTATTACATTTGCCATATCAAACGTAACTGGGATCGGTATATCACAAAAGTTACAGCCAGCAGAGGTATTTTCAGGTTTAGTAAAATAATTTTCGAGGATTTCTAATGAATCCAATTTGAGTCCCACCTCATCTCAGTGATTAATACAATTCTCATTTTTTTAGTTCCAAAATAGCTCATCTAAGTTCGATTGCCTTGGTTTTCCAATGATCGATTTGAAATTCAAGTTCAAAGAAGAGAGTACCTGGTCAAAGGTCGCCTCCATTGTTTCCAAATATTTTTCGTTATCGACCTCTGACTTATTCACTAAAGATACAGGTTTGACTCCATCCAATGTTCTAGTTTTGACATAGGAAATAATATCACCCGCCTTCAGTTCCTTTCCTAACTCTACTAACTGCTTTGCTGCTTTAATGTGCTGAGGTATGCCTTTTATGTTGTTATGATCCGAGGCCTTCCCATCCAATGAAATTGTACGATTTCCTGTACTAGCTGATTTGATCCCATATTTTTCTGGCGACTTGTTTATCATGACGTTGAAACTTAACTCCTCAAGGGGGATGTTCCTTTTTTCTAGATCTTCCGCCAAGGTTTGTACTACTTTTTTGATCTTTGTCTTTGCGTTTGCAAAATCCTTTTCTGAAAAGACTTCCTTTAAGATATTTAATATTTCATAAAATGCTTTTCTAATAAAAGGAGGTGTGTGCGATTTCTTACCGGTTAATCCTTTAACGTCAACAGTTCCATCCTCAAGTACTCCCAGATAATTCTTCTTTAGTGAACTAAAAACGACATATCTATAGCGCTTGTCTATTTCTAGGTCTACACCTAATTCCTGTTTTGCCCAATTTGAAATTGAATTCAGTCTTTCGTTAGTAGGGTTTTTGAGAAACAAGGAATCAGTGTCACCATATATAACCTTAACATTATCTTCGTTGCATTTTTTAATTGTTCTCATGGTAGTTGTTCTTCCGATCGCAGCAGTTGCTTCAGCTACCGGCAGACAGTAGAGAGGAAATATTTCGGCACCCATAACTCCATAAGTAGCGTTCAAAATCACTTTGATTGCTTGGCTAATTACACCATACAACTGCTTGTCATCCTTAGTTAGGGTATTATCTTTTGACAAGTTCTTGTAATAATTGACCCTTAGATCACGTAGAGTACCTATGAGTATGGAAGTCATACCTCTTTTCTTTCGACAAATCCAATGCGACGTTCCCTCAATGTGATTAAGCTGGTTATCCCTACAACTTTCATGTGGACAGTTAACCGTTTCGTAAGATAGATTATGTACCTTAATAATACTCGGGTAGAGACTAGCGAAATCGACGACGACTACGTTAAAATGAATTCCTAATTCAGGTTCGACAACCAACCCACCTCTATACTTCTTTTCCTTAATAATTGCAGTTGTAGAAGAAGTACCCTTTTGTAGTAATTCATCCCTTCGCGGAATAATAATATTCTGTTGCCTGTGCTCAAAAAACATCATCGATCGGATCCATTGATTTACTCCAAACCTGGTGATATCCTCTATCGACATTCGGGATATCCTAGCGATAATAATGATCAATTTCATCAATAAATTGTCATTAAATGAGCTTAGCCGGAAGGTCAAATCAGCGTCCTTCAGACAGTATTCAGCTAACTTTTGAATAGATAAATCACTAATACTACCTTCAAATTCAATTTTTGTGTCTTCTAAAAGCGCTTCAGAAATAGCTCTAAGGGTAAATTCAGAATACTTGTGACTAAATGCATAATTCTGAACCGATCTATTCTGGAATGTCCTGAATAAATCAATATGAATTCCGTTTTGAAGTGTAACAGGATCTGCTTGAATTCCTCGTTTGATGAACGACTCTCTCTTGATTACTATTGGAACTAGATCTTTTTCTATTGGAATCCCGCTTATAGGATCAATTCTTGGATCTTGTGATCTGGCGTAAAGGTAAGGCAGATCAAAATCGTCGCCGTTATAAGTCAACACAATTGGGTAATCCCTTAGTAATTGGAATACTTTTAGTAGCATTTCCTTTTCTGTTTCACAAAGTTCTATACTCTCATCCAAAGAGTCGATTGATGATTCAAATCCTCGTTTGAGAACAAAAACTTTTTTAAGGCCATCTGAACCTGACAAACCGACTGCAGTTATTATTCGGTCATGTTCTCTGGCAGTCGGCATTCGGCCTTCCTCGGAATCTACTTCAATATCCAATGCCAGTCTTTTTAAGTAAGGTATAGGCTGGTTTAGTAAGCGCGACCATCTTAGTAGAAACTTGTCATATTCATTATTACTAAAGTTATTTTGAAGCTTATTCGAAGTAAACAAGGTATTTAGATATTGATCAACCCCTTTTGGGATCGAAAATTCATGAAATATTAAACTATTTCCAATTCTCTTATAATAAGCTCCTGGTATTAGGCCTTCATCATATAGATAACTCTCATGATATTTTATGTCTGCCTCCCAAGAGGTCACCTTTTCTCTAAAGCTATTATCGGTTCCGCCGATTGCCAGTGGATCGGGAGCTAATATTTTTAAAATTCCAATCTCCTGATCTAAAATATCATCTAGTTTTTTTACCTCCTGTATAGAGTATCTGGATTTATCCTCATCAACCACTTTATTTGCTTCTGACGCAAATTCTTTTTTCACGTAACAATATGGTTGATGTTTCTGAATGGAATCATTATTGAAAAAGTATTCACTCCAAAAATAAACTTGAGAGTCAGATGGATTATAGAATTTCAAAAATACAGATTTTTTCTCTCCAATATAGAAAGAGGAAAGTAGTAAACAGGGTGTATTCTCGGGAATTTTTTTTGAATAGTATTCATTTCCAATTTTTCCAGATGACAAAGTCGACAATCTTTATTCCTACAGCCCCATATTTCAATCGGCAGATCAAGAATTAAATTCTATCTTTTTTCGAATTGTGCTCAAAGTTATTTCGCGAGATAAAGTTGAAATAGCTGTTTTCGATCCCTGGTCTAGATCCATTTAATGAATTTAATTCAGTATGTATGGAAGTAGAGATTCAAGTTACTCGAGAGTTAATTTGAAATCCAATATTTAGATGTGGCAACTTTTGCCAAAACTTATAGTTGATAACTTTTTTAATCCAGAATCCTAAAGTTAATATTATCATTTATCTAAATGCTTATGAACGCATCCAAGACAAAAGGCGG
>LLBZ010017215.1_pt4 | contig 12522 bp, 12 predicted proteins | sample 1489421 | NCBI WGS metagenome assembly LLBZ01 (sample SAMN04092657, study PRJNA295927) | soil metagenome | biome: Soil prokaryotic community; feature: Bulk soil; isolation source: soil from tomato rhizosphere | host: tomato cultivar Moneymaker | place: South Korea | collected 2011-11-01 | reverse complement strand
GAAATTTACAGCAGAACAAATAGCAGGTATTTTAGAAGGTGAAGTAGTAGGTAATCCTTATGCTGAAGTTTCTAAACTTGCCAAAATAGAAGAAGGCATTGAAGGTTCTTTAACTTTTTTAGCCAATCCAAAATATGTAAGTCATATCTATACAACACAAGCAACAATAACAATTGTTAATAAATCATTTGAGCCTGAACAAGTATTAACAACAACGCTAATAAAGGTAGAAGATGCTTATAAATCATTTTCAAAATTACTAGAATATTACAATCAAGTAAAATTAATGAAATCTGGTATAGAGCAACCATCTGTTATTTCTGAGGATGTTGTTTATGGTGAAGGTTTATATTTAGGTAGTTTTTGTTATATTGGGAAAAATGTTACAATTGGAAAAAATGCTAAGATTTATCCAAATAGTTTCATAGGAGACAATGTTGTTATTGGAGATGATTGCGTTTTTTTTGCTGGTGTTCGTATTTATTCCGAAACAGTAATAGGAAATAATTGTACAGTTCATTCTGGTTCAATTATTGGTTCAGATGGATTTGGTTTTGCACCACAAGAAGATGGAGCCTATCAAAAAGTACCCCAAATAGGTAATGTTATTATTGAAGATAATGTTGAAATAGGTGCATGTACTACAATTGATAGAGCAACATTAGGCTCTACAATAATTAGAAAAGGTGTTAAGCTAGATAACCAAATTCAAATAGCACATAATGTAGAAATAGGGCAGAATACAGTTATAGCAGCACAAACAGGAATAGCTGGTTCTACAAAGATAGGCAAAAACTGTATGATAGGTGGTCAAGTGGGTTTCGCTGGGCATCTTACAATTGGAGATAATGTTAAAATTCAAGCACAATCAGGAATTGGAAAAAATTTAAATGATGGTGAAATAGTTCAAGGAAGTCCAGCATTTAATTACGGAGATTTTTCAAAATCGTATGTCCATTTTAGAAATCTTCCAAAAATAGTAGCAGATATAGACAAAATAAAGAAAAACAATTAATTTAAAAATCATGGTTAAACAAAAAACCATTACAAACGAGGTTTCATTAACGGGTGTAGGTTTACATACAGGACAGCTTGTCAAAATGACTTTTAAGCCAGCTCCTGTGAATAATGGTTTCACTTTTATAAGAGTTGACTTAGAAGGTCATCCTATAATTGAAGCTGATGCTAATTATGTAGTAAACACTCAAAGAGGTACTAACCTTGAAAAGCGAGGTGTAATGATTCAAACTCCAGAGCATGTGTTGGCAGCACTTGTAGGATGTGATTTAGACAATGTAATTATCGAATTAAATGCTTCTGAACTTCCTATAATGGATGGTTCATCTAAATATTTTGTAGAAGCTATTGAAAAAGTAGGAGTTGTTGAACAAGAAGCAGAAAGAAAAATATATGTTGTAAAAGAAGTTATTTCCTATTTAGATGAAACATCAGGTAGTGAAATAACAGTTATTCCTAGTGATACATATACAATTACTACTATGGTAGATTTTGGAACAAAAGTCTTAGGAACACAGAATGCTACTTTAAAAAATATTGATGATTTTAAATCTGAAATAGCAGATTGTAGAACTTTTAGTTTTTTACACGAATTAGAATCGTTATTAAACAACGGTCTTATTAAAGGTGGTGATTTGAATAATGCTATAGTTTATGTTGACAAAGAAATTTCTACAGAAACTATGGAAAACTTAAAAAAGGCTTTTAACAAAGAATCTATTTCGGTTAACCCAAATGGCATTTTAGACAACCTTACTTTGCATTATCCAAATGAGGCCGCTAGACATAAGTTATTAGATATTGTTGGTGATTTATCATTAATTGGTACTCGTATTCAAGGAAAAGTAATTGCTACAAAACCAGGTCATTTTGTAAATACACAATTTGCTAAAAAATTATCAAAAATTATTAAAATTGAAGAACGTAATCAAATCCCAGTTTACGATTTACATAAAGAACCATTGATGGATATTCATCAAATAATGAAAATGTTGCCTCATAGACCACCATTTTTATTAATTGATAAGATTTTAGAATTAACAGATGCTCATGTAGTAGGATTGAAAAATGTAACAATGAATGAACCGTTCTTTGTTGGTCATTTTCCAGACGCACCAGTTATGCCTGGAGTTTTAATCGTTGAGGCTATGGCTCAAACAGGTGGAATTCTTGTACTAAGTACAGTTCCAGATCCTGAAAATTATTTAACTTATTTTATGAAAATTGATAATGTTAAATTCAAACAAAAAGTACTGCCTGGTGATACTTTAGTATTTAAGTGTGATTTAATCACACCTATTAGAAGAGGTATTTGTCATATGCAAGCTAATGCGTATGCAAATGGTAAATTAGTTGCTGAAGCAGAACTAATGGCACAAATAGCAAAAAAACAATAATAATTTTGTATATAGTTAATTAACCATATGCTTAAAAAAAATAAATTAGAAAAAAATGAATCAACCATTAGCATACGTACATCCAGGAGCTAAAATTGCAAGAAATGTAGTTATTGATCCGTTTACGACCATACACAATAATGTAATAATAGGAGAAGGAACATGGATAGGTTCCAATGTTACTATTATGGAAGGAGCAAGAATTGGTAAAAATTGCAATATATTTCCAGGTGCTGTTATATCTGCTATTCCTCAAGATTTAAAATTTGGTGGAGAAGATTCATTGGTTATTATTGGAGATAATACTACTATAAGAGAATGTGTTACTATTAATAGAGGAACTATAGCTTCGGGACAAACGAAAATAGGTGATAACTGTTTAGTCATGGCTACAGCGCATATTGCTCATGATTGTCATATTGGTAACAATGCAATTATTGTAAATGGTGTTGCATTAGCTGGTCATGTTACTATTGGAGATTTTGCAATTATTGGAGGCTTAGCAGCTATTCATCAATTTATTTCTATTGGAGAGCATGCTATGGTTTCAGGAGGTTCATTGGTCAGAAAAGATGTACCACCTTATACAAAAGCAGCAAAAGAGCCATTGTCTTATGTGGGAATAAATTCGGTGGGTTTAAGAAGACGTGGATTTAGCACAGATAAAATAAGAGAGATTCAAGATATTTATAGAATTTTATATCAAAAAAATTTCAATACTACTCAGGCATTAAGTATCATTGAAGCTGAAATGGAAGCAACTCCAGAAAGAGATGATATTATTCAATTTATCAGAAACTCATCAAGAGGAATTATGAAAGGCTATACAGGTAGCACAATATAAATAAGTTATTTAAAAATTAAATATATAAAAATGGCAAGTACTTCAGATATTAGAAATGGTCTTTGTATTAAATACAATCATGACATTTATAAAATTATAGAATTTTTACATGTAAAGCCAGGTAAAGGACCAGCTTTCGTTAGAACGAAATTAAAATCGTTAACAAATGGAAAAGTATTAGATAATACTTTCTCTGCAGGACATAAAATAGATGTAGTTCGTGTAGAAACACACACTTTTCAATATTTATATGCAGAAGGTCAAGATTTTCATTTTATGAATACTGAAACTTTTGAACAAATTTCTTTAAATAGAGATGTTTTAGATGCTCCAGATTTATTAAAAGAAGGTGAAAATGTAATGATTCAGATTAATACAGAAACAGATTTACCATTATCTGTTGATATGGCTGCTTCAGTAATTCTTGAAGTAACTTACACAGAACCAGGTGTAAAAGGAAATACAGCTACAAATGCTACAAAACCAGCTACTGTGGAAACAGGTGCAAGTGTAAATGTTCCTTTGTTTATTAACGAAGGTGACAAAATTAAAATTGATACAGCTTCAGGAAAATACATGGAGCGTGTATAATTGAGTAAAGTGTAAAAAGTGATTAATAATTTAGATAACGAATCACTTTTTACTAATCACTAATTACTGCTTATATATGAAATTTAGTAAACCACATAATTTAAAAGATATTGCATCTCTTATTAATGCTAAATACATTGGTAAAGATGATTTTCAAGTACTTGGAATGAATGAAATTCATGTGGTTGAAGCAGGCGATATCGTTTTTGTAGATCATCCAAAGTATTATGATAAGGCTTTAGAATCAGCAGCTACAATAGTTTTGATTAATAAAGAAGTCGATTGTCCAGAAGGAAAAGTATTGTTGATTTCTGATGATCCTTTTAGAGATTTTAATAAGCTATCACAACATTTTAGACCTTTTCAATTTTCTAACATTTCTATTTCTTCTTCTGCAACAGTTGGTGAAGGAACAGTGATTCAACCAAATTGTTTTATTGGTCATAACGTCGTAATAGGAAAAAATTGTATTATTCATTCAAATGTATCCATTTATGATAATACTATAATTGGAAATAATGTTATTGTTCATGCAGGAACAATTTTAGGAGCTGATGCATTTTATTATAAAAAAAGACCAGAAGGTTTTGACCAGTTGTTGTCTTGTGGTAGAGTAGTTGTTCAAGATAATGTAGGAATAGGTGCTTTATGTACTATTGATAAAGGAGTAACAGGTGATACAACTATTGGCGAAGGAACAAAAATAGACAATCAAGTTCATGTTGGTCACGATACAGTAATTGGTAAAAAATGTTTAATTGCCGCACAAACTGGAATTGCAGGTTGTGTAATTGTAGAAGATGAAGTTACTTTATGGGGACAAGTTGGTACAACAAGTGGAATAACCATTGGTTCAAAAGCAGTAGTTATGGGGCAAACTGGTGTTACAAAATCTATTGATGGCGGTAAAACTTACTTTGGAACTCCAATAGAAGAATCACGTGAAAAATTAAAACAACTTGCTAACATAAAAAAAATACCTCAAATTTTAGATAAATTAAGAGAAAATGACAAATAAAGAGCAAATTCAAAAATTTTATCTCGAAGATGGAATTAGAAATATTGAAATATTAAATGATTTACTTCACAATGAGGTTTCTCTTGAATGGATTAGCTCAGATGGTATTTTAATTCTAAATAAAGAGAAAATTTTAAATTTAGCTACTGAATTAAAACAAAATTACAACAATTCAATAATTGAAATAACTCATATTATTGAAGAAGGAAATCAAGTTGTCGTAAAATACAATCACAAAGTTTCTACTATTGAAAATCCTTCAGAATTAATTCCTATTGCAAGATTTATTGTAATATGGGAATTTTTAGAAAATAAATTGCATAGAGGGTATCAAATTAGTCAACCTTCATAATTTCACAAAAATAAAACTTAAAAAGTTCCTGTTTTTTTTACAAAAAACTTACTTTTGCAACACAATTTAAAAAATAATATAATAATCATATCATGAGTGTTTTAGTAAATAAAGATTCAAAAATAATTGTTCAAGGTTTCACAGGAAGTGAAGGAACTTTCCATGCTTCTCAAATGATTGAATATGGTACTAATGTTGTGGGTGGTGTAACTCCAGGAAAAGGAGGAACAACTCACTTAGATAGACCCGTCTTTAATACAGTACAAGATGCTGTAGAAAAAGCTGGAGCAAATACTTCAATTATCTTTGTACCACCAGCATTTGCTGCTGATGCAATTATGGAAGCTGCAGATGCAGGAATTAAAGTTATTATTTGTATTACAGAAGGTATACCTGTTGCAGATATGATTAAAGCATACGATTACATTAAATCAAGAGATTGTCGTTTAGTAGGTCCTAATTGTCCTGGTGTAATTACTCCAGATGAAGCAAAAGTAGGTATTATGCCAGGTTTTGTTTTCAAAAAAGGGAACGTAGGCATCGTTTCTAAATCAGGAACTTTAACTTATGAAGCTGCTGATCAGGTTGTAAAACAAGGATTAGGAATCACTACTGCTATTGGAATTGGTGGAGACCCAATCATTGGAACAACTACTAAGGAAGCTGTTGAATTATTAATGAACGATCCTGAAACAGAATGTATCATCATGATTGGTGAAATCGGTGGTCAATTAGAAGCAGATGCTGCTAAATGGATCAAAGCTGATGGAAACCGTAAACCAGTTGTTGGTTTTATCGCCGGAGAAACTGCTCCAGCTGGTAGAACAATGGGACACGCCGGAGCTATCGTTGGTGGTTCTGACGATACTGCAGCTGCTAAAAAACGTATCATGAGAGAAAATGGAATTCACGTTGTGGATTCACCAGCTGAAATTGGTAAAAAAGTAAAAGAAGTTTTGGTTAATGCGACAGTTTAATCTCGAAACTAAATTTTAAATAAATTAAGCCTCACATTTGTGGGGCTTTTTTAGTTTAAACAGAATTTTAGAAATACATTTGCACCCAATAAATAATCAGCTCGCTGACAGATATAAAACAATACAAAAAGAATACTATGTATAAAGAATTAGAAGGATTCAAAGTTAAAAATCAATTTTCATTAACCACTGAAGATAATTTGGAAGAAGTATGCAATGCATCAGAAGGTTCCGGAATATTTTTAGTGTATGATGTAGCAGATGAAAAAGAACTAATCATGGTAGGTTCAACCGGAACGGTTCAAAATGATGGAACTTTGAAAACTAAAAATGGCGGTTTGTATGACAAAATTGTAAACGGTCATCAATTTGCTAAAACAGGAAGAAAATATTCCTGGCCGGCTCAAATGAAAAAAGAAGCTATCAGTCGTTTAGAAGTGGTTTGGTACGAAACTTATAATGGCGATACTAAAGTGATTCCTACTTTTGTTGAAGCTCAGGTGTTGCAAAATTTCTTAAATGAAAATAATAAATTGCCAAGATGGAATGTGGCTTTTTAGTTCATTTTCAATTTGTTAAAAGAATATTTTTTTAAGCCTTGCTTTGGTAAGGCTTTTTTTATAGCATAAATTTTATAAAACAGCTAAATCAATTATATTTGTAACTCATTTAGCAAATTAACTTAAATTATAATATGAAATTACTTGAAGGAAAAGTAGCTATTATTACAGGTGCAAGTCGCGGAATCGGTAGAGGAATTGCCGAAGTTTTCGCAAAAAATGGTGCTGATGTAGCTTTTACTTACAGCTCGTCTGCCGAATCGGCTTTGGCTCTTGAAAACGAATTAAATGCTTTAGGAATTAAAGCAAAAGGATATAAATCGAATGCTGCCGATTTTGACGAAGCGCAAACTTTAGTCGATGCTGTTTTAGCTGATTTTGGAACTGTTGATGTTTTAATTAACAATGCCGGAATTACAAAAGATAATTTATTAATGCGTATGTCTGAAGCCGATTTTGATCAGGTGATTGATGTAAACCTGAAATCGGTTTTCAATATGACAAAAGCCATTCAAAAAACCTTCCTGAAAAAACGTTCCGGTTCAATTATCAACATTAGTTCGGTAGTAGGAGTTTCCGGAAATGCAGGACAAACTAATTATGCTGCTTCTAAAGCAGGTGCTATTGGATTTACAAAATCGGTCGCTTTAGAATTAGGTTCCCGTAACATTCGTTGTAATGCTATCGCTCCTGGATTTATTGAAACTGAAATGACTGCTAAATTAAGCGAAGAAGTAGTTAAAGGATGGAGAGAAGGTATTCCGTTAAAACGAGGAGGAACTCCGGAAGATGTTGCCAATGCTTGTCTTTTCTTAGCTTCTGACATGAGTGCTTATGTTACCGGTCAGGTATTAAATGTTTGCGGCGGAATGCTTACTTAATAAAAGTTTACAGTAAACAGTATCAGTTTACAGGTACTGAAAACTGATAACTGCGACTGAATACTTAAAATAATATGACAACAAACACTATTCTATTAATTGTACTTTCGTTATTGATAGCTGGTGGTTTGTCTTATTTTCAATATTATTACAAAGCCAAGAGTAAATTAAAGGTCAATTTGCTCTTGGCTTTTCTACGTTTTCTGGCAATTTTTGGTTTATTAATTTTACTGATTAATCCAATAATTACAAGTAGCAATACTGTAATTGAAAAACCAATTTTAGCTATTGTAAGCGATAATTCCAGTTCGGTTTCCTATTTAAAAGCTGATAAAAAGGCTAAAGAAATACATTCGAAATTAGTTAACAATAAAGATTTACAGCAAAAATTTACGATTCAATCGTATCAGTTTGATGTTGATTTTTTAGCTTTTCAAAACTTAAATTTCAAGGGAAAACAAACGAATCTGGATGTGGTAGCCAAGGATTTAAAAGCAATCAATCGAAATAAATTTTACCCAACAGTATTGCTTACCGATGGAAATCAGACAACAGGAAATGATTATGTTTTCCGTTTCGATGATTCTAATAAAATTTTCCCCATTATATTAGGTGATACGACAGAAGTTTTGGATTTAAAAATCAACCAACTGAATGTCAACAAATACGCTTTTTTGAAAAATCAGTTTCCGGTGGAAGTTTTTCTGCAATATTCAGGCAGTAAAAATATTTCGGCTAATTTTCAAATTTCTAAAGGCAATACGATTTTAAGCAATCAAAAGCTTAGCTTTTCGCCAACAAAAAATACAGCTGTTCTAAATGTTCTTTTAACTGCTGATAAAACCGGAACACAGTTGTATAAAGCCAGTTTGATTTCGACAGAAAAAGAAAAAAACAGCTATAACAACACCAAAAAATTTGCGGTTGAAATTATGGATCAAAAAACAAATGTTGCTTTGATTTCTGCAATTAATCACCCCGATATTGCCGCTTTAAAAAGGTCAATAGAATCTAATGCTCAACGCAAAGTAACTATTGTTAAACCAAAACAAATTAGCGATTTAAATAATTATAATGTTTTAGTTTTTTATCAGCCTACAAGCGAATTTATCAGTGTATTTGAAGCTAACAAAAACGCCAAAATAAATTCTTTTATTATTACAGGAACCCATACCGATTTTAACTTTTTAAATCAGCAACAAACTAATTTAAATTTTAAAATGGCTGCTCAAAAAGAAAATTATTTAGCTGTTTTTAATTCGCAATTCAATCTTTTTGCTGTTGATAATATTGATTTTGAAAATTTTCCGCCTTTGGAAAATTTGTATGGAAAAATCCAAAGCAGCTCAAATACCTCCATTTTACTTTCTTCAAAAATTAGAGCGATCAATACCGGGATGCCTTTACTTGCTTTTAGCGAAAATCAGGGAAATCGTTCGGCTTTTTTATTGGGAGAGAATAGTTGGAAGTGGCGTATGGAAAGTCATAATCAAACCAATTCTTTTGATAAATATGATGTTTTTTTTGCTAAAATCATTCAGTTTTTGACAACCAATACTATAAAGAAATCGTTGGTAGTTAATCATGAATCTTTTTACAATTCGGGAGAAAATATCGAAATTACAGCGCAATATTTCAATAAAAATTACGAGTTTGATGAAAAAGCACATTTAAGTATTTCATTGGTAAATTCGAAAACGAAACAAACAAAACGTTACGATTTATTAAAAACAAATAATGCTTACAAAGTCAATTTAGACGGTTTATCGGCTGGAAATTACAATTTCACGGTTAAGGAATTGAATTCTAAAACAACTTATTCCGGTCATTTTGAAATCATAGATTTTGATATCGAGAAACAATTTGTTAATCCAGATGTAGACCGATTGGAGCAACTCGCTGAAATTTCAAAAGGAAAATTGTATTTCCCGGATCAGACTGATGTTTTAATTCAACAACTTTTGACTGATGAAAACTATAAAACCATTGAGAAAACAAATATCAGCCAAACGCCTTTAATCGATTGGAAATATTTGTTATTATTGATTTGCAGCTTATTTGCCGCCGAATGGTTTATTCGAAAATACAACGGATTATTGTAGTTTCCGGATGTAGTTTTTTAATTTAACTGATAAAAAATCTTTTGAAAAAAGACAGAAACATATTCGCTGAAAACGGAATTTTTAATTTAGAAAAACACAGCAAAACGCCGCAGTTTATTTTTGTGTGTTTGTTGCTAATTTGTCTCTCAGGTTTTATTACTCCGCCTATTGCCTTATTGCTTGGAATATTGGTAGCCAATATTTCCGGACATCCCTGGTTGCATCTGAACCATAAAATAATTCGGGTTTTACTTCAGGTTTCGGTAGTAGGGCTGGGGTTTGGGATGAATGTACACAATGCGTTGTTGTCAGGTAAAGAAGGTTTTGTTTTAACGGTTGCAACCTTATTTAGTACTATAGTTTTAGGAATTATTTTAGGCAAATGGCTCAAAACAGACGCAAAAACATCGCATTTAATTTCCTGCGGAACGGCTATTTGCGGCGGAAGTGCTATTGCAGCGATTACGCCGGTTATCAAATCAGATGAAAAGCAAACTTCGGTTGCACTGGGAGTTATTTTTATATTGAATTCAATTGCTTTATTTGTTTTTCCTATGGTTGGACATTGGTTGCAGTTATCTCAGGAAGATTTCGGACTGTGGTGTGCTTTAGCGATTCACGACACCAGTTCGGTTGTAGGAGCAGCCAACAAATACGGAGCTGAGGCTTTACAAATTGCAACAACTGTAAAATTAGCCAGAGCCTTGTGGATTATTCCAATTGTGTTGTTAACGAGTGTTTTGTTTAAAAACAAAGCCAGTAAAATCAAGATTCCTTATTTCATCGGATTGTTTATACTGGCTATGATTTTGAATACTTTTGTGCCACAAATTTCAATATTATCACCTTATATTGTGGCTGTTGCTAAAATTGGTTTAACCGTAACTTTATTTTTTATTGGTTCCGGATTAAGCAGTTCGGTTTTGTTGGCCGTTGGAATAAAACCTTTGATACAGGGAATACTGCTATGGACTTTTATAGCAAGCTTATCGTTATTAGCTATTTTGTATTGGAGCTAATTTATTTAGTTATTTCTTAGCATAATCTTCTAAAAGAGCTTGTAAATAGCTTTTAGCATAAGGCAATTCTTTTGAAAGCGTATTTTTTTGATTCTCTTTAAACTGAGGCGTTTCGGTGGCTGTTACATACCGCAGAGAACCTTCCGGAGTAATCCACGTCATTCCTTCATTATAACAATAAAAAGCAAATTGCTTTGAAGAAGGATTTAATAAATCTTTTCCCCATTGGAATGCGGCACTTTCTATTCCTAACTGTCCTAAAAGGGTAGGGACGATATCCGTTTGCGAACCTATTCTGGAATTTCTTGTAGCTAATATTTTTTTCGAAATTGCATTTCCGTAAAACAACAGCGGAATTCTGTATTTTTCGAATTGATGAGCATCTTTGTAGAGTTTTGGCAACCTGTTTCCGTGATCAGCAACAAAGATGAATAAAGTTTGGTCGTACCAAGGTTGTTTTTTGGCAGCTTCCATAAATTTATGAATACTCCAATCGGTATAATAAGCTGCTTTTCTAAACAAATTAGCCTGTTTTTTATTCATATCTATTTCCTTTTCAACAGCTTTATCATAAGGTGTTGCAATAGGCGTTTCGAAAGGTTCGTGACAGCTTAACGTAAGAACAGTTGTAAAAAAAGGTGCTTTTTGATTACTTAAGTCTTTAATTACTTTTTCGAAAACAACATGATCGTGAGCGCCCCATTTGGAATTTTTATCTTTTTCTTCAAATTCTTCTTCATCGATAATTTTATCAAAAGAAGCGTGTTTCCAATAGGCTTTAAAATTGGCAAATTCCGATTCTCCGCCATAAAAAACAGAGGTCGAATAACCACTCGCTTTTAAAACAGCAGGTAAAGTAGGAAGTTTTTCAAATTTTTGTGGTTCTTTGATTATCGATGAACAGCTTTGTGCCGGGTAACTGCTTAAAATACCAACCATTCCTTTATCAGTTCGATCTCCCGTTGCATAAATATTCTCGAATAACAATCCTTCATTCGTCATTTTAGAAAAATATGGAGCGACACCTTTTTCTCCGCCTAATGTTTCGATAACATCCGCAGTATAGCTTTCCAGAATAACCAAAACAATATTTGGACGTGTGTTGTCCAGTATTTTTTCCTGTTCCTTTGGATTAGAACGATATATTTCTTTTAAGTTTTTTTGAATGGTTTTTTCATCAAAATAGGAAATACCACCTTGTTCATTTGCCTTATTTGTTTTAATAACATCAAATAACAAATTCCAGGAAGTATTTGTAGCTAAATGATTCAACGGAGCATGAAGTGAATAATAAGCCGCACTTTGATTAATAGGTACCAAATTCCAGCCTCCGCGGATGGCTAAAAAAGTAAGTCCTAACATCAGTAATGAAGCGGTTCCATAACCGGCTGTATGGATTTTTTTTCGGCTAAAATTAAATTTTTCGAACTCTACTGAAGAACGTCTTCCTGTTTTCAAAATGAATTTATAGAGAATAATACCTAATCCAATCAAACTGATTTCCAGGATAAGTGCAAGTATTATTTGGGAATTAGTAACCGACGCCAGCATTTGGGTTGGATAATACAAAAACGACAAAGCATAGGCGTTTAATTTAGAACCCCATTCGTGATAAAGTAAGGTGTCTGTAACGCTAATTAATCCAACCAAAGCAATTAAAAAATAATTGAATCGGTTGATAAATTTTACCGAAAAAACATGTCCAATTAACAGTAAACCAGGTATTGTAATTAGGTATCCGGCTGCGGATAAATCTAACTTTAA
>LLBZ010014645.1_pt1 | contig 12524 bp, 11 predicted proteins | sample 1489421 | NCBI WGS metagenome assembly LLBZ01 (sample SAMN04092657, study PRJNA295927) | soil metagenome | biome: Soil prokaryotic community; feature: Bulk soil; isolation source: soil from tomato rhizosphere | host: tomato cultivar Moneymaker | place: South Korea | collected 2011-11-01 | reverse complement strand
ATGAACAGAGTTATAAAAGAAATAGATTTGCCTTTTAGTTCTGGTATAGATCTTATTATAAGATCAGATCAAGCTAATATTAAGCAAATAATCTTTTTGTAGCCAGATAGTCATTTTACATGTTTTATCTAGAAATATTAAATCATCTTACAAATATGAAATGCAAACTTCTTGCTAAAATGAGTTAGTAAGCACTTGCTTGTTTGTTATCTATTTGCTTGTGTCCAAATAGATATACAAACCAAATGAACAAAGACAACCAGATAAACCATCTTTGAAGAAAAAGTGTCACGTTTGCGAATTGAATCGGAAATAGCATCATAAAATCTAGAATTAATTATGAAAATCCTTTTCTGCAAGATTTTTGAATAATTGAGAAATCACTAGCATATCCTATAACAATGAGTCCTAATAAAATGAGAACTTTAACCTTGGGTTCATAAACCAATCTAGTGATTTGGTTTATCTCAATTCACAGATTATTCTATTATGATCTAGAGATGGAAAGGAGGTGATCAAGAGATTATGGACTGTTTGATGAAACAAACAAACAAAGGAACAAAGATTCAGCAGTATCCAAGAGACCCGGACTTCAATACTAGCATGTTCCCACCAAACCATTAACTGAGTACAAACCGAAATGATTATTATTTTTGAGAAACTATACTGATCGTTACAATTAATTAAAAATCGAATTATTTTTGCAATAAAATTAAAACTAAAACAGATAGTTTAGCGTCAATAGATGATATAAATGGATAAGGGATAAAGATGATTAGACATACCAGAGATAATTTTTCGAAATCTTTAAACTCTTGAGATAGGAAATCATTATTATTATTAACCATATTATTAATAACAAGCATGAGAGGTATAGTTGATCAATGAATTCCTTGTCTACTGCATATTCTGGTGATGATAATACATCTGGAACTCCTACTTCGACAAAAATCATTACGATTGCTGATTTAAATAACTTAAAAAAAGACAAGACAATACTGATTGCTGGTTTTCCAGGTCCAGGTTTAGTTGGTTCAATTAGCACTAGTTATATAATAGACAAACTTGAGATGTATCAAATAGCATTTGTTGAGTCTCACTATATCTCACCTGGTGTAATATTTATTGATGGAAAGCTTAGGCATCCGTTCAGACTATATGCAAATAAGCAAGGAAATGTGTGTGTTTTAGTTTGTGAAGCACCCATAATGATGGATGGTACCCATTTTGTTCTGGATGCCGTTATGGATTGGGCGATAAAAAACTCAATAGAAGAAGTAATGGTTTTAGATGGAATTCCTGTTCAAGGCATTCCTGCCTCTGACAGAAAGGCTGTAATATTGGCTAGCGAGAATATGGAACAAAACAACACAAATGAACAAGAAGTAATATCATCTAAAGAGCAAGAAATACAATCATCTAAAGAGGACCAGGACGAACATATTTCTGATCACAACATAAATCCTCAAAGCAATTTTAATAGAAGTGCCATAGAAGATTCGAGCAAAAAGTATACTACCTTCATTGGGGGTATTGCAGGTGGATTGCTATCAGCATGTTTATCATACCAAATTCCGTGTGCTGCAATCCTTATCCCATCCTCAAGTGGAATACCTGATCCAGAAGGTGCCTCTCTATTGATTGAATCTTTTAACAATTTTATTAACGATGACAAGTTGAAAATTGAAACTACACAGTTAAAAGAACAGGGCCAAAAATTGAAAAAGCAATTAGAACAAATAATCAAAGCCGAACAGGAACAGCGAGCAGTAGGAGGAGGAGGAGGAGGTGGCAGTCAAGAGGATGGAAACGTTTCAAGTCACCGCTTCATGTATGGATAACTGTAAAGAATAAACTCATAATCATAACCGATTATTCCTTTTCCTAATTTTCAATCAAAGATTATAATAACTTTATCAATTGTCATTGAATGCTGGTTGCAGTGTAAGTAACATACATTTCAATTACAACGGGTATAATCAATTTACAATGTAAATAATTAACATGTAAATCAAACTTTCATTTCACCAATTAAGAATACTCATGCAAGTAACTATTGAAGCAAGGTACAAATATCCACGAATAATTTACAAAATTTTCTTTACAATTAAATGTAACACCCCCTCGCTTCTATACATTTCACCAATTATCTCAAGGGTGTTACCTTTTTTTAACAAGGATCTGGGACCAAAATAGTCATGATGGACAAGCGAGGCATACCACTTATCATTTACTCTTACAACTGCCTTGCCAATGATTACTTTTTCAATGAATACAGAATATTTATTTCCAGGCAAAAATTTGGTTGATTCGATAAGGGCGACCGTATCTTTATGTTTATTAAGGAACACTATTCGCTTCATCTTTTTCAAGCTATCAATAGCTTCACCAACTATCATCCTGTCCGCTTTGATCTGTTCTTCTAAATTTGAAACAGTCAATCCAGCGCTTCCGGCTTTTCCTAGTAGTTCTTGGATTTGTCTTTTAACTCTATGAACTATTTTTTTCCTATCCAAATTCAATGATACTTCGTACAAATCCTCCAGATTCCTTCTCGAAAGTGAGGAAACAGTATTTCCAGCGCTGCTGTACCTAGGATAATTATACGACAGTCTCTTTACAAGAGTTTTAATCTTTTTATTAGAATTGGAAGAGATGTACTCCACAATAGGATTATCATTCATGGATTTAATATCAACATCAGACCCTTCTTCCTTCTTTCCATTACCGAATTGCAAAAATTGATCAGATTCTGTATACAGTAGAGATATCTCTGACTCGAGCATTCTGTTATGACTATCAAAGCGTCTTTTTTTGTGGGTGTTTAATGAGAAATTTGTATTTCGGAGACTTGATCGCATTTTGAGTAGTTTTCTCTTGGAGGCTTCGGTGTATTTTATATCTACAGAATCATCCGAAACCAGAATCACTACCTTTCCATTTGAAAATCTTCCGGTTCTGCCTTTCCTTTGAATAAACCGTATTTCGCTTGGAACTGGTTCGTAAAACAACACGAGATCGACATTAGGAATGTTTAGTCCCTCTTCAGCCACAGAAGTAGCAACCAGTACCGGGAATTTACCTTCACGAAAATCATCAAGTATAGATAATTGTTTATCCTGGCTGAGACCCTTTATCCCGTTTCGGTTAGACTGTCCATAAAACCCCCTAGACTGTATGCCATTTTCGTCCAGAAATTTTGTAATTTCTTCTAGAGTATCACGATACTGTGAAAAAATGAGAATTTTTTTTTGGGTTTTAAGAGAAATCGAATTATTGTTGGTGAACGAAGTTTCAAGTAGAGAAGAACTGGTTGTATGATCTCGATTAAACTCGGGTAATGTATTTCTTGTATTATCAGATACATTCGTTAATTCTGGTTTTAGAAACTGTTCAACAATTAATAATACATGAGCTAATTTGGGTGCGATTTTGTTGCCATTTCTAAATAATATTTCTTCAATTTCTTTTAACCTAGTATCTAAAAATAAATTAACGTAAGCTTTGGTAGTAGAGTTATCTCTAGCATTATTTAGAAATTTTCTCAATGCAAAGGCTCCTTGAGATTCGATTAGATCACGGCAATAAAGTAATATCATGGAAAGTGCTTGATACTTTAATGCGGTAACTAAGAAAAGATTTGTATTTTTTGGATCGAGATTTGAAGTTATATAATCTCTAAGTGACAATAGATCCTTTTTGTATACACTGTCTGCTCGCTTTTTTTTCAGTAACTTATTTTTAATCAGCCAATTGATATTATCATGAATCATGGAGGTCAATAGCGCGGAAATTTCCAAATGATAGTTATCTAAAGTCACATGACAGTATTCTATGTCAGTATCGTAAACATACGGAAACACGTCTTCATCCCGCTCTTCCTTTGAAATCATTTGTTCTATAAACAAATTGGCACAAATTTCTTTGATTTTATCTTCTGTGGAACCAGGACTCGCAGATAATGCAAGTACAAGGGGAGGATCATTTTGTTCCGGCCTTTCATCATAAAATTGACTAGATATACGAGTGTAGCTATAATCTTTGACTGCCCGATGAGCTTCATCGTACACTATCAGGTAAAAGTCATTCTTTTTCAAAAAATTATTAGCAAGGTCATTATTAACCAACTCGGGTGTAGCAAAATATACTCTAAATCCTGAGGAATCCCATAACGCCTTTCTAATCTCTGGTGCAATTTTGCCAGTCAGTGCAATACACTGACTTGACAGAGGAGTATACTTCTTAAACAAGTTAAAATGTTGAAAAACGAGTGGTCTAGTGGGGGCTAGAATTAGAATTTTGGAGTTTTTCCAGTTGAGAAGTATATCAAGACAGACCAAAAGCGCGATAATGGTCTTTCCTAGAGAAGTTGGAATTACAACCAGAGAATTCTTGTATAAAGCTTTTAGTACAATATCGTGTTGATATTGTCGAAAGACAAGTGAATTTTTTCGTAGTAAAGGATGAGAAAAATATGATTGGACCAAAGTAAGGCTAAATATTGTCAGAGGTATAGATCGTCATATCTAGATCTGAAAAATCTAAATTTCGAAAACATCGGTTGAATCACTTTTTACTACAGCTTTTCTTTCCGGATTTACATTATCAATTGATTGTGCTAGTTGAGAAACTTTGGAATTTCCTATTAATTCAAGAATTGAATTAAGTTCTTCTGAGGATTTAATTACAATGCCTCTCTTTTTACTAGGAGCACCATTAGAGTTGAGGGGATTGATCTCGATTGCAATAGTAGGAGGTCTACCTCGATATTCAGGCAGCTTAAACAAGAAAACACCGGGAATACTAGTAGGTTTTCTTTCCCAATCTTTACCTTCATTAAGAAATTGTGATAATCTCTCTTCACCCGACATTTTTCTATCAGATTATATGCCGTAAACTATCTTTTTAATTTTATTATCTGTTCAATTATTTAACCACTATTTGACCAATAGATTTACAATCCAAATACTGGTACTTTTTGGGTTTATCAGTCATAAAAATTGATTTCTTAAAGATGGATCAAAATCATGACTTTTATTTCGATGATATATTTAAATAAAAAAATGCATCTATGATTTATATATAAAAACAGAAATGCTACGAAATTATTGTTTGATAAGGGCACTATTTTAATAGAGGGCACCTTCCATAGTCCTTATTCTGTATTTGATCCCAGAATTAATAGGCACCGAGCCTTAGGTCTTGACTATTCAAATATTAAGAATTTTTTTAGAAAAAACAAAATTGAATACGAAGACAGAGTAGCTAACTACGTAGTACCTCTTCAAAAAAATCAATTTCACACCGATAATGTAGTAAAGCTGAGAGACTATCAAAGCCAAGCCTTAACGAAATGGGCCATAAACGATATGAAGGGTTGTATTGTACTTCCTACCGGTGCTGGAAAAACTATAATCGCATTACATGCCATTCTTAAGGCAAATACTTCAACACTGATAATTGTTCCCACCCTAAATTTGATGGAACAATGGTTTGAAGCGGTATCGACCATGCTAAGAGACAAAGGTCATGTTGGAAAATTGGGAGGAGGTTATGAAGAAATCAAGAGCATTACTATTACGACATATGATTCAGCATATTTAAAATCGTCTTATCTGGGTAACAAATTTGAGTTTGTAATATTTGATGAAGTACATCACCTTGGGTCTGACAAATACTCTTTAATCGGGGAACAATTTATCTCTCCTTTTCGTTTGGGCTTGACCGCAACGATAGAGAGGGAGGACAACAAACATGTCAATATATATAAACTAGTTGGTAACATAGTGTTTAAAAAAGACTTTTACGAATTATCACAGCAAAAGCATTTGGCAAAATTCAAATTGAACAAGATCAAAGTCAATATGTTACCACATGAAATGGTTCGTTACAATAGAACTCTTTATGAATACAAGCAATTATTAAAAGAATCAAAAATTTACTATCCCACAAGATTGGAGAAACTCATCATTTTATCTGCAACCAATGTCAACCTCAGAAAAGCACTACTTCTGAGAAACGAAGCTTTAGACATTGCACTTAATAGTCAAGCCAAAATAATAGAGCTTGAGAAAATCCTAGAAAATCACCTATCAGAAAAGATTATCATATTCACAGTTCATACAAAGTTGGCCTACAGTATTTCTAACAGATTTCTGATACCTGTTATTACACATAAAACCAAGAATGAGGAGAGAAAAGAAATCCTAGATAAATTTAAGAAAGGTCAATATAGAGTAATCGTTACAACAAAGGTTCTCGATGAAGGAACAGATGTACCTGATGCTAATATGGGAATAATATTAAGTGGAACAGGTAGTAAAAGAGAATTCATTCAAAGACTTGGAAGATTGTTAAGACCTAAACAGGATATTGATAATTTAGCTAATCTTATTGAAATAATTTCTTCAGATACTAGTGAAGTTTTTACCAGCAGCAAGAGAAACAAAGGAATAAGAAAGGTACAACGCTAATAAATACAAAAAGGATTAAATGATTATTACGTGATAAAGTAATACATCAAGGAAAGAAAAATAATGTTTTTTTGGAGATTTATTAAATAGGAACCCAAGGTGTTAAATTGCAAAATTGATCCCAAACGATTTGCTGAGATATAGACTAGACAACAAGAATCACAGAATATATCCAGTAATGTGTTCCATCGCACAGAACTCAAAGGATTTGGAATTAGCATCGCATATAATCCAAGTTTTTGATTACTGCTATCTCCATAAACTAGCCAAGGAGAAGTTGGATCAATCACTCAAGGATTTAGAGATCACTTATAAAGATTACAAGCTTGTCAGAGGGCTTGCAACAATTTTAGAAAGAAGATGTGTATTTGAATCATTTTCACAACCGCGATTGAAAGCGAAAGAAAGTACTAAAAATGATCCCATACACAATATCAAGGATACAAGAGGCTTGATGAAGAACCTAACAGCATCAGAGATAAGAAGAATAGTATTTGATGAATCCGCTTCAAAAGGCATTGCAATAAATGAGAATAGACGAAAAGTACTATTAGAAAATATATCTGATAACCTAAAAACTTCACCTGATATGCTATCAAAAATGATGTGGTCAGATCAGGATGAAAATTCAGTAATCAAGGTATTTGTACCTATCACAGAAGTTAAGTTACTCTTAATGTATAACATTTCTCTCATTCAGACTTTATTATTTGGGTGTCTGAAGATGAAATTGGTATTAGATGTTGCCTCAAATGCAGGTACGATATGGAAAAAGGTATTGAGAGAAGTTAAGAGACTCGGGTTGATGTACTGGTTAGAAGTGGAAGGATCACGACAAGAAGATTATGAAGAATCTAATAACAAACTAACCAAGAAAAAAAGAATTGTATGTATAATTGAAGGTGCTCTAAATGTTTTAAAACTTACTGACAGATATGGAACTGCTATTGCGAAATTATTCCCAATTATAATGACGGCCGATAGATGGGATATAAATGCAGATATCTTAAGAATAACACATGGTGGAAAAAAAATTGTTTATGAATTTGAAATTACCCAAAATGCGTACCCAGAATCTATTCCAGCATATACAGATCTTAATATTTATGAAAACTCGTTTGTGCCTGCATATAATTTATCAGCTCAAAACCCTGTCTTGAATAAGGCAAATTCGAGTAAAAAATACGATGATCAGGACTTGAATAGAGAATTTTTAGGCAAAATAATGACCGATACGAGTACATCTGGTACTAATTCGAGAATCCTTTTTGATAGCAGGATAGAAAGCATATTTCAAGAACAATTTGAGTTGTTTAATACGGGTTGGACAATCGAAAGAGAACCAGAACCTCTTGTAACAGGACAAAAAACGGCATTTATTCCTGACTTTTTGTTCTCTAAATACAACTATAAAGTGATTGTGGAAATCATTGGTTTCTGGACAAAAGAATACCTCGAAAGGAAATTATCAAAAATTTACGATGTAGTAAAAAATAAAAATAAAGAGGAGAATTTTTACATGATCCTTGTTATTAATCATGAAAACCTAATGTCTTACGAAATTAATGATAGTCAGAAAATATCTCAAGTTAAAGGAAATAGTAATGTATTAATAACTTCATATAAAAGGGACAAAATTTTTTTTAAAGACATTATTTCATTTTTGAAAAATATTGATAATTATTACATAAATGATGAGCTTTTAGATGAATCGAGTCAAAGTATACTGATTCAAAATGTTGTAAAGTTCTTGAAAAAATTTAGCACTTCTGATAAGAATATCACATCATTAAGCGATCTAGAAAAATATTTAAAAAAAGAACACTCAGATAACAAGTTTTTGAAAATTAAACTTGTAGATTTAATCGATAAGAATTTTAAATTTAAGAAACAGTTTGGCGACGAACTGATCAAAAATAAACTCCTAATGATAAATGATCTCTTGCTTAAAGAGGAATTTACAAAAGAGATTATAGATGACATCAAAAGGAAGAAGACGGTTGGAGAAGCCTGTGATTTAATGATTTCAAAGGGATTGCCGGAAAGAATACACATAGAATTGCTTACTTTCTTGGGTTTCAATATCGAATGGAATAGTCTAGATTATTCAAATGCTAAAATCGATTTTAGAAGGTAATGCATATTACCCCCTGTTTATCTGCTTTTAAAAAAATCCTGATCACCTAAAGTATCAGACTTGCCAAATAAAGCGGCAATAGGTCGGTTGATTTGCCCCGAGTCATAAAAAAGAAAAGTAACAGATTTAAAACAAAAGGATCCTATATATGGCTTGGGGCGCCGGGATTTAAGAATTGCAATCATCCAAAAATGGCATTGAATCCGATCTGAAGAAGAGACCTGAAGATACGGAAAGAACAGGATTAAAAAAAGATAGATGGCTTAGAAATATCAAAGAAAGTTGGAGAAATGTAGAATGTAGTTGCGGAAGTAACTTTCATTTTGATGGTGATATAGATAAGCTCTTTGAATGGGAGAACATTCATCTGAGACACCTTGCGTCTGATTCAGATAATCATTCCATTATTTCATTCTATCCTACCGACATGATAATTTATTATCACTCCAAATCGGGGTATGTTATTGAACGAAGAAAGCATAAGAGTCATGAAATAAGTGAAATTAACCAATCGTTGATGATGGGTAAGGTAACAATGACTGGAGTATAGTGATAACTTTTTAGACTTTGGAAAAAGTGTCTGACAATTAACAATAACGATCACATTGTAATCATAGGAGCTGGGATTCTTGGAACCACACTAGCTTTTGCAATCTCTTCAATATCTAGTTCAAAGGTTACCATCATAGAACAGGAAGATAAACCAGGGTTGCATACAAGTTCGAGAAACACAGGTAAAGTACATGCGCCATTTATTTATAATCCCGAAAAGAAAAAAATTTGGGCCAAAGCCGCCTTATATGGATATGATTTTTGGAAAAAATACTGTCATTCTAACGATCTCTTGTTTGTTGAAGATGGAGTTATGGAAGTTGCAATTGATACTCAATCTGAAAAAACTCTCTTAATGCACTTTGAATGGGGTTTAAAAAATGGTCTTAGTGACTCTGAAATAAAAATTCTAAACGAAAGGGAAGTATCTAGAATTGAACCCAATCTAAAATGTCAAGCGGCCATTTTGTGTAATAAGGATGCATCTGTGAACTACGGTCGAATTACACAAACGCTGGCCGAGCAAATATCAAACAATAATAAACTAGTAAAAATCGTTACATGTTCAAAGGTCACTCGCATAAAAAACAATGCTCCTTCAAGTCGATCTATAATAGTAGAATATATTGATTCTTCCCAAAGAACGAAAAAAGAAATTGATTGTAACTTTTTAATAAATGCCTCCGGTAGCAATTCAATTAATATTTTAAACAGTTTACACTTGGAGAATCCATATCAGGATCTTTTCTTTAGGGGAGAATACTGGATTGCCCCCCCAAAATACGATAGCTTGACTAGTCATAGTATTTATTCTGTACCTCAATTCCAGCAATTCCCTTTTTTAGATCCACATTGGATAATTAGGGCTAGTGGCACAAGAGAAATAGGGCCTAATGCGTGTCCAGTTTTTACACCTTATGGATACAACAATTTTGACAATGCAAGAGAGTTACTTCCTAAGATATATCGATTGATGACCAAAAAAGGTCATCGGATGCACAAGACACTACTTAGAAAGGAATTGCTAGATCTAATTTCTAAGGAGGCATTTAGTAGTATTTCCAAAAGATACATGATTAATAGGGTCAAAAGATTTCTTCCTTCTATTGATCCGAAAGAGTTTAGAATTCGTGGTACTGCTGGAATCAGATCAGTTTTGATAGACAAAGACGGCTGTTTTGTACCAAATCCGATTTTCATTATGCGAGATAACATTTTGCACATACTTAATTATAATTCACCAGGTGCGACAGGTGCTTTCCCTATTAGTTATGCTATTGCATTCAAACTTTTAGAAAATGGAATACTAAAGGATTGCAGGGACACTATGTTCGGTCGGTCTGCTACTCCTTTTGATGATAAACTATTAACCACATGCAGAGATGAGATAGATATTGATTTTGTATAGTCATGAGTATTGACTCTCATTCAGCGGAAAGCAAGATCGATTGACCGAGACATAATAAATATAGGATCATATGATATTCTGAAATAAAGAAGGAGGGATCATAGTCTAGCTTGGTAGGATGCCAGCCTCGGGCGCTGGAGGTCGTCGGTTCAAATCCGGCTGATCCCATTACGTTAAACTAAGGAAATTGATATCGACACAAATTGTTCTGCTACCACAACTCCCAATGGAATTTTTCCGAAATAAAGGTACTGAAATAAACGAAAGAACAGAATCATTATTCAATTATTTGAGAATATTCAAATTAATTTAATTTTTCAATTATTTTATGAATTATATAAACATTCCAATCAAATATTTAGCAATTTTTTTTATAAAGAGTTGTGAGCTAGCAAATTTTAAATAGTGTTATAATGAAATAATAACAATTTATTAATTTGGACGATTTAGAAGACAAGAAAGAAAATAAATCTACTGATGATCTTGCGGAACTAAAAGAAAATTTAATCAAAGGCGGTACCAATAGGCCACAGCAATCGCCCAATTTAGTCCAAGAAGGCATAATTGCGGGAAAAAGAATTGCAAAGATTTCCGTTGTAACTTTATTGGCTATAGGTATTGTTGAGATAATAACCGGTATTTTTAGCGGTAGTGTTGTTGCAACTGCCGATGGTATTGACTCAATATCTGATGCAGCCATTTCCTTTATAGTATTACTAGGTTTGAGAATTGCACACAGACCGGCCGATAAGAAGTTTCATTTTGGATATCACAAAGTTGAAAGTTTTTCAGCACTAATAGCTGCAATTGGAATGATAGTAATTGGTGTGATCATATTTTACAATTCTTATCAAGCATTAATTCACCCTCATGAAATTAAACATCCTTACCTTGTCATGGCAGTATTGGCAGGAGCAAGTGCATTATCTCTGCACAGAGCATTTCAGATGCGCATTATTGCTAACAAGTACAATCTACTTTCACTTAAGACCGATGCAAGAAATTCAATCAAAGACGGATCGGCATCTGTAATAGGATTTTTCAGTATACTTGTTGCAACACAGTTTGGATTTGTACAGATGGATGGAATAGGTGGGATGATTATAGCGTGTTATATTTTTTCTGTCTCCTATTTATCTCTAAAAAAATCATCGTTGATACTAATAGACTCCTGGCAAAATCCAAAACTTACAGTAGTTATCAAGAATATTATATCAGAGCAATTTAGTGACGAAAAAATCGTTGTTAGAGATGTTTTACTTCGTTCTTCTGGTATGATTGATCAAGCTGAAATACATATAGCAGTTGATGGCAAGGAATCACTTGAAGAAGTGGAAATGTTATCTTTAAAAATTCAGCTAGTAATCAGTTCTCAATTTCCATCCATTGAAAGAGTCGTAGTAATTCCACACCCTTATTCAGCTTCAGAAACTAAGGTAACTTCAAGAATGGACAGGTTTAGAAATATTAAACTGAAGAGACCCGCTTATATGAATAGAAGCAATAAACAAGAGGAAAATCCAAAATAATCTTTTTAAAAAAATTAGGTGATAAACAAATGATAATATTTTTTGTATAATTTGTATATATAAAAATCATTGTACAATATTATGTCTGAAAAACATAGAATTCAGTTTATATACTTTTATGAATACTTCAAAGTTGATGAAAAATATCATCAATGTAAATAAAGCAATAATTGCGTCAACAGTCTTGGCGATCTCGTTTATACTATTTTTGGGTCCAACCTCAATAACTATGAATACGTTTGCATCAACCAACACAGCTAATCAGGGTATAGGTCAATCACAATCATCTACACAATTGGGTGTATGCGTTTCTGGCGATGGTACTCTTTTTTCATGTAATAATTTGAATGCTCAAAACCAAGCAAACACAGGTAATAACGCAGCAGCCCAAAGCGGTGGCAATGATGACGATGATGACGATGATG
>LLBZ010008020.1_pt1 | contig 12565 bp, 18 predicted proteins | sample 1489421 | NCBI WGS metagenome assembly LLBZ01 (sample SAMN04092657, study PRJNA295927) | soil metagenome | biome: Soil prokaryotic community; feature: Bulk soil; isolation source: soil from tomato rhizosphere | host: tomato cultivar Moneymaker | place: South Korea | collected 2011-11-01 | reverse complement strand
GCCTACATCCTTTTGCAGAAGGAGAATACATATACGTGAAATTATAATAAATTATTTTCTAAAGCGGAATTTTTTACCCTTGTATCTGATGTTCCTTTTTTATCCTTTGGTAATGGTGACAATTTAAGGACATAATTTAATAATTTTATTCGCTCCGAAAGAATAGAATTCCATAATAATAATAATTGAAAATTGATCATTTTTTGGTCAAAAAAATAATAGGATGATTTTCGTTATATATTCAATATTTAAGGATGTTAACGTGGAGTATATAATTTGTTGAAATTTTTTGGAGTTAAATACTAAAAATTGAACTGAAAGAAATAGTAATAAATAACTGTACACTTGCAAATAATTCAATTTGACCTCCAGCATCAGGAATTTTTAGAATAAATAGATATTGCTTAATAGAATTTAATTATGTGAGAGAAACCCAATTCTTTGAAAAAATTAAATACTCGTTTAAATAGCATTAATTATACGATAGATGATGAACAATAAATTGGTTCTTTCAGGATCTTGGGCTCTAATGATTCTTCTTTTGGCTACATATGTTGGATGGACACCAGGTGTATCTGCTCAAGGCAATTTAAATATAAACGAGTCACAAGTAGCAAATCTTGAAGGAGGTTTAGCTCAAATTTCTAATACAACTACAAAGGAAATTATTTCCTCCATTATAACGCCTTGGAACACAGGGAATAAATGATCAAAGTGATTGCACATGAGATTGACTATTTAATCAATCATATATAATTCGGCCGCTATTAATTCTTTAACAAAAGATATTCAACTAATAAAAAAAATATTTTGTTTTAGGTAAACTATAATATCGAGCAAACCAACACGAGATCGCTGTGGACTTTCATCTATTATGTTCTGGAAATTAATTACGATTCAATAATTCTTTGATGGATGTATATCCTTGACACACAGTACTCAAAGAAAATATCATGAGATCCTAAATGGATTTTTTTGAACAAAACTGAGAGGGTCGGCGTTATCGCTGACCATATTAGATATAGATACAGATTTAATAATGTTTTAATAACGATTTATCAAGAATTCGAATACAATCGTTTGCAGTTATTTGCTGGTTATTTTTATAGTCAGAGCTAAGCACTGTGTGTCATGCAAGGACAAAGACTCTACAAAAAGTGCAAAAGATGTGGTAATAGAGTATTTTTAGGCCACAGATCGCCAAGACTGGCAATCTGCCAGAGGCTATTTGAGTGACAATTTTTCGTACGTGTCTCCCGTTAATTCGTCTGATAATGCTGAGCCATATCTGAAATATTTTGAACGTCAATACCAGATAAGGGGATGAATTAAATTAAATATAAAGAAAGTTTTCGCAGATGGTAATGATGTTTGCATTCTTCAGGAGTTTAATTCTCAAATCACGTGTTTTTGGATAATAGTTGATAAGGATAGAAAAATAGGTTTGATTAGCGTGATTCTTGATCCAAGACCTTTCATGCAGCACAAGTAGATGCAACATCTTCTGATATATTAAAATAGTAATGACTTTAATAATTCGAGTATATTTGAATAGGTGAGTCGATTAATAGATCAAAGATATTTAACTAGATTTGGAGAATATTCTGTTCAGACTGTCAATAAATAACCCTAGTCCCTTTTGCAAGTCATAGCTAGCTTGTTCTATTATGGAAGTAGATCCAACGACTAGTAGAAGTATGGTAAATAGATAAACATAAGATTGGAATTAAAATTGTATCAAAGACCCGCGGCCAATTTTTCATCTTCATATGTATTAAATCATTAACAGGTGAAAAACAGGAAAACAAAATTGACAACCAACTTATACTTGGTTTGGAGTCAAATGATCATGTCCAAAAATATACATATTAGCGCTGAATTTACAATAGAAAAAGACAATGTTAAACAATTTAAAAAACTGATTAAACAAATGAGTAACATGGTTCAGGCAAACGAACCAAATACATCAGTCTATGAGGCATACTTTAGCGAAGATGGAACAAAATGTATGGTTCATGAAACATATACAGACTCTAAGGCAGTTTTATCTCACAACGACAGTATGGCTTCAAAAACCATTCTTCCCAGAATATTTAATATCGCTATATTAGATAAGCTTGATGTTTATGGTAATCCTAACAAAGAATTGAAAAATTTGCTAGCAGGTTTTAATTCACAGATATTTAACTTGTATACAGGATTCAATAGGGAGCTTTGAACGGATATATTATAACACTATACTTTAGTTTCCTTGATTAAGAACTTATATAAAGGCATAATTAAAAAAAACCACGTCTACAAAACTTTTTTTTTATATAATAGTTGTTGATTAATGATATTTTGATCTTGAATCTGTTGATACAAAAACTATTGTACAAGTCAATCACATATTACTCGTATTAGTAACAATATTAAGCAAAGTGTACACGTATGAATATCATTATCTTCTTTCACAGATGCAAATCTGAATCGTGTATAAGGGAATTCAAGTTATTATATGTATAATTCCTTATCTTCTTAAAGTATAAATAAGATCATTTAATATCAATAGGACAATAAAATTGTATTTAAGAAATAAATTAATTTTGTATACTATGGTGGTAATGATATTATTTAATGTATTATCAAACAACACTTTATTTGCTATGTTACAAACATATGGCAGTACAGAGCCAAACATCAATAATCCATTCGCATCTGCTTCTTCTTTTCAATCTAAAGCAGCTATTTTAGATAATATGCCATCCCACAACGTTACGGTAGATGATATAAATATTGCGTATAAGCAAATGGGTTATGCAGATGGTAAACCCATCATTCTGATCACTGGAGCCAGTTCAACTATGGATATGTGGAACCCTTTGTTGTTGGAAGCTCTGATCTCAGCAAATTATAAAGTAATCATTTTTGAAAATAGAGGAGTTGGCGATTCCACTGTAGGGACTAAAGATTTCTCAATTAATCAATTCGCAGATGATACATTGGGTCTGCTTAATGTATTAAGGATAGACAAAACTGATATCTTGGGTTGGTCTATGGGAGGATTCATCGCTCAACAACTTGCAGCGACAAATCCAGACAGGGTTTCAAATCTTATTTTGTATGCTACAAGTTGCGGAGGCTCAAACGACAGGCCGACTCCCCCTGAAATAATAGCGATTGACAAAAATACCACGATGTCTCAGTCAGAAAAAATGCAAAAACTAGCACCCATGTTCTTTGCTCCTGCTAGCTGGTTTGAGGCACACCCAGATTACACAAACTACTTTCCAATTCCCAAAGAATATCCAATTTCTCAACAAATTCACCAAAAACAATTAAACGCCTCAACCACCTGGGCTGGTACATGTAATACGCTCTCAAGTATCAACGTGCCTACCTTAATCATAGTTGGAACAAACGATGATCCAGCCCCCGACTCTTTGACATTAGCAGACGGAATTCCAGGATCCTGGCTCATTCGTATAGGAGAGGCAGGACATGCTTTAATGTACCAACATCCTGACGATTTCAATAGAGTATTGAAAACCTTTTTGGATATAAATAAAGAATAAGAATTTAAGAAATATTACAACCCTTTTGTTGATCTTTGTTCTATTGTATCGTTTTTTTTAAAATTTGGAGACCTTTCTCCTGTATGGGATTAGATAGTCATAAATATTGTTTGTTATTGTTTCTAGTAACAATATTATTATTTTTGTACGTTGAATTCCAAATGATACGAATTTGAGACCCAATAACTCTAAATCAGCCTAGCAAATACACCCACATTATTGATTTTTAGGTGAGGCTACCTATTATCTGTAGCCTACTCATGTGGAATATAGTTCTTTGACTTCTGCAAAGCGATGTGCCCAATTAGGGGGTTCTTGGTTGGACAGAACAGATTCAAGTCGATCTAGATACGCATGCCAACCAGGGGCAAAGGTTAAGGCTGTTGATTTTGTGAGATGAGTGTGAGTTACAACAACAAGCGTACCTGATTTACCGTCCACCTCAAACTCCCACCTGATAACCGATTCTGGTTCTCCTTTCGAGAACATTTGATTGGGAGCGATATGCCACTCATGTTCAAAAACACGGTAAAGATCATAGCATAGAACTTTTCCGGTAACATGGGACCCGGATACAACATTCAAAAGATCAATCGTACCATCCTTGTTCTTTTCAAATATCCCTTGTAATCTGGCAGCCATCTGAATATCTCTTTTTGATCTGTAATTGCGTTCCATATTATCTCTTTTGGATGATTAATTTGTCGTTCAAATCTTATTGTTCCATAATTTCCGTCAATGATTACAGTTCCTTTAGAAGTAGATTTTAGTATTTCTTCGCGTCGTATCTCATTTGAGGATAATTGTTGCTTAAGATATTTGTTTGTTGTTGTTCTTATTTCTTTCATAACATAATGATGTCCTTACAGTTACTTATCTTTGGTGGAAGCAAAACTCCCAATATCGGACAACTTTATAACTCACTTTTACGACCAACAAATGATGAGTGAGCACAAAGGGGCAATAGTACTCGATAAAACTGATCTTACTATCCTTTCCACATTAGCTAAAAACAGCAGATCTTCATATAACAGTATAGGTTCAGAGGTCGACCTGACTTCAAAGAGTGTAAAGGCTCGAGTAAAGAAAATGATTCATCAGAGAGTCATCGAAAAATTTGTAGTTAGGGTTAATCCTGCAGCTTTTGGGTTCAAGGCAGTAATTGTACTTGTAAGTGCCAGTAATGGAATAAACAAAGATGAGGTGATCAAGCGCCTTAAACATCTTGGTAAGATTGCATACCATGTACATCATATGGGAAGAACGTGTGTAGCGGCTCTAGTTATCAAAAAACCATTCGATGAGATATTCGTTAAATCGTTAAGTCATCGCCTAAAACCTGCAACTGTATTGAGTACAATTGCTCTAGAACGCCGCGTTGAATCAATTAAACTGAGTGAAATTGATTTGAGAATAATAAAGTGTTTACTGTCCTCGGGAGCAAGAACAGAGATCTCTGATATTGCCAATGAAGTTGGTATATCAGAGAAAACCACAACCAGGCGTCTTACTAGAATGAAGGATTCAAACATTCTAGATTTCTCAATCCAGTGTAATCCATCTATGATGATAGGATATATTCAATTTGTTATTCTGATTATAACCACAAAATTTTATCGCCAGAGTGTACTTTCACGGATGAATGCGGAATTTCAGTCAAATATATTGTACAGTCCTAGTGTGATTGATTCAGAGGACAGATTGACTTTTGTACTCTATAGCGAAAATGTATTTACAATTGATTCTGTTTTAACTAATGTAGATTCCTTCGAAGGTGTTCAAAGTGCTGATATATACATACTTACAAAATTGCAATATCATGATAATTGGGTAATGAAAGAAATCAACAATAGGATTTCAAGTCGACAACCCCATTTGTATGAATCCATTAAAATAAATAATTCCATAAATTAATGACAGTTTTTGGCCATATAGATTAGGTATCTAACAGTAATCCGGTTATGAAATAAATAACCATACTAACCAAGACAATCTTAAATCAAGCCGAAACTAAAATAAAAAAAGATTGTTATTTGTTTTGAGCGGTTAGCTCTGTGATAAACCGTTGTCGCCGCCGTTTTCTTAGTTTTGTAAGCTAGAGTTATTGCATGATAGGAATGTTGTTTCACTTCAATAAGCAAAAAGGCATTTTGAACTGAAGACTGTGATTGAGAGATTGATTGCTCGGCTACATTACCACCTTTTTTCTTTTTGGTTGCAAAGGCGTCATATATAGCCACTAGAAGCCTTGTGATAAGTGAAAAAGCAGTGAAACGAAAAAGGGTTTAATCCGACGCAAGCATCACAAAAAGTTAAATAATGATTTAGAATTGGAAACATCATGGAAAAATCAGTTATAGTTGTATTGTTTATTTTACTTTTAATTGCAGTATTACCCACTAACGCCTTGCTTGCATCTAAAGGAACTGAGAGTATTGTAAATCAAGATATGATTAGTATGAACTCTAATATTTCTAGTTTAGTATACGATTTGAACTCAAGCCCATTTAATATTTCCTATGCTGACTGGACTGAAAAATGGTGGCAATGGACATATTCGATCCCTTGGAATAAGAACCCATCATATGATGATACTGGTGAGCACTGCGACGAAAACCAACAAGGTCCTGTATGGTTTTTGACTCAAGCATTTGAACATCCAGTCGAACGTACCTGTAACATACCTCAAGATACAGCGTTGCTAATTACAATACTAAATTCCGAATGTTCTTTTGCAGAATTTAAAGAACTAAAAACTGAAGAAGAACTACTAGAATGTGCCAAAAATATGCAGGATCTTGTTACTGGAGCAAAAGCTTCCCTAAATAATATCACTATACCTAATATGGATAAGTATCGCGTTCAAACTGATTTGTTTAACTTTACATTGCCTCAAGATAATATATTGAATATAACTGCTCAGACAACACAAGCCGTAGCGGATGGAAACTGGCTTTTTCTAAAACCACTGCCTCCAGGTAAGTATGAATTGAAGGTTAAAGGAGAAATAGATCCTAAAATATCTGTAAATGAAACAGGTGGCAATGAATACAATGGGCCAATTGGTTGGAATCAAACTACCACGTATAATTTATTGATAAAATAACAAATTCCACATTAAATCAACTATGCCCCCACATCACGCATATATATGCTCTTTTGACATCTATGCAATGGTAAATTTAGAATTCCCTTAATTTTATTCCCTTCTTCTGGACCCGGTCAAGTAATCTTTTCAGCTGAAGCGGCAACAGTATAGGTTACAGTGAACGGTTCACCCCCTATTGCGCCAGCTGTATGAAATACCACAGCATTACCTACAAAAGGTATACTACCAGAAGTATATGATGTCCCACTTTCTGGTTTCATCAAACTTATAGCAACCTCTGCATTACCAAACTTTTGTTTTAATGGTTCGCCGAATTGTAATAATGATTGACTCGAAACCGCGCTGCTGTTGTATCCATGAAGAACAGCTATTTCTACTGGTTTGCTTGCTGTCCAGGTGATATCTCCCCTCCAAATCGATCCATCGTCTCTAGGAGAAAGTGCCATCACTATTTGGTGTCCATCGTTTAATCCCGGTGTAGATGTTTTGGTATCCTGTATTATTGTGTAGTTAGAAAACTCCTCTACTTGCGCGCTAGCAGGAGATGACCACGTAAACAGAAAGAGCCCAGGAACTAGAAGGGCTACAGCCAAAATAACCATTTTCATGTTTTTAAGTACCATTGATGCTCGTAAACTATACATGTGCTATAAGGCTTGTTTACCTGTCCTACGTAACTTAGTTACGTGGACTTTATAGACTAAATATGAAAACAAATTAAGGATCATGAAGTCATATAACGCCATGTCTAGGATATTTGAATCAAATTGGTACATGTACATCGAGATCGGATTTACATGAGGAAGGACATTTTATTGAAGCTCAATGAATTTGGAGAGCTAAACCAGAGTCAATTGATGAGCTATTGTGGATTAAACAATGTCACCCACAAGCCAATTATCGACGATCTGGTAGAAAAAGGTCTAATAATTAGATTTGAAGAACCTTGGGGCAAGCAAAATAGAATTATAAAGTACAAAGTTTCGCAGAAAGGAAAAGAAATCGCAAAAGCAATATTTGAACCGTATGAATTACTGTTTCCAAGGAGAGCGGAGAAAAATTGAATAGGTTAACAAACACAGTTACGTCTTTTTTGATAACACACTGGAGAGGATATACAGACGACTGATATGACAGATCCCAAGGAAGGGACCACCCGTGAAAGTCTACTTGAAATATTAGACAATGTCATCCATCAGTTTGATTTTACTAGAAAGTTGATGATTGTGATGATTATTTCATTTGTGATAATTGTACCGATAATTGCGATTCTAGGACTAATGTCACAATCAACTGCCGGTGTAGGGAAATTCATTCCGATCATAGGAGGTGCAGTATTTCTAGTATGGCTTGGAGTTGGTATCAAACAGTGGCTGGTATTTTCAAGATGGAAGCACAAGTATCAAGAATTTAATGCACTGCAGAAAAAGCTTGAAGAGAGTCTTGATTTTGAAAAGGACGACAATGAGAATAATAGTCCAAATTGATTCAGAAAGTCAGATAAAGTTTTTTGAATAGAAGATAAGTCATTATCAGTAGCCACACGGTGGAATGTGGACATCAGTAAGATTGAATACAGCTGCAAAAAGATGTACACTCCACAAAAGTATGGAATATAGAATCAATTTTACTCAAGTGTTAGGATAAAGATTCAAAACCCAGTATGAATAATAATACCATTATCATTTATAGGAGTATTTAGTTTAGGTGCGCAAGACGGATAAAGTTTCTAGTGAAAATGGGGTTAATCAGGCGCTTTAAATAATAGTGTATTAGACTCTTGGTTCGTTTAAAGTCTTAACAATGCTATAATCAGTATTTCTTAAATATGAATATTTTTTAAAAAGAAGGTTATATGCCTAGCGAACATACAAGGAGACAGTTTGTAAATTGGTTTAGGAAAACATATCCTCAGGAGTTTTATTATTTTCACAAGCTAGAGTCAAACCTTGCAAAACTATATTCACATGATTATCTGGCTTTGAATGAAGATGAATTTGCTGAGATCTCACTAAATATTCGAAAACTTCAAGGCGACAAATATCATTTAGTCGCCAATCCTTATGCGGCCATTTTCCTTGGCTCACTCTGCAAAACAATTATGGAAGAATTCGCGAGTAATTTAGAGTCCATTATCTCAACAAAAGTCCAAGATGAATTTGAGAAAAAACTATCTACCAAATGTTCAAAATGTGAAAATATGAATTTATCAGGATCAGTATTTTGCAATCTTTGTGGAATACGTTTAGATCCTGCCAACAAAAAATGGAAATAGAAATAATAAGAACACCTGACAATATCATATATCTATATTTATACATACTTTACATACGTTTTAGATTGATCTGTTATATGGTATTTTTTTATTTTTTTATTTTAAGTAAAATAATATTAATTTAATAAAAATAAAGATTTCAATTTGTTCTTCGTCAGAAGCTTGATCCCTGGTTTATAGTCAAAATTTCTTTGAACCTAGTGGATAGTACTATATTGGATCTTTAAGATTTTGAAAACAAACAATTTAACACAGAGTTTAAGGCTTCATAGATCTCTTCATATGACTAATATATGGTATCATACATCAAGATCGACTTTAATATATCCTGGAGTATGCGATTTAGCTTTTAAAGAAGCAACGAAAATACATGTAAATCATTTTGCAAATGATTTGATCTTTGAGGAGTTGTTGAAAAGTTAAACAAATTTAGACAGTGTAATGTCAAATGAAACTAAAATATTTGACAAAATTGTTTGAAATAATTCGGATGCCGGATCCCGGAGAATCATATTCATATTATGATATTATTAAAAGATAGATTATCATCGAGTTCAGAAATGCGAGAGAATATGATTTAAGGTTGAATAGAATCTAGTCACCAAGAATACAAACAAAAAATACTATAAAATCATAGATTGTCCTCATAGTTATCCAAAATAAAAAAGCTATTCATAACTTAACTGAAATTGGGTTGTTAGATTTGATTGAAAAAATATAAAAATTGTTGATAATGAATAACTATAAAAAGTATAATTTATTCTTTGTAGTGATGTACTTACAAAAGGTTTCTACTTTCGCTCCATTGCCCATTAGGATTATGGCAGGTGTTGCCTTTATTTTCCACGGCTTACCAAAATTTGAAAATCTTCAAGGAACTCAAGGTTTCTTTGCTTCCGTGGGTATTCCAGCAGAACTAGCCATGATAATAGGTCTATTAGAGGTAATAGGTGGAACATTATTAATTGTTGGATTAGTTACAAGGATAACTTCAATTCTCTTTATTATAGAAATGATTTGTGCTGTTCTAATAGTCAAATTAGGTAATGGTCTTATGGGACAAGGAGGTTACGAGGTCGATTTATTATTGATGTCTATCTCAATTAGTCTGCTATTATCAGGACCTGGCAGAGTATCTATAGAAAGGGACATATTAAAACGTGAGATCTTTCCCAAGATATCATACAAGAAAAATGGCAGTGCCCAATCCTCATAAAACGAATTAGTAAGAATCCAAAATTTCTCTTTTTCTGGTGGCGTGGTATAGCATAGATAATTCCAAAGAAAAAATTATCAGAAATGGCATATTCATGCGCAGCAGGGAGACGGTTCAAAATTGAATCTAACTACATCTACAAGATGGTCGGGAGTGTGTGAGTTATACCGGCATATAATTCAGATTCGTTGTTAGCAATTTTGCAGAAATAGTCACCTTATAGAAATAATTAATTATATCTAGATAATCAAACAAACTTAAAATACAGATAAAAAAAATATTGGTTTTGAACTAGTCTTGTGCTATTGCGTTACTTCCAGAATTTTCTTGGTTTTGGAAGCTAAAGTTGTTACCAGAACCTTCTGTATCTCCGCCGGATACTACTTGGCTATTTTGTTCACTTGATTGTGATTGAGCTATTCCTTGTGATGCTGAGTTTCCACCATCATCATATTTATCATTGTAGTCATATTCGTCATCATCATCGTCATCGATTGTTTTAGATCCAAAATCACCATCATAATCCTCACCATAATGAAGTCTTAGATCTTTATCACATGCTTTTTCGTGATCTTCATAGTAATCTTCATCATCTTTGCATTGTTCACTATCCACACCATTGGTTGCAAAAGCGCTTTGAAAATTCGATCCTGCGGCGGATCCAAGCGTCATTAATACGGCAAATACTGCTACAACTAATACTGCAGTTAATTTTGTGTTATTTTCCTTTAACATTTTATTGCTGAATTTTTATGCAAGAATATTTGATATAACACTTTTTTAAGATATTTATTAAATTTAGTTCTAAAAGATAATTTTAGAATAATTTTCTACTAGGTTTATATAAAAAGCAGTAAAGAAGTGACTTAACCATAACATAAATATAAATATAAAATTTGAGATATTGTTAGGGTTTAATGCATGACTAATCTCTCCCTTTATCTTAAATTTATGCAAAGTATTAAATAAAATTTTTGCATAGATTACATGAATTTGAATTGGGGTAAAATTATATCTTGATCCCAAATTGGGAGTAGTATTCCACTATCCGGCTGAATGGAAGAGATTAGAAAACTACAAGATGCTATTTGATGTTGATGCCGTCTTGTTATTCAAAGAATGTACTAATTTTGGAATCGTAAGAGTTTCAGTAGATTAGCTAAAAAACCAAGTTAACGACATGTTACTATGTGGATGGATTCATCCTCCTCATCCTTCTTTTAGAAACAGCAAAAACCCACATCGGTATCAGTACTATCGTCCTCCCAGCTATCACCCACTTGCTATGGCCCTAAGATCATCTATTCAAATTGATGAAATAATCCTAGAAGATGTAATCATAAATAAACATCCAATAATAATAAATAAGAATAATAACGATAAAACTCAAAACATTAATTCGGCTAGCATTCTTCTCAGCATTAGAGATGACAAATCAGGATTGAATCTATTTCATGAAAGGTCAATAGTAATGTATGAAAATAATAAAAGTCATGATAAAAATGAGGATAGATGTTTCATGATTGCGTTTGTAGATTTACCTGATAATTTTGAATCTGGAAAAAGCCAGTCTCAATTAAAGCTTATATTTGATTCATTTAGGTTCATTTAGGGTACAATAAGAGGATATTTTAACCTCTATTGATAGGTATAGTTTTAGTAGTCATTATTAATTTTTGGTCATTCAGGTTAGGTGCATACATGTGAGCAATTGTTATTGAATTTAAAAGTCTTTAATACATATTGCAATTCATTATCATTGTCGTAATATGGTCTCAAATAATAGAATAGTAGAGATAATAAACAGTGATGCTAATGATTACCGGAGTGTAATCCTCAGTCTTGGTAAATAACCTCTAAAAATGATTCCTGGATAACATATGTCAAAAAGAAAAAACAAATCAGCCGAGTTTGTTGTGGAGAATCCTCCTGTATAATTATTTCGCCAAATTTAATCTACTAACTCATTTTTTATGTAGAGGGAGACTTTTAAGATGTGTTTAGGACACCCCGTTATTTTCACTACTCTTTTGTGTAAAAGTCTATTTTATCTTCCAAGATTTTATACTCATTCTTATTATTATCATTAAGCGGCCTAGAATCTTGTCTATTGTGCTTACGAACCCCTATCACAGGTCCATTGCAATAATCACATATATCTAATATTACATCATAGTAAATCTCCTTCTGTTTATCAAGGGTAACTATCTTTAAAGGCACAACTACGATTGGCGTATTACATATACGACACTTCATACTTACTGAATAGTTATCGCAACTAATAAACCACTATGAATTTAAAATATTTTGGTTTATGATGTTTCTATTTTTTCGCCTTTCAAATGATAGTAAACAATAGCTCATAAATCAAATTAGAGTCTCAACGTATAATCAATCTTTTAGCAAAACAA
>LLBZ010009593.1_pt9 | contig 12566 bp, 9 predicted proteins | sample 1489421 | NCBI WGS metagenome assembly LLBZ01 (sample SAMN04092657, study PRJNA295927) | soil metagenome | biome: Soil prokaryotic community; feature: Bulk soil; isolation source: soil from tomato rhizosphere | host: tomato cultivar Moneymaker | place: South Korea | collected 2011-11-01 | reverse complement strand
TTCAGTGGTTTTTCAAATGTAAAACAATTTTTATAAATTAACTATGTCAGCAGAAAAGCACTAAGGTATTTTTTCAAAATACACGACAATTCTATTTTCGTTTTTGTGTTTAATAGCTTTAGCAGACCATTTCATGACGAATTGATTTTTTGATATAAATATACTGAATAAAAAAAGCAATGATAAAAGCAATGACAATGGCAATGATAAATTTTATTGTGTGCATGGATTGCGTGAGGGATAGTAGCGGAAATCCTTTTTATTTTGTCCTTCGACATCCTGAGAGCTATCGGGACAGGATGACAAAATAAAAAGATTGTAGCGAATAGCCCGACCCCGATGGAGTGTAACGGAGACAGGGAACGTCCTAAAAAAGAGATTCTGAAACAAGTTCAGAATGAAAAAATCCGACTGCTTGTGACAATCGGATTGAAGTTTTAGTTTTCTATACAGTGTAAGTTATCCATAAAATAGGTTTCGGGCTGGTAGGTTTTGCCGTTGAGTTCAGAAACCAATTCTTTTTTGATGATATAGTCTTCGGTGTCGGTCAGGTATTTGATGCGCATCAGGGAAACCGGAGAGGATTTTAAATCTTCCATAGTCCCTTTCATAAACATAAAAGTCCCTACAATCACGCGGTTGTCAAAGCCTTTTTCGTCGCGCAGCATACTGCCGCAATATTCCATGTTGATGTGAAGCAGCGTAATGACTTTTCCGTTGTTTAACTGTAAATAGAGTTTGGAATTTTTGTCAAAACAATTGGCTTTGATGAATCCTTTGCTTTTTTGAATCAATTGGACGTTCAGGGTTGGCAGTCCGTCAGTAGTTGCCAGCGTGCAAAAAATATAACTGGAAGTTCCGGCAAAGTTTTTCTCTGACATCAGGTATTCTTTGGTTTGTTTGTAGGTTCCTATGGAGTCTTTTACATTACTGGAGTATTCGCAGGGGAATTTTTGTCCCAGGGCGTTTAAGGAAATAAAAAATAAGGCGGTAAGTAATAGTTGTTTCATTCTGGTTATTTCTGTTTATTTTATTTTGGTGCAAAATACTATTATTTTATTAGTATTCACATCGGTGGTGAAAAAAGAATAGTGATTGCCACCGTCTTTAATTTTCCATTTCTTACGAATGTTTTCCACGGTTTCAGGAAAATTTCGGGTGGTAATGTTGCATGGTTTGCCGCTCAGATGGATTTTGATTTCGGTTTTGTTGTATGGAAAAACGGCTTTAATTTCAAAAATTCGTCCCGGAAAATCTATTAATTCTTCCGAAGTATAAAGGTGCGAATGACGGTGTAATTTGTCAAGTCCAAATTGAATGGCAACTTCGTCAAAAGCCCCCGATTTCATAATGGCGCTGTTGGCTTCATAGAGGTATTTTTGAGGCAATCCGTAGTTGGGGAGGCTTTGATTTTGCTGCATTTCAAAGTCAAAGGTGTCAACGGAACCTTTGGTTATATTGGCTGTTTTTACGGAAATAGTGCTCGAATAATCGCGGTGCAATTCCCATAAAAGTTCTTTAACTTCGTTTTCCAGTGCAATAATATGAATGGTTTTTACATTTTTCAACTCGGATAATCCGGCTGAAAGATCCAGTAAAGGCGCTGTTTTGATTAAAATAGCCGCTGATTTTTCAAAATAAAAATCCAAATTTTCAGGAACGTTGGGCAGGCAGTCTTTGAGCATAAAAACCTTGCCTTTTACATCGCTTCTTCGGGATGGATCGATGTAAATCCAATCCCATTTTTGGGTGCTTTTTTTCAGGATTTCCAGGCTGTCGCCCGAACGGCATTCGATATTTCTAACTTGAAACTGTTCAAAATTATGTTGTACAATTTCCGAAAGTTCCCGGTTGATTTCGCAATGAACTACAGATTTTATTTTTTTGGCAAAATAATAATCATCCACACCAAAACCGCCGGTTAAATCAATCAGATTTTCGCCGGAAACTAAATTACTTTTGTATAAAGCGGTGGCTTCGGAAGAGGTTTGTTCGACCGAAATTTTGCCCGGAAAAAGTATATTTGGGGTATTAAACCAGCTTGGTAATTTGTCTTTGGCTTTTGCTTTGGCTTCAATTTGGTTCAAAATCAATTTCCAGTCCACTTCCGGAAAAGGATTTTTTTGCAAAGCCAATTTGGAAATCGAAGTGTTACTATTTTTGTTTATAAACTCCTGAATTTCGGACTGTAAAATATTGATATTCAACTTAAATGTCTTTGGTTAGCAATTTGATGATTTTGTATTCCGGAAAGAATTCTTTACCAATTACTTTTATGATGGTATATAAAGGAACGGCGAAAATCATTCCCAAAATTCCAAAAAGAAAACCTGCAATTAAAATAACAAGGAATATTTCCAAAGGATGAGAACTGACACTTTTGGAGAAAATAAGCGGTTGAGAAACATTATTATCGATTAGTTGTACAATCCAGAACCCGATTAAAACATAGATGGTTACCGGTAAAATTTCGGATTGAAAGTCGTTTCCTAAGTGGCTTAACATCGTTAAAATGGCGGCTAATATTGATGCGATTAGCGGGCCAACATAAGGGATGATGTTTAAAACAGCGCATAAAAAGGCAATAATTAAGGCATTAGGTATTCCAAAAATGACTAAAACAATCAGGTATAATAGAAAAACGATGAATAATTGAAATAATAATCCAATGAAATAGCGGGAAAGTAAATCGTTTATTTTTTCGAAAGAGTTTAAAAATTGCTCTTCGTGGCTGTCGGGAATGAGTTTTTTAGCTCCTCTGAGAAAGAGTACTCTGTCTTTTAAAAAGAAAAAAGTAATGAATAATACCGAACCAAAACCAACACCCAAACTACTGATTGTCCCAAGAAGGCCGTTTAAAAAATTAGGAATTACGGTAAAGTTGATGTTCGAAGTCAAATTGGCTTCTTTTAAAACTTTTGCCGAATCTATATTGTGAGCATCTAAAAAAGAAGTAATTTGATTTTGAAGTTCGATGATGTTTTTTTCAATTTCGGCAGTATTAAGCAGTGATAAGTTTTGTCCCTGCGAAGAAATTAAAGGAATAAACATTAAAATAAACCCCAGAATAAGTAATATAAAAATAAATACCGTAGTGGTAGTAGCGAGGATATGGTTGAATTTTAAACGTTTTTTAAAAAAATGGGAGATAGGTTGCCCTATCATGGTTAGAATTATGGAGATTACTAAATAAGTAAGTACAGTGCTGATTTTATAGATAAAAAACAATAGTAAACCGACTAAAATAGCCGTTGCTAAAGCTCTTAAAATACCTCTGGAAATAGTTCTTGATGTAATCATTGCTCTTTGTTTAGCTGATAAAGATAAAAAATATCAAATCAATTTAGAAGTAAATTCATAAAGTGCAATACTTGCGGCCTGAACGACATTCATGCTGCTGTTTTTGCCAAACATATTGATGTGTACAATTTGGTTGGAAAGCGCCAAAAGTTCCTCACTAACGCCGTTGATTTCGCTTCCGATAATCAGAGCGATTTTTTTGTTGGTTGGCAAAAGAACATCTTTAAGTGCTTTACTGTTTGAAGCGATTTCCAGAGCAATGATTTCGTAATCCTGTTCTTTTAAATGTTCGATTAAAGTGTTTTCTTCTTCAAAAACAAGATGCGGAAGATGTAAATGAGTATTTCGACTGGTTTTATTTATTTTTCTGGGATTCAACGGAATATCTTTTCCTAAAAAGATAATTTTTTCAATTCCGAAAGCTTCCCCAATTCGAAAAAGTGAACCGATATTTTGTTGAAAATAAATGTGGTCACAGATTAGTGTGATCGGAAATTGTGAGGATTCAAATTGGGTTTCTTCGTGAGTGAGTTGCACGGGAAAATAATTAGTTGTTAAAGATGTAATTGATAATGTTGGCGCCCATTTTCAGGGCTTTTTCACGTACAGCAACCGGGTCGTTGTGAACTTCGGCATCTTCCCAGCCGTCGCCTAAATCGCATTCGAAAGTATAAAGTAAAACCAATCGGTTGTCGATGAAGATTCCAAAAGCCTGAGGACGTTTACCGTCGTGTTCGTGAATTTTAGGCAGACCATTAGCAAAAACAAAAGGTTTTTGAAAAATAGGATGTGTTGCCGGAATTTCGACTAAAGCTTTGTCAGGGAATATTTTTTTGGTTTCTTTTCGGATGTATCCATCCATACCATAGTTGTCATCAATGTGTAAAAAACCGCCGCCGGTTAAATATTTTTGCAAATTTTGAACATCTGAAGGACTAAAAATTACATTTCCATGTCCCGTCATGTGAAGGAAAGGATAGGAAAATAAATCAGGACTGCTTGGTTCTACCGTAGCCGGTTTTGGACTAATGGTGGTATTGATATTGCTGTTGCAAAAACGAATCAGATTAGGCAGAGAAGTAGGATTGGCATACCAATCGCCGCCACCGTTGTATTTTACCAAGGCAATCTCCTGGGAAAAGGCAAAGCAGCAGCTTACAAGTAGAAGGATTGTGTGTAGTTTTTTCATTTTTGATTTGTTGTTTTTGGCTTTGTTTAAAGTTTAAGGTTTGAGCCAAATCAGAACTCACAACCCGTAACCCATAACCTATAACTCATAACTCGTTAAAAAACACCACACTATGACAGGCTACTACAGCTGCTGTTTCGGTACGTAATCTGGTATTTCCTAAAGAAACCGGAATGTAATTATTTTCTAAAGCCAAAGCAATTTCTTTGGTCGAAAAATCGCCTTCAGGACCAATCAGTAAAGTTACGTCTTCATTAGTTTTTAAAACAGATTTCAGTGTTTTTTTATCGGTTTCCTCGCAATGTGCAATTAATTGTAAACCTTTGTTTTGTTGCTTGCTGATGAATTCTTTGAAAGTGACTGCTTCGTTTAATTTAGGCAAATACAATTCGTTGCATTGTTTCAACGCTGATAAAACGATTTTATCAAAACGTTCTTTGTTAATCACTTTTCTTTCCGAACGATCGCAAATAATGGGTGTGATTTCCTGAATACCAATTTCGGTTGCTTTTTCTAAAAACCATTCAAAACGGTCGTTCATTTTGGTAGGAGCAACCGCCAGATGCAAATGGAATTTAGAAGCTTCTTTTTTCTCTAAAGAGTTGATTTTTACCGTACATTTATTATCGGAGGCTAAGGTGATTTCGCATTCAAATAAATATCCTGCGCCATTGGTTACGTATAAAATATCGCCGTCTTTTTTTCGCAATACTTTAATGATGTGTTTGCTTTCTTCTTTGTCAAAAATGAAAGATTCCGTTAGCTCGTCAATATTTGGATTGTAAAATAATTGCATAGTTTAGAATTGGATTCGCGCTTTAGAAACTACTGAAGCATTTTCGAAATTTTGAGATAAAAACTTTTGATAACCTACAATTCCTATCATTGCGGCATTGTCAGTTGTGTATTCAAATTTAGGCACAAAAGTTTTCCAACCGTATTTTGTTTCAGCTTCTTTCAGCGTATTTCTAATTCCGGAATTGGCAGAAACGCCACCGCCAATCGCGATTTGTTTAATGCCGGTTTCTTTGACGGCCAATTTTAATTTGTCCATCAAAATTTCAATAATAGTATATTGAATGGAAGCACAAATATCGTTGATGTTTTCGTCAATGAAATTAGGATTCTCGGCTTTGTTTTTTTGGATAAAATATAAAATAGCAGTTTTTAAGCCGGAGAAACTAAAGTCTAATCCCGGTACTTTTGGTTTGGTAAATGCAAATGCTTTTGGATTTCCCAATTGCGCATTTTTATCTACCAAAGGCCCTCCCGGATAAGGTAAGCCAAGGATTTTTGCGGTTTTATCAAAAGCTTCGCCTACAGCGTCATCGGTGGTTTCACCAATGATGGTCATGTCAAAATAATTGTCCACACGCACAATTTGAGTGTGCCCGCCGCTAATAGTCAGAGGTATAAAAGGGAATTCGGGTTTGTCATAACCTTCTTCATCGATAAAATGAGCCAAAATATGTGCCTGCATGTGGTTTACGGCAATCAGAGGGATATTCAGCGCTAAAGCCATTGATTTGGCAAAAGAACTGCCTACCAATAAAGAACCCATTAATCCCGGACCTTGCGTAAAAGCAATGGCTGATAATTGTTCTTTAGAAATATTGGCTTTTTTTAAAGCGGCGTCAATTACCGGAACAATATTTTGCTGGTGCGCTCGCGAAGCCAGTTCAGGAACTACGCCTCCGTATTGGGTATGAACCAGTTGATTTGCCACAACATTTGAGAGCACTTTGTCGTTACATAAAACAGCAGCGGCAGTGTCGTCGCAGGAACTTTCAATAGCAAGAATGTAAACCTCAGGATTGAGCATAAAAAGGTACAATTTTTGGGTTATCTTTTTAGAAACCGATTTTATTTTTTATAATTTTACGGCGCAGCCAAAATTAAAGAATTTTTATTAAAGGTTTCGCTCTTTCCTTGGGCAAAATCATTTTTCATCAACATAACAGCAAAGTATATCAAAAAAGCGATTAAAATAACTTCAAATATAATTCTTGGGCTCATCATTCTATTGTTGTTGCTGGGTATCGCATTGACCTTACCGACGGTTCAAACCAAAGTGGGGAAATATTTGATGAATCGCATTAATAATGATTTTGGTACTCATATCGCTATTGATAAGGTTAAAATTTCGGTTTTTGGCGGGGTTAAAATTCAAAATGTATTGATTTTGGATCATCACAAAGACACTTTGATTTATTCCAGAATTTTAAATACCAATCTTCTGGATTTAAATGCGGTGATGGAGGGCGATTTGATTTTTAAAACGATTCGTTTGGACGGGGTTTTGTTTGATATGAAAACCTATAAAAACGAAAAGAAAACCAATATGGATGTTTTTATCGAATCTTTTGATTCGGGAGCACCACCATCCGGAAAACATACCCTTTTTATTTCTGATAAGGCTTCTATCAGAAATGCGCATTTTAGATTGTATGATTATAACCGGGCTAACCCTAAAGATGTTGATTTTACAAAAGTCAATGCCGAATTAACCGATTTTAAGCTTTACGGGCCTGATGTGGATATCAAAATCGATAAACTATCTTTTTTAGATCATCGTGGTTTGTTTGTCGAAGATTTAAGCACGGTTTTTAGTTATACCAAGAAAAAAATTCAGCTTCGAAATTTTGATTTAAAAACACCATATTCGAAAATTAAAGGCGAATTAGCACTTAATTATAAAATTGAAGATTTTGCTCATTTTAATGATAAGGTAAAATGGGATTTGAAGATCCATTCGGCTACCGTTGGAACAAATGATGTGAGATGTTTTTACGACGGTTTAGCCAAAAATCAGTTTTTTTATCTCAAAAGAACAGATTTGAGAGGAACTTTAAACGATTTGTATGTAAGTCGTTTGCGAATGGTTGATTCCAATGGTTCTAAAATGGATGGAGATATTCATTTTAAAAATATTTTCGGAAAAGAGCAGCAGCGTTTTTACATGGATGGTAATTTTAGTCAGATTGCAACCAGTTATAATCATTTGGTTCATTTGATGCCAAAGGTTTTAGGTGAAAAATTGCCTTTGGAAATCAAAACGCTTGGAAATTGCTGGATGGAAGGAAATATTCAGTTGACAGCTTCAACCGTTGATGCAGCTTTGAATATGAAAACAGAAATTGGAAGGGTGCAATCGGTTTTTTCGATGACAGATATTGATTTTATTGATAAAGCGGCTTATAACGGAAATGTTGTTTTTGAAAATTTTGATGTGGGAACTTTTTTAAATCGGGAAGATTTAGGAAAAGTAACAATGGATGTCAATGCTGACGGGAAAGGTTTTACGGAGAAATATTTGAATACGCAGGTAAAAGGAGCGATTAATACCTTGGATTATAAAGGTTATACATATAATAATATAACGGTTAACGGGAATTTCAAACTGCCATACTATAAAGGACAAATCACCGTTGCTGATCCAAATTTGGCGATGGATTTTGATGGTTTGGTTGATTTAAGTGCTAAAGAAAACAAATACGATTTTCATATTAATGTTACTAAGGCTGATTTGCACAGACTCAAATTTGTAAATGATAGTATTTCCAATTTCAAAGGAGATGTAGTGGTGCAACTTACCGGAAATACCATCGAAAATTTGCAGGGAAATGTTTTTATCAAACAAACTTCTTATCAAAATGTAAAGGATACTTATGTTTTTGATGATTTTAATGTGAGTTCTAATTTTGATGAAAAAGGAATCCGAACACTTACCATTAATTCGCCGGATATTGTAGAAGGTCAGATGGTGGGGCGTTTTCAGTTTAAACAATTAGGGAAACTCACCCGAAATTCGTTGGGAAGTTTATACACGAATTTCAAGCCTGAAAAAGTAGATAAAGGGCAATTTTTGCGATTTAATTTCACGGTTTATAATAAAATTGTAGAGATTTTGTATCCCGAAGTTGGGCTGGCAACTAATACGGTTTTGAGAGGTTTTATTAAAGCCGACAGTCAGGAATTTAAAATGAATTTTAATTCTCCTAAAATTACTTATGCTAAAAATACTTTTGATAATATTCGTGTAGCGGTTGATAATAAAAACCCGTTGTACAATGCTTATGTCGAATTAGACAGCATCAAAACGCCTTATTACAAAATGCGTGATTTTAGTTTGATTAACATCACGACAAAAGATACTTTGTTATTCCGTTCGGAATTTAAAGGAGGCGAAAAAGGCGAAGATTATTTCAATCTGAACTTGTATCACACTATTGATAAGGAAAATAATAATGTGGTGGGAATTAGTAAATCGGAGATGAAATTCAAAGAAAATCTTTGGTATCTGAATCAAAAAGACCATTCGGATAACAAAATTGTTTTTGATAAGTCATTTAAGAATTTTGTTTTTGACAATATTATTTTATCTCACGAAGGACAGTCGGTTTCTTTAAACGGAACCATTGACGATCGATTGTATAAGGATTTAGAATTAAATTTTAAAGACATCGATTTATACAAGGTCACGCCTTTGAGCAGCAAATTTGTCTTTAACGGAAATGTTAACGGCGAGGTACATTTTAAGCAAAACAATCAAATGTACAAACCAACTGCTTCTTTAGTGGTCGATCGACTGAATATTAATAAAACCGATTTGGGTGTTTTGAAATTCAATATTGAAGGCGATCAAAATCTGGAAAAGTTTACTATTGATTCCTATTTAACTAATGATAATATTGAATCGTTCAATGCAAACGGAAGTTTTGAAATTGTAAATAAGAAAACCATTTTAGACCTGAAAGTTAAGCTGGATAAATTTAATCTTGGGGTTTTTAGTTCTCTGGGTGGTGAGGTTTTGTCTAATATCAGAGGTTTTGTTACCGGAAATTCGGTGGTTACAGGCGATGTTAATAAACCAAAAATTAGCGGACGTTTGTTTGTAGATAAAGCCGGGATGACTATTCCGTATCTGAATGTCGATTATCAGCTGAACGATCGCTCGATTGTAGATTTGGTTGATGAAACCTTTTTATTTCGAAATAATACCATTACCGATTCAAAATTCAATACCAAAGGTTTGTTGAATGGAAGTATCGAACATCGTAATTTTTCCGATTGGAAATTGGATTTTGATATTAGTTCTAAAAAATTAGTGGTTTTGGATACTAAAGATTCTGAAGATGCGGCTTATTACGGAACCGCATTTATTAATGGTAACGCTTCAATAAAAGGACCTACGGATGCTTTGTTTATTAAAATTGCGGCCAAATCAGAAAAAGGTTCAGATGTTAAGATTCCAATTAATTATGCCGAAAGTGTAGGTGAAAATTCCTTTATTCATTTTGTGACCGCTAAGGAGAAGTACAATAACAAAATGGGTATCGTTGAAAATAGCCGAAAATACAACGGACTTGAACTGGAGTTTGATTTGGATATTACGCCTGATGCTGATATTGAAGTAATTTTAGATCGTAATTCCGGTCATGGAATGCGCGGAAAAGGGTATGGTTCCTTGCTGTTTAAAATAAATACTTTAGGGAAATTTCAAATGTGGGGTGATTTCCAGGCTTACGAAGGAACGTATAATTTTAAATACGGTGGTTTAATCGATAAAAAGTTTGCGGTTAGAAAAGGAGGTTCGATTATTTGGGAAGGAAACCCAATGCGTGCACAGTTAAACCTTCAGGCGGTTTATAAAACGATTGCTAATCCAGCTGTTTTATTAGATAATTCATCGTTTAACCGAAAAGTTCCGGTTGATGTGGTGATAGGTATTCAGGGAGATTTGGCGAGTCCGGATCCGGAATTTAATATAGAGTTCCCAACGGTAAGTAATGTCTTGAAGTCGGAAATACAGTATAAATTATACGATAAAGATGTGCGTCAAACACAGGCTTTGTACTTGCTCTCTTCGGGAGGATTCCTGAGTCCGGAAGGAGTAAATCAGTCGGATTTCTCCGGAAGTTTGTTTGAAACTGCTTCCAGTTTGCTGGGAGATATTTTGAAAACCGATGATGATAAATTTAAAGTAGGTTTAAATTATGTATCTCCGGATCGAAGAATTGGTAAGGAAACAGATGGGCGAGTAGTGGCAACGATTTCTTCTAAAATTAACGAACGAATTTCGATTAACGGAAAGGTGGGGGTTCCTTTTGGGGGAATTAATGAGTCAGCCGTTGTGGGAGATGTGGAAGTACAATACAGAGTAAATCAGGATGGAACGATGAATCTGCGATTGTTTAACCGGGAAAATGATATTAATTACATCGGGCAGGGTATTGGTTATACTCAGGGGCTGGGGTTAACTTATGAAGTTGATTTTGATACATTCAGAGAATTAGTGAGTAAAATTTTCAAAAAATATAAAATACAAAAAGTAAAAACTACTAACGAATATTTTGAAGATTCTAATGTAACTCCTGAATATATTAATTTTAACAATAGTAAAGAGCCTAAAAAAGAAGAGTCTAAGAATAATTCAGAGGCCGTTCGAACGGATGAAGACTAATAAAAGGGATTTTATTTTTTTTGAAAATCTGATTTCGTAATTGGTGTTAAAAAGTTGTAAATAATAGGTTATTCTTATATAAAATCTATAAAAATCGTTTTCTTTTAAAAAAAATAAGGCTTTTTTTGTTTTTCTTAAAACTTATTAACGAAAACGTTTGAATTTGTAATAAATAGTTAAAATAATAAAACAGAAGCTTTTAAAGTAATTTATGTTTCTTATTTTTACCTTTCAAAACTAAAACTATGCTAAAAACAATTAAAAAAATAGGTGTTTTAACTTCAGGTGGAGATTCGCCTGGAATGAATGCCGCCATACGTTCAGTGGTTCGAACTTGTGCGTACCATAATATTGAATGTGTTGGGATTTACAGAGGTTATCAGGGAATGATTGAAGGCGACTTCGAAGAAATGGGACCTCGTAGTGTAAATAACATTATTAATAAAGGAGGAACAATTTTGAAATCGGCGCGTTCGTCAGAATTCAGAACTCCGGAAGGAAGGAAAAAAGCCCATGAAAATTTGATTAAAGCAGGAATTGAAGCTTTAGTAGTTATTGGTGGAGACGGAACTTTTACCGGAGCTTTAATCTTTAATTCAGAATATAACTTTCCTGTTATGGGAATTCCGGGAACTATTGATAATGATATTTATGGCACAAGTCATACTTTAGGTTATGATACGGCTTTAAATACTGTTGTAGAAGCAATCGATAAAATTAGAGATACAGCGAGTTCTCATAACCGTTTATTCTTTGTGGAAGTAATACGAAGAGATGCCGGACATATTGCTTTGAACGCGGGTATTGCCGGTGGAGCTGAAGAAATTTTAATCCCTGAAGAAGATTTAGGATTAGACCGTTTATTAGAATCGCTTCAAAAAAGTAAAGCTTCCGGAAAATCATCCAGTATTGTAGTTATTGCTGAAGGAGATAAAATTGGTAAAAACGTATTCGAATTAAAAGATTACGTGGATGCTAATTTACCGGAATATGATGTGCGTGTTTCTGTGTTAGGACACATGCAAAGAGGTGGTTCGCCTTCTTGTTTTGACCGTGTTTTAGCAAGCCGCTTGGGTGTTAAAGCTGTAGAATCTTTACTGGAAGGAGTTTCAAACTTTATGGTAGGATTGAAAAATGATACTGTAAATCTTACGCCGCTATCATTAGCAATTAAAGGGAAGTCGGAAATTGATCGTGAATTGTTGCGCGTTTCTGATATTATCACAACTTAAAAAAAATTGTAGCAGAATTAATCCTTAAATTTGCACACGCAAAAAACAAATCACATAATAAACAATAAATAAATAAAAAAGAAATGTCAAAAGTAAAATTAGGAATAAACGGTTTCGGAAGAATCGGTAGAATTGTTTTCAGAGAGTCTTTTAACAGAGACAATGTAGAAGTAGTTGCTATCAACGACTTGTTAGATGTAGATCACTTAGCTTACTTATTAAAATACGATTCTGTTCACGGTCAATTTAACGGAACAGTTGAAGTAAAAGATGGTAAATTATATGTAAATGGAAGAAACATTCGTATCACTGCTGAAAGAAACCCGGCTGATTTGAAATGGAACGAAGTTGACGTAGATGTAGTTGCTGAATGTACAGGTAT
>LLBZ010003753.1_pt2 | contig 12573 bp, 11 predicted proteins | sample 1489421 | NCBI WGS metagenome assembly LLBZ01 (sample SAMN04092657, study PRJNA295927) | soil metagenome | biome: Soil prokaryotic community; feature: Bulk soil; isolation source: soil from tomato rhizosphere | host: tomato cultivar Moneymaker | place: South Korea | collected 2011-11-01 | reverse complement strand
CAGGCTTTTTATATTAAGGGCATAAATCCGTATCAATCAATTCGTAAGGAGGTTGCTATGTCTAACTTAACCCGTTGGGAACCGATGCGTGAAATGATGACTCTGCGCGAGGCGATGGATCGTCTTTTCGACGACGCGTTCACCCGCCCCATCAACCCCAGAGATGGTGGCTGGACCTCGCCCGCCGTCGATATGTACCAGACCGATGATGAGGTCGTTGTGCGGGCGGCTCTCCCGGGCTTCAAGTCCGATGAAGTCCAGATCAACGTGACAGGGGACGTCCTGACCCTGCGCGGGGAGACGAAGCACGAGGAAGAGCAGAAGGAACGAGCCTGGCACATCCGCGAACACCGCTGGAGCTCCTTCGAACGCTCTATCGCCCTGCCCACGGAAGTAAGAGCAGATAAGGCAGTTGCCGATTTCGAAAACGGCATCCTAACCATTACGCTACCGAAGGCAGAGGAAGTCAAACCAAAGACCATCACAGTCAAAACGAAATAAGGAATCTGAGCAACAGTCACCCCGCGGGGTGACTGTTGCTCTTTAAAGGGCGGAAATGCTTCAAAATAAGGGTCAGTTTACAGGTTCGATAACTGCGGATAGCCCAAAAGCGGCTGATTTTCCTCATATTAGAGGGATTTTGGTGTAAAATCGGCCCTATGCCAAAGCAAGCTGCCAAGCAACGTATCATTCTGGTGGACGACCACGAGGTCGTGCGATTGGGGTTGAAATCTCTATTAGAGCGTCATCCCCAGTTTGATGTGATCGCCGAAGCGAGTTCGGCCCGCGAGGCGATCGAAAAAACAGACATGCTCAAGCCGGATGTCGTAGTGATGGATATCCGCCTGCCGGGGACTTCGGGAATTGAAGCCTGCGAACAGATCGTCAATAAACATCCCAATATCAAGGTCATCATGCTCACCTCGTATGCCGAGGATGAGATGCTCTTCTCAGCCATCCGCGCAGGGGCCTCGGGCTATATTCTTAAGCAGATCGGCAGCGATGATCTGGTGAAGGCCATCGAAGCCGTCTCACGCGGCGAGGCGCTTCTCGACCCCGCCGTCACCCAGCGTGTCTTCCAGGAAGTGCGCCGCGCGGTGAAAGAGGAAGAGGCTTCTGCCTTCCAGCATTTGAGCCAGCAGGAAAAGCATGTGTTGCTGCTGGTCTCTGAAGGTAAGACGAATCGTGAGATCGCCAAGCAGCTTTTCCTGGGAGAAGGCACGGTGCGTAATTATGTTTCGAGCATTCTCTCGAAGCTGGGTGTGAACAACCGGGCGGAAGCTGCCGCCTACGCAGTGGAACATAGCCTGCGGGAATATATATCGACGTAACGATTGACAAATGGATCACGGAGGCAACCGTCTCCGTGTTTTTATTTAAACAGGAGCGATTATGCTCTCTTCCATTCAGTTGACCGAGGGAGATCTCCTCCTGCGCCCCTTCTATCTTACTGATTCAGAGCAGTTGTACTGGGCTGTGAAAGAATCTATAAAAGAACTAAAACCGTGGATGTCGTGGGCGACGGATGAATACAGTGAGCGGACCGCCCGAGAATACATTACGATCGCACGCGCACGCTGGGAGGAACATACCTTTTATGGCTTGGCAATCACGCGCGGGGACGATTTTCTCGGCGCCTGCACGCTGAGCAGCATTCATCCCATTTATCACTTCTGCAATCTGGGCTATTGGGTACGGACGTCATGCCGCGGTCAGGGGATTGCCGGTCGCGCCGCAAAACTTACGGCGCGCTTTGCCTTTGAGCACTTAGGATTGATACGTGTGGAGGTCGTGATCGTGGTCGAAAATCATGCCAGCCTGCGTGTGGCGCAAAAGATCGGCGCACATGATGAGGGGATTCTATTGAACCGCATGATCGTCGGTACATCCATCTATGACGCACACATGTACTCTCTCCTCCCATCCGATTTTGGGCTGAAAGTCCACTTATGAGCACAATCATCACAGCCAGGCTGACTCGCCCACTGTTTGAGATTGGCATGATACCGGGCGGCACTCTTCTTGTCCACACATCGTTCTCCAGGGTCAGTCCGGTGGAAAGCGGGCTGGAGGGTCTGAGGTGATGCCAGGGCAAGCCTGACTGATTAATATGCAACTCTAAGAGAAATATTATTGACAAAACTTCTCCGAATATGCTAACATCCTAAAACTCAAGTAGGGAGTAGCCATGGCGCGGGATTCGGCCCTGCCCCCAGCGCCATCGGTCAGTCGTCAAGACAGAGCTCGAAACCCGTATAGCTCTCGGCTGATCGTACGTGTAACCACACTATTGGCGAGACTACCACGATTCGGTCGTGGGGTCTCGCTTTTTGTTTCCCCGACCAAATACAAACTGCCGTATCAGCGGCAAAAAGGAGAGGCAGTGATGGACGCACCGATTTGGTTGTGGATCGGATTTAACATATTTGTGCTGGCAATGCTGGCACTGGATCTGGGGGTATTCCACCGTAAGGCGCACGCAGTTTCCGGCAGGGAAGCTCTCATCTGGAGTATCGTCTGGATTTCACTATCGCTGGTGTTCAATGTGGTCATTTATTTCTATTGGGACAAGATGGTCCCGACCAGCACATATACCAACGGTGAGGCGGCGCTGGCCTTTTTTACCGGTTATCTGATCGAGAAATCACTCAGTGTAGATAACATCTTTGTCTTCATTTTGATTTTCTCGTTCTTTGGGGTACCGGCTGCGTACCAGCATCGTGTTTTATTCTGGGGCATCCTCGGCGCACTGATCATGCGCGGCGCCTTGATCATTATCGGCGCAGCCCTGCTCGAGCAGTTCCACTGGATTATCTATGTCTTCGGGGCCTTTTTGATCTTCACAGGTATCCGCATGGCTTGGAATCACGAAGAGAATGTGGAGCCTGATAAAAACCCCGTTCTCAAGCTCTTCCGAAGGTTTATGCCGGTGACCGAGAATTTTGAAAAGGATAAGTTTTTCGTCCGCCGCGCGGGCAGGCTCATGGCCACCCCGCTTTTCCTGATCCTGCTGGTGGTGGAAAGTACAGATCTCATCTTCGCAGTGGATTCGATCCCCGCCATTTTCGCGGTGACACAGGACCCCTTCATCGTATACACCTCCAACGTCTTCGCCATCCTTGGCTTGCGGGCGCTGTACTTCCTGCTGGCGAACGTGATGGATAAGTTCCAGTATCTGAAATTCGGATTGGCCGCCGTGCTGGTCTTTATCGGTGTAAAAATGGTGATCGTGGATTTTTACAAGATCCCGATAGGGGTTTCGCTTGGTGTAGTCGCCAGCATTCTAACCATTTCCGTTCTCGCCTCGCTTTGGAAGGCAAAGCAATCTGATACCAAGTTGAGCCTGGGAGACTAACGAGGTATACCGGTAAGCAAGTACACAGGTTGGCAAGTGTTTACGCGTCTGCTTGTGTACTTGTTTACGTTAAGGCGTAGGCGTTTCGGTTGGCGTTGGGGGCTCTGTCTCTGTAGGAGATGGCGTCTCAGTAGGCGTGCGTGTGAACGTCGGGGTGATGGTGGGTGTGTCGCTGGGTGTGGGGGTCGGTGTAAGAGTCACTGGTGGCAGGTCGATCTGTCCCATCGTTCCGAGCCCGAGCAGCTCACGATAGATCCATCCTCCTTCGTATTGTCCCAGCGATGCATCCTGCTGGTTGGGCGCGATCTGCAGCCAGGTCGACTCCTCGTTGCGGGCACTGAAGAAAAGACAGGTGCCCACCAGGAGTGGATCTCCTAACGGCGCATAGATCGTGCCCGGACCGGAGCGGACGTTAATCGAATTTGCAAATTCCGACTCGACACACAGCCCAAGCCGGGGGAACGGCCGGTTGGTGGCTGAGGGCGTAAGCGTTGGGGCCCGGGTCGATGTGAGGGTGACGGTGGGGGAAAGAGTGACAGTTGGGCTGGGTGAAACGGTGGGTGTGACCGTATCCGCTTCCCTTGTCGGAGTCGGATTAACCGTCGCGGGATCGGTCTGCGTAGCGGTAGGCGGAGGGCTCGAGGGCGTTACGGTTGTGACTACCAGTGGAGTAAGGACAATTGTGGATAGAATGGCAAGTAAAAAGCCAAGTGCGATGATGATGGGGAGGGCATACTTGCGGAGCATGAGTGGAAACGCCGCGGATGTTGTGGCAGGATTCTCTCCGGTATGTCCGATGGCATCCAGCAGGTTCTTGAGATTGGCTGCGTAATCATCGGATGTGAAATCCACATAATTGATCGTATTCAGCGCGAAGGGAACGCTGGAACGCGTCAACATGAGCGGAATGATCTTCTTGCCAGAAGACAACGCCTGCGTATACTCCTTCTTTACCCAATCCGATGTGGCCGAATTTGGCGAGAGCACAACGATGAAATATTGACTCGATTCGATCGCAGTTGGGATGACGCGCAGCCAGTCGTCGCCGCCGCGCAGATCGGTGAGATCCCACCAGACGTCGTACCCGGCTTTTTCTAAATCCCCGGCCAGCTTGCGGACGAAGCCAATATCCTTGCGTGAATAGCTGATGAAAATTTGTGCCATGTGATTCTGAACGTTTACAGATTTAACCGCGTTCATGGAGCAGTTGTTCCGCTCGCCTTCCCTACTTTAGTACCATCGCGATCCTCGCTATGTACACCTATCTGCCCATGTCAGATTGCGCGGCTAAGCTTCCCTGTCAGACCGATTATAATGTTTTCTGGTCTTAACAAAAATACAATCCTGTTTTGGCTCTCATTTTAAGGAGGTAACTATGGCCATTCGAAATGCATCCGCGGTATGGAACGGAACGCTCAAGGAGGGCGATGGTATCATGAAGCTTGGGAGCGGCGCGTTCGAGGGCGCATTCACGTTTGCCTCGCGCTTCGAAGAGGGGGAAGGAACGAACCCGGAAGAGCTCGTGGGCGCGGCTCAGGCCGGCTGTTTTTCGATGTATTTGGCTGCTCAGCTCACAGAGTCAGGCTATCCTCCAAAGCAGATTCGGACGAGTGCCAAGGTCCATTTGGAAGAAGGCCCACAGATCACGTTGATCGAACTTGACACAGAGGCTGAAGTCCCCAATGTAGACGAGAAGACATTTCAAGAAAAAGTTGAATATTCGAAGAAAAACTGCCCGATCTCACTCGCATTGAGTGGACCTGAACTCCGCGTCTCGGCCCGATTGGTTCGATAAGCGTCTCGCCATAGCTTTGTTCTGCACGCCAACCGTTAATTGTCGACTTACAATGAGATCGTGGTCGGGCATCCCCGACCACGACCATAACATTTCCCCAATTCTGCTATGTATCACCATGTTACTTCTGGGAAAGTAAGATATATCCTTCGAAGTGGCCGGATGCCACGCCAACCGTGATGCTTACCAGACGGTTCATCGTAAAAGTCCCGCTGGCGCCGGCAAACCGTCCGGTCCCTCCGGTAATCGTGTAGATTTCGATGATTTTGAACATGCCGGGTGTCCGATCCTCGAAAGCCTGTCCCACGGCGGTTGCCTGGAGTCCATCGCCATTTTCCCCTGTAAACGCAACAGACTCGCTGACAGACATATCCAGAAGCTTCGCCTCCATCTGATACGTGGCGGTGAATTGACCAAGCTCGGTTGCCTCCCCGGAGCCATTTGCGGTCACGAACTGGGTGTAAAACGCTGTGCTGTAGGTTTCATTGGATTGCAGCGTGCCCTTGAATGGTAAACGCGTTGGTCTCCCGGGTGCCGTCTCCGCGGCAGGGGCGGCGGACGCCGTCCGTGCCAGTGGGACCAGAAATACTAAAGCCAGGGCAAAAACCAGTAAACTTTTCATGGGTCCTCCAATTCTGGTTAATCTTTCAAATCTGCCTTTCAATGACACCAATGTAGCATCCATGGGTTTGCCAGAATTGACTTATCTTGCCAAAGTTTTCCGAGTAAGGGTTCTATTAGTAATAAACGCAGATTTGATGGACTTTTCTGTGTGGAGACGGTGTTGACTATGGATCGGATTGTGACGGCATCCGCACAGCCAATATCCCACGTTTCACAAGGGTCTGCTGACTTGGTTAGTGCAAAAACGCTTTCAGCACTTCAAGTTGTGCCATGGGAGTGAGCATTCCCTGTAAATTCGATATCAAACCGGACCAACCCTTGAAGTAGTGCTTCTCTCCGTCATGGAGACGTTGTAGACTACCACACCATGTGTCCTTCCCATTGCCAATATCCACAGGAAACATCTGGAGCTCGAACCGCTTGACCTCAAGTGGTCTTTCTTGAACATCGATGAGGTCGCATGCTTCAAGACAATTCTTGTCAATGGAAAATTGTATGGTATTCACAGGTGCCTCTTTCTATGAAATCCGGAGTTTATGAGAGTATCTCGGTCGTTTACTTACATTAACGTATGCTTTATCGGTTTTCCAACATGCACTAAGATGGTTGAAATTAGGATCACATGCCCTCCGATGCTTCGGAGTTCCCCCAAGCTCTATATCTGAGGTCAGATTTTGTCCAGACCTCGCGTCCAGCATTTAACGAAATTCTTTCCTCTTGTCACAGTGGACTAATCTACGACTGGTAACATGGCTGGCAGGCATTGTGCTTTTACGGTTGATCTGCGTTTCCGTGATTTAGTTTTGGAGGTACCGCCATGACGAAAAGACTCTCCCGCAGCGGATTGCCAGTGAAACGAAAGAAGCAGGTTAACGGAGTAATAATGGGTAATTCAAAATTTTCTCGACGGTTAATTTTTTTCGTCAGTATCTTGATCCTGGTAACGGGATGTACCGGCATTGCAACCCCTGCGTTCACCGCTGAACCGCCGACAGCTGTTGTAACAGAACCTGCGGTCATGCCAAAACCTGTAACAACGGAAATAGAAGTACAGCCCGGCGCCGAGGGAGCCGGTGACTCGCTATATCCCAATCTGGGAAATGGAGGCTATGACGTCCAACACTATACCCTGGATCTGACGGTGCACGACGTCGCGACCAGCGCCCTCTCCGGGAATACGATCATCGAGGCGCGCGCGACCCAAAACCTGAGCAGCTTCAACCTGGATTTCGTCGGCTTTGAAATAACGAGTCTCACGGTGAATGGACAGCCCGGGGAGTTCGAACGTACCAGGCAGGAATTGACCGTTACGCCCATCCGTCCGCTGGCGGAAGGGGAATCGTTTACAGTGGAAGTTCAATATGGAGGCTCACCCGGTGAGATGGATTCGATGGCCATCCAGATCCAAACGGGCTGGATCACATTCGATGGCGGTAGTTTTGTCCTGAGTGAGCCCGATGGCGCGGCGAGTTTTTATCCTGTCAACGATCATCCCCTGGATAAGGCTACCTACACGTTTCGGGTGACCGTCCCTGAGCCGTTCGAGGTTGGGGCAAATGGAATACTGACGGAAACCATCGAGGGCGAAGGCACGACGACCTTTGTCTTCGATGCGAATGATCCTATGGCTAGCTATCTGGCCACAATCAACATCGACGAGTTCGATATTGAAACGTCTCAGTCAGAAAATGGCGTTCCCATTCGTAATTATTTTCCAACCGGATCCCCGGAAGAGATGCGCAGGCACTTCGAGCGTCAGGGTGAAATGATCGACCATTTCAGCGAGCTGTTTGGAGCATATCCATTTGAAGTCTATGGTGCCCTCGTGATCGACTTCGAGTTTGGCGCGGCGCTAGAGACTCAAACGCTGTCCATATTCAGTAAGGCCATGATTGATGGAGGTGCGGAGGGCAGTGAATCGGTGGTCGCGCATGAACTGGCTCATCAATGGTTCGGGGATAGCGTCAGCCTGGCGGATTGGAGCGATATCTGGCTGAATGAGAGCTTTGCTACGTACTCCCAGGCTCTCTGGGCCGAACACACGCAAGGACGCGCCGCCCTTGACGAATGGGTCAAAGGAGTCTATGGGTTCGTCCTCGAAAACCGCGAGTCTATGTCGCCGCCGGGAGAGCCGCCCGCGAATCGACTGTTCAATGCAGGTGTGTATTACTGGGGTGCATTGGCTTTACACGCACTGCGGCTCGAGATGGGGGACGAAGCGTTCTTTGAGATCCTGAAAACGTACCACGAACGTTTTGCCGAGGGAAATGCCAGAACGGCTGATTTCATCGGCGTGGCAGAAGAAGTCAGTGGGAAGGAACTGAGCGCCTTTTTTGATAGCTGGTTATACAGCGAAGATTTGGCTCCAATCCCGGGGCTGGGGTTGGAAGCCAATTGAATATTCTCCTGGTAGTTCTTGTACCTTTCCGGGCTCTAGCTTCTTGACAAAAGACGAACAGAGATATATAGTTAAGCCTTCTTAACTAAAAAGAAGGCTTAACTATGATTTCTCCCTCTCAACTTATCCAGACCATCCGGCAATTTATGGATTTCGCTATGCATCATTCGATGCGTGAGCGCGTCCATTTTGCCAAGACCACGGGGCTATCTATGCCACAGTTTGGAATTCTGATGCAGTTGCACTATCGTAAGGATTGCGGCGTCTCAGACATCGGTGAGCGGTTCGACATCACGAGCGCAGCTGCCAGCCAGCTGGTGGATAAGCTCGTGCAGAGCGGCCTGATCCAGCGTGCAGAAGACCCTAACGATCGCCGTGCCAAGCTTTTGAATCTCACCGAGAAAGGCAGGCAATTCATCCAGAAGGGCGTCGAAGAACGTTATCGTTGGGTCGATCAACTGGCTGCCAAGCTTACCCCCGAAGAACGCGCAAAAGTCGACGAAGCACTACAGATCATGACGCACGCTGCGAAAGAACTGGAAGCGGAGACAAGTACACACGTACACGCGTAGACAGGAAAATAAACTTGTTTCCTGGGTAAATGTCTACCTTTTTACATCTCCACTGCACACTCAATTCACAAGCATGTTCTAAACTCAACTAACCTCTAATTACCATTTACCAATTCCTAATTACTCTAAAAGGTATTTATGCAAGCCACCCTCTCCCGCCCCCGAACCCGCGACCGCGGGCAGCGCTCCTCCTTCAAAGGCATAGGCCGCGCCATCAAGTATCTGACAAACTATAAGAGTCAGGCCTTATTGCCCTACCTCTTTTTAATCATTGCAACTCTCTCACAGCTCGCGGTGCCGCGTATGGTACGCAACGTGATCGACGCCGTAACGAGTGGCTACGTGGCAGACCAGATCTTACAAGGCATCGATCAAGTGCCCGCGAACCTCGTCGGCGCCGCGTTACCGCGCATCCTCGAAGCGACCGGGCGGCCCGCGTCCCTGACGCTGGATCAACTCAAGGTCCAACTGCAGGCCGATCTCACGAACGCGCCTCAGGCATTGTTAACCGCATTGATCTCGATTCTGATTTTTGCCATCCTCCGCGGTCTGTTCGCCTTCCTGCAAGCCTATTGGGCGGAGAAGAACTCACAAGCCGTTGCTTACGATCTGCGCAATGACCTGTATGCGAAGATCCAGAATCTATCCTTTTCGTATCACGATAAGAATCAGACTGGTCAACTGATGATCCGCGCCACCGACGACGTGGAGAAGGTCCGCCTGTTCATCGGGCAGGGACTTCTGCAATTGGTCGGCGCGCTGATCCTGCTGGTGGGTACCGTCATCATTTTGTTCACGTCGAACGCTTCGCTGGCATGGACGGCTATGCCCATCCTACCTGTGGCCATCATCACATTTATTATCTTCGCCAGCCTGGCCCAGCCCATGTTCACCAAGGTGCAGCAGAAGCTGTCTCACCTGAACACAGTCCTGCAGGAAAATCTGGCAGGCATCAAGGTGATCAAAGCCTTCACGCGCGAGAAGCAACAGCAGGCGAAGTTTAAACATGCCGCCGACGAAACGATGAACCAGCAGATCGCGGTCTCGCGCCTGTTCACGTTCATGTTCCCGTTTATCTTCCTAGTGGCAAACTTGGGGCAGGCCGCGATCCTGTACCTGGGTGGCCAACAGATCATCGCCGGCACACTCAGCCTGGGCGCCTGGCAGGAATTCTCGATCTATCTGATGTATCTCTTCTTCCCGATCATGATGTTCGGCATGATCGTCACACAGATGGGACAGGCGGGCGCGTCTGCCGAGCGCATCTTCGAGATTCTCGATGCCAAATCCGATATCGTGGATAAGCCGGACGCAGTCGAACTCCCGCAAGTGAAAGGCGAAGTACGCTTCGAGAATGTGACCTTCCGCTACTTCGGCGGCGGTGAGCCGGTGTTGAAGGATGTCTCCTTCGAAGCAGCGCCTGGCGAGACAATTGCTCTGCTCGGTGCCACCGGCTCTGGCAAGACGACCATCATCAACCTGCTGCCGCGCTTCTACGATCCGAGTGAGGGACGCATCACGATCGATGACTACGACCTACGGGACATCACGCTTGATTCACTGCGCTCCCAGATCGGGATTGTGCTGCAAGAGACGACTCTATTCAGCGGCACCATCCGCGAGAATATCGCCTTCGGGAAACCGGAAGCTACCCTCGAAGAGATTCAAAACGCTGCCAAGGCTGCCGCGGCCCATGATTTCATTATGTCCTTGCCCGACGGCTACGATACACACGTTGGCGAGCGCGGGCAGACTCTCTCCGGCGGGCAGAAACAGCGCGTCGCGATCGCCCGTGCACTTCTCCTCAACCCTCGCATCCTCATCCTCGACGACTCCACCTCAAGCGTGGACCTCAACACCGAAGCGCAGATCCAGGCCGCACTCGACACGTTGATGCATGGACGGACCTCCTTTGTGATCGCCCAGCGGATCAGCACGGTGATCAACGCCGATAAGATCCTCGTGCTGGATAAGGGTGAGATCGTTGCCCAGGGCAGACACGGGGACCTGATGGAAGACAATGCCATCTACGCCGAGATCTATAACTCGCAGCTTCTAAAAGAATCGCAGGAGACCCTGAAGGAAGGTGCCCTATGATGCACGGTCGCGCTGGCGGATTACTGAATCAGGAAACACTGAAACCGCGCGCCCTGGGTGAAACCCTGGCGCGCCTGGGCAGGTATTTTGGCCAATACTGGTACGTGATCGCACTGGCGGTTCTCTTCGTCGTGATCTCTACCTGGACTCAGGTAACCACGCCCGAATTGACAGGGCAGGCGACAGATTGTTTTCTCGTTCCTGCGGGCGCTTCGGCGTTCGGAGGCTTTGGCGCTCAAACTCGATCCGAGCAACCCGCTTCCACCTGTTACCTCACAACGGAAGACCCGTCCACGCTTACACTATCCCGCAGGCTGATTTACAACGCTTACACTCTCGGCGGCTTCGAAATGGTGGATCCTGCCACAGCCACCACTGCCCAGCGCATCGAAGGATTGTTCCGTCTTATCCTGGTGATGATCGCCTTGTTTGTGCTCGGCGCGGTATTGACCGGCGCGACCTTCTTCACGATGGCCTGGACCGGGCAGCACGTGCTGCGCGTCCTGCGCGTGCAGGTATTCGAACAACTGCATCGGCTCTCGCTGAGCTATTACTCTCAGCATGAAGCCGGCGACCTGATGAGCCGTATCACCAACGACACGAGCGCGATCGAGCAGGCATTTTCGTTTGCGCTGGTCAACGTGTTCAGCGGCATTCTGCTCCTGGTATGGGTTGCTTACAACATGCTGACCACAAATGCGCCCTTCGCCTTGCTGTCGCTGTCTGTTGCGCCAGTGATGTTCATCGCCACGTGGTACTTCTCGGAGCAAGCTCGCAAGGCCTTCCGCGTCTCGCGTGAGGAGATCGGCAACGTCAATGCCGAGCTTCAGGAATCGATTGCCGCGGTCCGGGAGGTGCAGGCGTTCAATCGCGCCGATGAGAACATCGAGCAGTTCAAGGGAGTCAATGCTGCCAACCGTGACGCCAATGTGCGCGCCGTCGCTTACACCTCCGCGCTGGCTCCAGCCTTGGAGGCCTTATCCTACGTCGCTCTGGCTATTGTTACCGGTGTGGGTGGATGGTACCTCCTCAGAGGACAATCCTTCTTCGGTACGGTTGTCACCCTGGGCGTGGTCGTGACCTTCCTCGGATATGTCCAGCGCTTCAACCAGCCCATCCAGCAGATTGCGGTGCTCTGGACGAACATCCAGAACGCCATCGCCGGCGCAGAACGCATCTTCCACATCCTCGACGAGAAGCCGGCCGTTTATTACAAGCCAGTCGCGCGCGAAATGCCGCCAATTGAAGGACAGGTGGAGTTCGAGCATGCCACCCACTCCTACGAAGATGGCGTGCCTGTGCTGAAGGATGTTTCCTTCACGGCTCAACCCGGGCAGACGGTCGCCATCGTGGGCCCGACGGGTGCGGGCAAGACCACGATCATCAACCTGATTCCCCGCTTTTACGATGTGACCGGCGGCGCGGTGCGGATCGATGGCATCGATGTGCGCGACGTTACTATGAAGAGCCTGCGCGAGCAGATTGGCATCGTCCTCCAGGACACATTCCTGTTCAGCACCACCGTGATGGAGAATGTCCGCTTTGGGCGGCCGGATGCCAGGGATGAAGAGGTCATCGCCGCGATCAAACTGGCCAACGCCGATTCCTTCGTCGAGCGTCTGCCCGATAAATACCAGACTGTGCTCGGGGAACGTGGCTCCGGTCTCTCTCAGGGACAGCGGCAGCTGCTCTCGATCGCGCGCGCCGCGCTGGCCGACCCGCGCATCCTCAT
>LLBZ010018481.1_pt1 | contig 12599 bp, 12 predicted proteins | sample 1489421 | NCBI WGS metagenome assembly LLBZ01 (sample SAMN04092657, study PRJNA295927) | soil metagenome | biome: Soil prokaryotic community; feature: Bulk soil; isolation source: soil from tomato rhizosphere | host: tomato cultivar Moneymaker | place: South Korea | collected 2011-11-01 | reverse complement strand
GCGTGATAACGGACGAACTCCATCACCTGCGCGCCGAACTCCTGTCCCTCTCTGGAGCCATAACGCACGCCGACGTGATACATCAGGTCCGCCAGACCCATGATGCCGAGCCCGATGCGGCGCGCCCGGTGCGCGGCCTGCGCCAATTGGGGCACCGCGGGCACATAGGCATTCGCTTCGACGACGTCGTCGAGGAAGCGCGTTGCCAGCACGACGCTCTGGCGCAGCAATTCCCAGTCGACGGTGCCATCCGGTCCGCAGTGCTCGTTGAGGTTGACCGAGCCGAGACAGCAGTTCTCGTATGGGCCAAGCCATTGCTCACCGCACGGGTTTGTCGCTTCCAATGGATACAGATGCGGCACAGGATTTCCGCGATTGGCTGCATCCAGGAATAATACGCCAGGCTCACCGTTGTGATGGGCCTGTTTAACGATCTTGTTAAAGAGCTCGCGAGCCTTCACCTTCTTATAGCCGCGAATTTTGATACCTGCTTTTTCTGCCTGTTCGAGCGTACCGCTGAACTTGTGCGCCTTCATGTCTGCAATATCCGGGAAGCGCAGCTCCCATTCCCCATCGTCCTTCACCGCGCGCATGAACGCGTCGGTGATCCCCACCGAAATATTGAAATTCGTAATGTGATTCTCGTTCGTCTTGGAAGTGATAAAGTCCTCCACATCAGGATGGTCCACCCGCAGGACGGCCATATTGGCCCCACGTCGCGTTCCGCCTTGCGCAATCTCCCCGAAGGCATGATCGTAGACGCGCAGGAAACCGACCGGTCCCGTCGCCTGCCCCGCCGAGGTCTGGACCAGCGCGCCCATCGGGCGCAGGCGTGAGAAGGAGAACCCGTTCCCCCCGCCGGTCTGCTGGATCAGCGCGGCATCCCGGAGAGTCTGGAAGATGCCGGCACTGTCGCGTCCCATGTCGTCGGTGATCGGAAGCACGAAACAGGCCGCGAGCTGGCCCAGCGGAGTCCCCGCGCCTGTAAACGTGGGCGAGTTCGGGAAGAACTTCTTGCTCGAAAGCAAATGGTAATACTCGACGGTGCGCTTCTGCACGTCGGCCTCCCACTGCTCCTCGACCCTGGCGACGTGATAAGCGACGCGCCAGAACATCTCCTCCACGGTCTCGGCGGGCTTGCCGTCGTCGCCGCGGCGGACGTAGCGCTTCATCAACACCTTGCGGGCATTGTCCGTCAGGTTTGCCTGGGGCAGTCCCTCGGGCATGGGAGGCGTGGGAAGCAATCCGTTGTGGACTTTATCGGTGCTGGCCGGGGCGGACGTTTTATTTGTTGCCATAAAACACTCTCCTATAAGTTGTTTTCTTCCTGAGCGGAACTACGAATGCTCGTCGAGGAGTGTAGTCGAAGGCCGGTTTTTCACCTCAACGGCGCTTCGACTGCGCTACGCTCCGCTCAGCGCGGACTAGCAAACAAAAAACAGCGACACTCCCCACAGGGGCGGGAATGTTGCTGTTAGTCAATTAGCTATCGAGAAGATGATCGATTTCTTTGCGGATTTCGTGGAGATCATCCAAACCGAGATAGACAATCGCGTAACGAATATAGGCTATCTGATCCATTTCCTTCAAACCATCGATGACCAGGTCACCGACTACCCGGGAAGAGACTTCGGCCTTACCCATTTTTTGCAGCTGCGCCTCCACCTGCCCGATCAATCGCTCGATGTCCGCAGCCGAGACGGGTCGCTTCACACAGGAGATGCGGATGCCGCGGGCCAGTTTTTCGCGGTCGAACTCTTCGCGGGTCCCATCCTGCTTGACGATCAGAGGCGTCGCCAGGATCGGACGTTCGTAGGTGCTAAAGCGCTGCCCACATTTGAAGCATTCGCGCCTGCGGCGAATGCCTCCGTGACTATCATGAGATGTATCCAAGACTTTAGAATCGTGGTGCTGGCAGTAAGGACACCGCATCGGTTAAACCGCTCCATTATTAGAACATTTGTAACCGCCAGATGTGGGCGTTCATGCGCTGCATCCCCGTACATTTAGCGTTAGCTTGATAAGATTGTAGCATAAGAGGCAAGCCCAATACAAGAGGACTGGCGGGTGATTTACCTTAAAATTTTGTATCAAGATTCAAACTAACGCGTTCTTTACAGGATTGCGCCGCTAATCCTTTGCAGGACTGCTACGCGTGTCCCTGGCAGGATTGCTCCGCTAATCCTTTACAGGATTGCTCCGCTAATGATAGTATGGGATGGCATCGAGACATGCATCTCCCACAAAAACAATTGAAGGAAGGAATATAGGATGAGAGCATTCAAAGTGTTCATCTTCGGATTACTCTATGGATGGTTCTTCAAGATCGCCTTCGACCGCATCTACCGCGAGAATGAATTGGAAGATCTGCGGAGTGAGAACGCCTCACTCCGGGACTACATCCATTCGCTCGAAATGCAGCACCGGTCAAAGTCGCTGGAGGCGAGGGCGATGGAGCGAAGTGCACCACAAGCGGTGCCCCTGGCAGCACCTGTCGAACAGCAGGAGGCCCCGACGCGCACACAAAGCAAATCTGAAAAAGATGATCTAAGGGTCATCAAGGGCATCGGCCCTGCGATCGAAAAGAAATTGAACGATGCCGGCATCCAGACTTTTGCAGCCCTGGCAAGGCTAAGCAAACGGGATCTGGAAAACATCCTTGGCAATCAGGTCAAACGGCTTCAGGATGAAAACGATTTGCTTGCACAGGCCAAAAAGCTCGCAAAGAAAGGGTAGGGCGGACTGGTAGTCCGCCCAATTATGTTAGTCGGGTTATCCACCCGACCTACAAGGACTCTTCCACCGTGAACATCATCGCGATGTTCGTCCTTGGTTTGCTGCTCGGCTGGCTGGCGGAATGGGCGCTGGACTGGTATTACTGGCGCGGGCACATCCGCAGGATCGCAGAGGTGAATGCAGGTCTGCGGGAACAGATCGCCTCACTGGAAGCACGGAAGAATCCTCTGCGGCTATCGGCCAAAAACGTACCACTGATCAACAGGGACGGCAGCCATAACTTTCAGGCGATCAAGGGAGTCGGTCCGGTCTTTGCCAAGCGATTGAAGGATGCGGGGGTCGTGACCTTCGAGCAATTGTCCCGGCTGAGAGCTAATCAATTGGAGGAGATCCTCGGAACCCTTTACAAACGATTCTTCGCCAGGCAGGAGACGATCCTTGCCCAGGCGAGGGAGTTTGCAAGACAAGTGGCGCAGAAAAAGTAGGGGGAGATCATGGATACGTCGACGCGGGCATTGAGATATGACATCTTTAAGCTGGTTGTTGCCATCCTGCTCCTGATTCTTTTTCTCCTGCTGCTGAGGAGGCCGACGATCATCCCTTTAACGGCCGCACAGGCGACCCCGTCTTCTACAGGGACCATGCCGGGCATTCCCTCGATGACCCTCGACGCGAACCCGGTCGCGGTCGGGGCCACCTCGACCCCCGCTCCTCAGCTTACACCGCCAACTGAGTCCACGCCAACAGATTCTCCTCCCTCCCCAACGAAGACAGGCACCGACGCACCGGCTGCAGCAGCCACGCCCTCCCCCACAGAGACAAGACCCACGACGACGCCCGCGTTGCAGATATCCACTGAAACAGTGGTAGCTGTGGTCGACTCAACGACCACACCGATCGATGAGACACCCGCAGTGACTGCCTGTGAGGCCGCTGTCTCGCGTTCCCGCCTGCAGACAGGAATGAGCGCGACGATCCTGCGCCGTCTGAACTTCCGTTCCTCGCCCGGTATTCGAGATAACTGGCTGCGTACAAATATCCCCGGGACCATCGTAGAAGTGGTAGGTGGTCCCGAATGTCTGCCTCACATTGCAGGCGCGTATGTCTGGTGGCAGATCCGGCTCCCAGATGGGGAAGTCGGCTGGTCCGCGGAAGGCTCCATCCACGGAACGTTTTATTTCATGGAACCAGGTCAGTAGGGCGGGTTGGTAACCCGCCTTAATATGTGAGTCGGACTGCCAGTCCGACCTACTTCAAAGACTTATGACAGAGGGGGAGTTGGCTCCGCAGTACTCTCAGGGAGCACCGTGGCGAGGGTAACCCGTCCAAACACTTTCATCAGACTACCAGTCCGGCCCACTTATCGATTTAATTAGACATTTCTGCCTGCGTTTTCAATTCGGCCGGCATGCGCGAAGCGTCCCGCCTATACCCATTAGTCGGACTACCAGTCCGCCCTACCCAAGCTCCTTCAAAAACCTCAACACGATCTGGTTGAATTCCTCTGTATGCGTTTGATGTGGGATATGTCCTGTAGGCAGGACCTCCCCCCGCGCTTTTGGCAGCGCGCTGACCAATCGCGTAAAGGAAGACGGCGCGAGGGTCTTGTCTTTCTCACCCCATACCACCAGTGTGGGTGTATTTACTTCCTGTAGATAATTTGTCATATCCTCGATGGCGCTTGGAATGTGATAGACACCCGGGGCCGTTCGCCTGTAATCGAGTATTGTCTGTTCTCGAACTCGCCCAGGCAGATTCCGCAACGCGCCGACGCTATGCCCGATCGCGGTGCTGGAGATATCGACAAGAAAGCGGAACCATTTTTCAGAGACTTTGCCGAGCAAAAATTCGCTTAAGTGAGGGCGGCTATAGGTCTTGCGGACAAGGAGAGGTAGCTGGGCGGGAGAGTAAAACGGATCCACCAGGATCAGCCCCCCCGTCCAGGCGGAGGCGCGCCGCGCGTACTCGAGGGCAATGCGTCCGCCAAGCGAGTGACCGATCAGAATCGCAGGCTCGGTCAAACGCAGGGATCGGATCCAGTTGAAAAAGTGGTCGAAGACCCATTCCATTCGATAGGCGCGCGACTCGAGCCTGGGGCTGTCTCCGTGCCCGAGCAGGTCGGGGGCATAGGCGGCATATCCATGCCCGGCAAGCACCGGGATCAAGTCATCCCAATCATGCAGCGAAGCCGCGAGGCCATGGATCAGGATCACCGGCGTACCACTGCCCTGATGAATATAGTTCACATCCGCGGGGATGAAATTGTGTTCCAGTGTATTGCTCACGTAGCTCTTACCAATCCTTAGATCTTGCTCAACGCGCCGCCTTGCACGCGTTCTGTATACTGCTCATAGCGTTTCGCCAATTCACGCCTCAGCACTTTTCCAATAAATGTCCTCGGAAAATCTTCCATGAAGATCACGAAGCGCGGCACCAGGTGCGGCGGCAGCCGCCGTCTGGCATATTCGATGACCGATTTCGCGGTCGGCGGCTCTTTGCCCGCGATGACAAAGGCGAACGGCCTGCCAGCAACGGCAGCGACCGCCACCTCTTTGATCTGCGGGACCTCATAGAGCACCTCCTCGATATCGCGCGGGAAGGCAGGCTGCTTCTGGTTGTTCGGATACCACATATCCGCCTTGCGGGCGACGATGCGGAAATAACCATCTTCGTCGGTCTGGGCAACGTCACCCGTTAGCAGCCAACCGTCCTCTGTGAGGACCTCTCGGGTGGCTTTGGGATCTTTCCAGTATCCGAGCATCACCTGCGGGCCGCGCACGGCCAGCTCGCCGATCTGCCCATGCTTCACTTCCCTGCTGCGGCGCGCCAGATCCACGATCCGGGCTTCGGTGGAGGGCAGCGGGACGCCGATTGTACCAACTTTTCGCTTTTCGCCGAGGGGATTTGCATGTGTGACGGGTGAGGCTTCGGTCAGGCCGTAGCCTTCCACAAGCCAGCCTTTGGTCAGTTTCTCGAAGGCTTCCTGCACCTCGACGGGCAGCGGGGCGGAGCCGCTGATGCAAGCCTTGATGGATTTGATCCCATACTTGCGCGCGCCGCGGAAGTTATTGATGGCCATATACATACCGGGAACACCCGGGAAGATGGTCGGTCCGTAGCGCTGAATGGTCTTGAGCGTGTCCAGCACCTGGAACTGCGGTTTCAGGATCATCGCCCCGCCAAGCGAGACCGGCACGTTCATCGCCGCGGTCAGGCCATAACTGTGGAAGATCGGCACCATACACAGGAACCGCTCGCGTCCTTCCACGGCGTCGGGCAGCCAGTGACGTGTCTGCAGCGCATTGGCGACCAGGTTGCGGTGTGAAAGCATCACACCCTTCGACTGTGCAGTCGTCCCTCCCGTATATTGGATGACGGCCAGGTCTTCGGGGAAGACGTCGACTGTCGGAGATTTGTTGCTCATGCCGCCGAGGAAATCTGTCCACCGGACAGAATTGGCCAGAGCATAATTGCGGTTACGCCAGCGTGAGATCAAACGTTTTGGCGGGGAGAGATAATCCGCCGGGTCGGTTAATACAGCGTGTGGGATGCCACATGCATCCCGGATCTGTTTCGCCAGGCCGGCCCAGGTAGAGAGAGTCACTAACACGCTGGTTTCCGTCTCCTTGATCTGCCGCATGATCTCCTCGGGCTCGATCACAGGCGGGACAAAGACGGCGGTCGCGCCTGCCTTCATCGTCCCGTAAAAGCCGATCACCATCTGGGGAATGTTTGGCATAAGCAGAACGACCCGCGCGCCCTTGCCCACCCCCAGCGCGATCAGCGCATTGGCAAAGCGATTGGCTTCATGATTCAAGCGTCGGTACGAAATGCGACTGCCTTCGAAGAAGATCGCCGGACGGTTCGGGAACCTGCGCACCGCCGAACGCAGCAGGTGATGGAGAGGGATGCTCGGGACACCGACCGTATAGGGGACGCCGCTCTCGTAATTCTCCAGCCAGGGACGCTCACGCCTGAGCGCGTCCCGCCCGCCTTTTCGTTTTGGTTCATCACCGGCAGTCTCGCGCCAGGAGCGCCGCCCCTCGCCGGAGGTAAAGCGCTCGATGGCGCGCTCCACAGCCTCGCGCCGCTCCAGCATGACGAGGTGGCCGGAGACTCCGATATCCGCCTCTTCCGCCCCGGGGATGGAGGCCGTGACCTTCTCGAACCGGGCGCGCTCGAAGACGAGGTCACGGTTCCCTCGGATGACGAGAGTGGGCACTTGCAGCTCGCCGAACTTCTCCCATCCATTCCACTTGGACATGTTTTGAAAGTAAAGTTGTTTGAGCACGTGCGGCGGCGCGAAGAGCCATTTGCGCGTAAAAGGTTCGATGATTCGCAAGAGCCAGTTTGGCAGGCTCAAAGCGAGCTTCAACATCGGCTGGAGCCTGAACTCGCCTGCGGTGGCCATCAGGATCAGGCGTTCCACCCGATCCGGGTTCTTCAACGCGTATTCGGTGACGACCGCGCCGCCATAGGAATGCCCCACCAGCACAAACTTGCTTTTGACCTTGAGAAGCGTCAGCGCGGTCTCGAGGTCCTCTACCAGCTGAGGCATATCATAGCTGCGCGAGGGCTTATCCGAGAGCCCGTGCCCGCGCTGGTCGATGGCGATGACGCGATTTTCGATGGAAAACTTCTGCAGCTGGTAATGCCACTGTTCCGCCTGTCCCCCGAAGCCATGGATAAAAACAAAGGTCCGCTGGGGATGGTCCGGCGAGATGTCGATCGCCGAAAGCCTCACCAGCGAAGCAGTCCTGTGGACCAGCGGATTTGTGGAGACGCGTACTTCATGGCGGTAGAGGTCGAGGTCGATGTCCATGGAGGGAGTTTACATGAGGCGGAGTTGGATGTCAATTTTTGATATTCGATCCATGCCTACGCTTTGCGTCGCCTCAAGATCGTCAGAGCAATGCCTCCCAGGATCAGGATCCCTGCCAGGATCAATCTCAACGAAACATCTTCCGAAAGGAGCGCGACGCCGCCCCAGGCTGCCAGGACCGGTACAGAGAGCTGCACGATGGCCGCCCGTGTGGCCGTCAGGCCAGCCAGTGCCGTGTACCAGATCACATATCCCACACCCGATGCGATCGCTCCCGAAAGCACAGCCAGGAGGATCCCCGATACGGTCAGATGCAGGTCATTCAACAGGATCAGCCGAACGAGGACGATGAGCGCCACAGCGCGGAGGAAATTGCCTGCTGTATCCGCTAGAGGCGAGCTTGAGCCGCGACCTCGTAGCGAATACACTCCCCATGCGGTCCCTGCCAACGTCATCAGGGCGGAACCAACCAGTGAAGGCGCCTGGAGACCGGGTATGACCAGGTAAACCAGTCCACTCGAGGCGAGCAAAAGGCCGAGCCATTCCAATAGCTGCGGCCGTTCCCCGGAACGTAACGCCGCAAGGACCATCGTCAGCTGTACCGTACCAAAGAGAATTAACGCACCTGTCCCCGCGCTCAGACTGAGATAAGCGAATGAAAAAGCAATGGCATACAGAAACAACATGGACGCAGAGAGCCAGCCGCCACGGACTTTCGGCCCCGTATTGTTCTTTTTGAGAGATGCAATCAACCAGAGAGCCAGCGCGCCGGAGGTCAGTCGGATCGTTGTATAACTGACGGCGTCGATACTTTCCCGCCCAAGAGCCAGCCTGTTCAGAAGAGAATTGGATGCAAAGGCAACCATTGCCAACGAGGTGTAAAGTGCGGTGAGAAGGCGAGGCTGCATCCTGCGAGTGTACAGGGTATGAAGGGTCCTGTCAATTTGGGTGAGCTTACAAACGAAGACAATCAGGTATACTGCGAATTATGGGAAATAAGCTTTGTCCAAAAGTCATCCTGGAGGGGACGCGCCTGACCTTCAAGACAGAAATCGCATTTTCATTAAATGAGCATCCACGTATTGTGGGACCGCGCAAGTATCGCTATCATTCACCGCTCATCTCGGCTGAGTGGTGCACGTTCACCAACTATCCCTGGGGCCGGGGGCCCATCAACTTCGAGGCACATGAAGAGTCCCTGGCTATGGAAACCTACGCCACCTGGGCCCGCATGTTCGAGCTGCAAAAATATTACTCCTGGATCGTAGATCGCTTTCACATCTCGACACAGGCCTATCAGAAGCAAGCGTGCGGCAAGGAGTATGACTTCCACTGGCTTGAAGAAAGGCTCTTACCTCTGAACTTCAGGATCGTCTTCTGCACACGCTCACCCGAAAGCTTCAGTGCCGCGCGCGAAGAAAGATTGAAGGTCTCTGGCAACCCCTCACAATACGATGACTTGATTCCCTTCATCCGCGAGCAGGAACTCATGCACGAGCTGATCGCCAATTCCATCCTGTCCAGCTTGACCCTCGATATTTCCGATAACGACATCCCCGCGGCAGTCGAGCGGGTTGCAGACTGGCTGGAGGCATCTGGCGGTCTCTACATGCCTGATTAAACGGATGAGCCTTGCGAATTTCAGAATGAGGATGATAGAACTCCATCGTCTCTCCCGGGGCCTGTACAAAAAGGTTATAATTGAATTACGAAAGCGAGGTGCATATGGATGAGCATACGACCCGTCACCGGTCTTTTGAGGATCAGATTCCAGAAGATGTGCGCCGGCATGCCCGTGCTGCACGCGAAGAGATGCGCGAAAGCATGAAAGCCTTCCTGCCGCCGAAATTTTGGGAGCATAGCCGGAAGGCACGTAAAGAGATGTTACTGGCCTGGCGCAGCATGCTCGATGCCGCGCTGGAGCGGATGGATAAGAAAGAGGAGCAGCTCTAGCTGCATACTGCCCTGCTCAATGCAGGGCAGTATAGTTTCTAACGCCAGGGGGAATGCCCGCGAGCGAAAAAAGCCAGCCACAGAAATGTAACAGCCGAAAGCCCCCAGAACACATAACCCAGCCTGGTATCCCCACCCTGGTAAAGAAGCACACCGCCAAAGAGAAATGCCGCGAAGATGATGCTGCCCGTCAGGCGGTTGACTGCACTTTCCAGGTGGAAGATCTGGCGGTTGACCTGGGGTACGTTGACCTGTAGTTCACCGCGTTCGAGCCGCGCCAGCACTCGTCCGGTCTGGGATGGCAGGGCCAGCAACTGTTTGAGCAATTCACCGATTTCATCGAGCCAGACGTCCCAATTCGAAACGCCTTCCTCACGCACCAGTTCTTGTGCGTAGGGCGCAAGCTGGGTCCAGACGTTGAAATTCGCGTCTAACCCGGTGCACATGCCCGACAGGATAGCGACGGTCCTCCCAAGTAATAACAGGTTGTGAGGCAATTGGAACGGCATCTCAAACATCAGCTCGCGGAATTGCATAGCGAACTGCATCATCTGCCGGTGGTCCACCTTGCGCAACTCACCCATTGACATACCCCAGAAACGGTCAAATAGCTGCGAACCGGCTTGCTCGAGCGCTTTCAAGTCTGCGCCCGGGAGGAGGACGCCCAGAGTCTGATAGGAGGTAACAACCCGCGCCGGGTTGCGTGTGCCGACTCCGATCATCATCTCGCGCAGACCATCGCTCAGGTGTTCCGGAACATTTCCAACCATGCCAAAGTCCACGAAGGTGAGCTGCCAGCGGACATCATCGTCCTCCCCATTGGGTCTTGGCGTAATGAACAGATTGCCCGGGTGTGGGTCGGCGTGGAAGAATCCATCCTCAAAGATCTGTTTGAGATACGTCTTGAACAGGACCTTCGCCACCTCACCGCGGTCAATGCCTGCTGCCGTGATCGAGTCGTAGTCTGTGATCTTGATGGCGTAGACGTTCTCAAGCGTGAGCACACGCTTCGTGGTGCGGCTCCAGACAACGCGCGGCACATGGATCCGTCTGGCCTCGGCAAAGTTGGTGCTGAATATCTCGGCATTCCTCCCCTCAGCCAGGTAATCGATCTCACGGTAGACCGTGGCTTCCAGCTCGGAGACCAGGGCACGCACATCCACGCGGCGCCGGATCGGTCCGTAGTGCATCATCCACCCGGCGACACGCTGGAGCGCGGCAAAATCCACCTCGATCAGCTGGTCGATGAAGGGGCGCTGGATCTTGACCACCACATCCTGGAAGCCTTCTGCCTCAGACTCGGCACCTCGCAGGCGGGCGCGGTGAACCTGTCCTAAAGAGGCCGCGGCTAATGGCGCAGGGTCGAAGTGTCCGAAATGTTGTTCAAGGGGTGCACCCAATTCAGCTTCGGCCAGCGCCTGTATCGCATCGAAATCCTCGGCAGGGACTTCATCCTGCAGACCCGAAAGCTCCTCCGTGATCTCAATCGGCAACACATCGGCGCGGGCGGAGAGGAACTGCCCAACCTTGATCATCACCCCACCCATGCGGATCGCCATGGCGCGGAATTGAGATGCAATGTGTACGTAGCGCCGCGAGCGCGTCTGGCGGGCGAGCCTGCGCAAACCGATGCGCGGCAGCAGGATATCCCAGAAGATGAAGCTCGCGATCGCCCGAGCAAAGAACGCCATGATATAACGATAGCGAGCGCGTAAGCGTGATGGATTCATAACAATGTGCCTCCCGTAGAGGATTGTATCACCGCCAAAGACGGGATTTTTATGTACAATTCTGGGATGACAAGCCGTCAATTTCTTGAGATTCGAGGGCCGCTTATGAATGAACATCTGAAACGGATCAGCAAGCCGCGTTGTTTTCTCCTGTATGCTCTTGCGCCAGCAGAGCTCCCCGCCGCGGAAGCCAACCGCATCCTCAACGCTTTTATCGGTGACTCCGCCCTGCCGCTGGCGATCTTCCACGACCACTTCATCGGGCAGCCAGGCGGGATCATCATCTTCTATGTCGAGACGACGGAGGAGCGGGACGCCTTGCTCACGCAAACCTACCTGGATGGCTGGCATGTGGAGATCCAGCCCCTGATCTTTTCACGCAGCCCATCCGCGTTCGACGAGCAGATCGCGTTTACCCTGCGGGCCTATCGCGGGGTGAATTGGGAGACTCTGCAAAAGGAGCAGCGCCCATCCTTTGGGGACCCGAGCCGGGAAGCAGAGACGGCGGAAGAGGAATAATGTCGTTTGACAGAATTGTGGAGGCTATCGTCAAAGACGCGATGGAGCGCGGCGAGTTCGATAACCTGCTTGGGAGGGGCAAACCGATCGACCTGACCGAGTATTTCGACACCCCGGAAGAGGTGCGTCTGGCCAACTCCCTGCTGAAAAATGCGGGCATGACCTCACGCGAAGTGGACCTGCTCAAGGAGATCGCCGAGCTGAAACAAGTGCTCGTGGCTTTGATAGATGAGAAGAAAAAGCAGGAGATTGCGAAGCAAATCCAGCAAAAACAGGTCGAATTCAGCCTGATGATAGAGCGCCAAAAACGCCAGCGCCGGCACAAGTAAGAATATTGGTGGTAGAGGGCGTCTGAGCAAGAGCAGAGAACAAGTTTTGTTATGGTCGTATCACGCGGCGTTTTCTTTACAAATCAAGCCGTCCCTGCTATACTTCTAACCGTTAAAGTTGACTTTTTCTGCTCCTTTGGTGGGCAGTTTGCTTGAGAAAAATCGTACGTGACGTCTGATCCCTCGCGAGCAAGTCAGCGAGGGTCTTTTTATGGTATTGACCTTAACCGCCATAGGCGGATAAATATCTTTTAACTAAGTGAGGATAATCATACTTATATGAGTAAGCATGGAAAATTGAAAATCATTCCCCTGGGGGGGCTTGGGGAAGTGGGCAAGAACATGACTGCCTACGAGTTCCAGAATCAGATTCTGATTGTGGATGCGGGCATTATGTTTCCCAAAAACGATATGCTCGGGATCGACTACATCATTCCCGACTTTGAATATTTGCGTCAAAAGGCCGATAAAGTGATAGGGATCGTGATCACGCACGGGCACGAGGATCAC
>LLBZ010011088.1_pt8 | contig 12611 bp, 18 predicted proteins | sample 1489421 | NCBI WGS metagenome assembly LLBZ01 (sample SAMN04092657, study PRJNA295927) | soil metagenome | biome: Soil prokaryotic community; feature: Bulk soil; isolation source: soil from tomato rhizosphere | host: tomato cultivar Moneymaker | place: South Korea | collected 2011-11-01 | reverse complement strand
GCGCCTGATGTGCATGACCCGGCTGAACGAGCTGGACCTTGGCGAGCCCGTCACTGTCGAGCCCATGAAGGCGTTCCCGCTTGTGCGGGACCTGGTGACCGACGTGAGCTGGAATTACCGGGTGAAGCAGGGAATCAAGCCATTCAAGCCGCGCCTGCCCGACGCCCCGGACGGCACCTGGCGGATAGACCAGTCGGACGTGGACCGGGTGCAGGAGTTCCGGAAGTGCATCGAATGCTACCTGTGCCAGGATGTGTGCCATGTCCTGCGCGACCACCAGAAGCACGACGAGTTCATTGGTCCGCGCTTCCTGGTGTACGCCGCCGCGCTGGAGATGCACCCGCTCGACACCGAGGACCGGGTGCCGGAGCTCAGGCAGGCCCATGGCATCGGCTACTGCAACATCACCAAGTGCTGTACCGCGGTCTGCCCGGAAAGCATCAAGATCACTGACAACGCCATCATCCCTCTCAAGGAGCGGGTGGTGGATCACGCCTTTGATCCGGTGGGCAAGCTGGTGAAGATCTTCTCCCGGCGGCACGCCTGAGCACACGCAGGAGCGAATCATGTCAGAGCTGAAGCGGATCAGCCCGGCCGGCGTCGAGGCGGCGCTGGCCAAGGCGGAACGGTACCGGCTGCTCAACGAGGGGTGGGCAGCAGAGAGCATCTGCCTCGACGTGCTCGAGGTGGACCCGTCCAATGAGGCTGCGCTGATCCAGCTGGCGCTGGCCCGGAGCGACCAGTTCGGGGATGAGGTGTCGAGCGACTACGAGCGTGCCCGGGAGCCGCTGGAGCGGGTCACGGATCCTTACAGGAAGGCGTACTACGGCGGGATTCTCTGTGAGCGGCGGGCCCGCGTGAAGCTGCGCTCGAAAGTGGCGGGGCGGGGCGACATGGCCTGGGACTGGCTCCATCGCGCAATGGCATTGTACGAGGAGGCCGAGAAGCTGCGAGCTCCCGGCCACGATGAAGCGCTGCTGCGGTGGAACACCTGCGTCCGCCTGATCGAGCGCCATCATCTCGCCGCGCCTGAGCCGGAAGCAGTGGAGCCGGTGCTGGGCGAGTAGCGGCTCCGCGCTGGCCCGGATGGGGCAGTCACCAACCTGAGGAGGCACCATGTTCACCGGCAAGGAACCCCACGACATAGATGCCGAGAAGGCGAAGGGCCTCATCAAGGCGTGGCGGGCAGACAAGGCAGCGGCCGGCAAGGCCCACGGGCACTTCTTCGGGCGAGATGCGCTGCAGAAGCTGCTGGAACAGGCTGGGTGCGTGGGCATCCGGATGTATCATGCCCGGCAAGACAAGGGCAGTGAGACGCTGGTGCTGGTCGCCACTGATGCCGACGGACGGGACATGTGGACGGGCTCGATTGCGGAGGAATCCAAGCCCTGCCCGCCGTTCTGCGATCCGGACGAACGCTAGCAGAATGCGGCACTGGGCATGGGACCTCCTTCCCGATCTGGCGATCCTGTCCTTCGCAGTTCCGACACTGTTGGGGTTTCGTGCAAGGCGACTCAGCCTGCCGTTGCGCCTCATCGTGATCTACAGTGCTGCCGCGCTCGCCGAGGGACTGGTCATGTGGTTATTGAGCGAGCAGAATCGGCCCAGCCTCTGGCTGATCCATGTTTTCGGTCCGTTTGAGGCGACGATCCTGCTATATGCCATGTCGCAGTGGCAGCTCAGGGAGCTGCCACGGCTCACGATCGTGATGTGCATACCCGCCTTTCTACTGCTCTGGGGCGGGCTGACCCTCACAACCGAGTCGCTGGAGAAGTTCCCGCAATACGTCAAGACGGTGGAGTCGATCCTGCTGGTGGCGGTGTCAGCGTACACCCTGGTGTCGCGCTCGCGTTCGCTGGTGGAACCGCTTGCGCAGCAGGACTGGTTCTGGGTGTGCGTGGGAGTGATGATCTACTTCAGCATGCTGTCGGTGCTGAACCCGGTGGCCAACCTGCTGCTGGAACTGGACTCCATGGTGCTGCTGATGGCCGTCTTCGAGGTGAATGCCGCGCTCATCATTGTCCACAACCTCCTTTTCGCCTGGGCCATCCGGTGTCAACAGCAACGAGTGAACTCTGGTGGATCTTTGTCGCCGCGACCGTTGTCGGCCTGATACTGGCGGTGGCATTCATCGGCTCGCTGGTCTTGCAGCAGCGCCGATATCTGGCCGCGACCCGGGGATTCGGCGGCAGGCTTCTCGCGGCCCAGGAAGAGGAACGGGCCTGGCTCGCGCGGGAACTGCATGACGACATCATTCAGCGGGTGGCGATGCTGGGCCACGAACTGGAAACCCTGGAGACGGGCGCCGCAGCGGCCACGCTTCCCTCCCGCCTGGGCGCCATCAGGTCGGAACTGGACGACCTGGCCGGCGGCATCCGGGGCCTGGCGCATCGGGTGCACCCGGCGGCCCTGGATCACCTCGGGCTCCCAGCCGCGCTGGTGCAGCTGGGGTCGGAGTTCGAGGCCCAGGGCCTCGGCGTGCGGGTATCGGTAGCCACCAGCGTACGGTCCGTAGGGGAGCCTGTGGCCACCGCGCTCTATCGCGTAGCCCAGGAATCGCTGCGCAATGTGTTGCGGCACGCCAATGCGGGATCTGCTGACCTCCGGCTGCGGTCGGATGCCGACGGGATCACGCTCGAAGTGGAAGACGGGGGCATTGGCTTTGACCCGACTGCCGCCGTCTCCAGGAAGGGCCTGGGGCTGACCAGCCTCACTGAGCGAATGAAGCTGGTGCAGGGGAGGGTCATGGTGCGCTCAGCACCGGGAGGTGGCACGCGGATCACGGCCTGGGTGCCAGTGCGGCCAGGGGCAACGAGGGCGGAGCCGGCGTGAAGCAGCGCCCCCGCCTGCTGCTGGTGGACGACCACGCGCTCATGGTCGAGGGCATAAGCGCGATGCTGAACCCGGATCACGACATCGTCGGCGTGGAGGGCGACGGCCAGGGAGCGCTGGGAGCGGTGGAGCGCTTCAAGCCGGATGTGGTGCTGCTGGACATCTCGCTTCCGGGACGGAGCGGGCTCGAAATCTGTGCAGACATCCGCAAGCATCAACCCGAAGTCGCCGTGGTGATCGTCACCATGCATGCCGACCGGATCTATGCCGATGAGGCGATCAAGGTCGGTGCGCTGGGGTATGTGCTTAAGAGCGCCCGGGCCGAGGAACTGCGGTTCGCCATCGGAGAGGCGATGGAGGGCCGGGTCTATCTCACGCCTGCACTCAAGGATGCCGAGGCCCGGCAGGCCCGGCTCAATCCCAGGGGTCACCCGGAGGCAGGAGGTCTTGCAGCCCTGTCCTCCCGTCAGCGCGAGATCCTGGTCATGATTGCGAAGGGCCGGACTGGAGACGAAATCGCCGAAACTCTGGGCTTGAGCGCCAAGTCAGTGGAGTTCCACCGGAGCAGGATCAAGCACATTTTGGGGCTAAATAGTACAGCAGCGCTGATCAGGTACGCTGTTTCTGAAAGGCTTGTATAGGGTTAAGTGTTTATAGCGCAACAGTTTGTATCAGTATACTCCTCGCGGCACTCTCCATATATCACTGTCAAATTATTGACTAGGGAAAGTCCTAGTATCGCGATTTCGGGGGAAGCGTTATAGTGTCGCTCCCCTGAAGCTGTGGAACCATGGTGGCACCGGAAATTCGGCAGGATATCGAGGCGCTGATACGGAGGGAGCGCACGAGGGTGCGGTCAGATCTGACCCCGGACGAGGTCCAGGTGTACGCCCGGAGCATGATCGTCACGCTGACAGGCACCTGGAGTTACAGCGCCCTTAGCCTCGATGTTCACCTCTACCGGGACGTGGGTTGGGATCAGGATGCAGTGGACGAGTACCGCGAGGTGCTCGAGGACTTCTTCGGGGTTTCACTGCCCTCGGTTCCGTTCTACTTCGCGCGTTCCGTTGCCGACGTGTGCGGCCAGGTCATGCGGGCACTCCGGAATGATCGCCGGATGCTCGCGGCAGTACCTCCGGCGGCCTGACCGCCGGCACGCCCGTCACCACTCCCGGGCAGCCCCCTGAGCGGGAGTGAGTGACGCGGCTGCACTACCCCCTGAACCACCTGTACTACCGAAGGCGCACGCATGAAGCTGACCGCGCGACTCCGCTGCCCGGTGTGCCGGGCGGTGACGGACGAAGTCATGCCCGTCAACGCTTGCGTCCACATTCACGACTGCGTGTCCTGCGGCACGCGGCTCCGTCCCAAGCCGGGGGACTGCTGCGTGTTCTGCTCGTACGCGGACACGGCCTGCCCTCCGAAGCAGGCTACAGACCCTACTGCAACCGCGGATTTTACGGATTGCAACTGCTGACTCGCAGGAGAACTGCAACCGCAGATTTCGCAGGTTTGCACCGCCGATTGGCCGTTGCCATGTCGGGCGACTGAGGTCCCAGCCAGTTTCGGTGTGAATGTCATTGTGGGAGACTTGCCGACACCTGTGGTGCGCTGCCAGCTGTATTCCGCAAGCTGAGCTCAGTGGTTTTCCCACAAGAACAACTGCAGGGACAGGCCCATTCGAGAATATCAGCCGGCCTGGGCCAATCAGCGTTTCAATCCTTGAAATCTGCGGTTGAAGCTGCAGTTGCAGCTGCAATTTCAAGCCAGATAACCCGCCTGAAACCGTTCATCGTTCCGCGCCTCTTCCGCCGACGAATACTCGTAGGTCGTGCCGTTGGCGCACCAGGTCACCCGGTCGCTCGCGGCCAGCACTGTCTCCACTTCATGACCCGATATCACCACTGCGCAGCCCTCGCGCGCGAGCTGGCGCAGCACATCTGCCAGCAATTCCGCATCCAGCGGAGCGATTCCCCGAAATGGCTCATCCGCCAGCAGGCAGGTCGGCCCCCGGACCAGGGCCAGCGCGATTTCGGCCCGCCGTAGCTCTCCTCCCGACAGCCGGCTGGGCGAGACGGTGAGAAGCGACGAGATTCCCAGGCGTTCGATGGCGGGCTCGAGCCGGTTGCGCTTCGAGAACCGGCGTGCCACCGCATCGAGCTGGCGGCGAAGCGGCATTCCGGGTGAGAGAATGTCGCGGGATGGGAGGTAGAAGAGGCCTTGCCTGGCCAGCAGGGGCAGCCGGGGGCTGGGGAACGCCTCGCCGTTGAACTTCACGACGCCGGTGTCTGCCGATTTCCAGCCGGCAGCAATCTCGAGCAGGGTGGTCTTGCCGGCGCCGTTGCGGCCCAGGAGGCTCGTGACCACGCCGGCCCGCGCCCGGAGCGAGGCGGTCTTGAGCACCTGGTTCCTTCCGTAGGCCTTGCCGATCGAGTCGGCCTCAAGCCGGAGCAGGCAGCCCCCACATGATGACCATCTCGCCAATGGCGGCAGGCATCGCGCAGAGCAACGCAAGCACCCACTGGCGCACACCGAAGTTGGCGAACAGCAGGTGCTCGTTGCGGCGGCGGAGTTCAAGCATGCCCGCCGCGGTGACGACCAGCACCAGCCACAACGCCGCCTGCCAAGGTACCGGCCCGAACAGTCCGCTCAGGGGCACCACGATAGGCTCCTCGGCGCCGGATATTAGCCACGCCAGGAACGAGAAGCCGGCGCGAAGCAGCAACCACACGAACAGCCCCCGCAGCAGCAGCGGGATCAGGAACACGCCAGGTAGAACTATGTTCATTTCACTCCGAAGCGGGCTGAAAGGTCAGGCGCCACTTCGGGCGACGACCAATCTGCAGCACAAGTCTGCGAAATATGCGGTTGCAGTCCTAGTTGCAGTTGCAGTTCCCAGAATCAGCGGTTGCACTTTCACCGGGCAAGCGTGACCGTGAACCCGACCGTGTCGGTCCGCACCACCAGTGCCGCCGAGTCGGATGTCGCGAGGATCCGGCCCCAGCCGGAGACGCGGATCTCCCTGAGCAGGCGTCCGTCCCGGTCCACCTCGTGGTACATCTGCATCGTGTCCACCACGTGGCGGCTCTTCTCCAGCCACGCATGTCCATCGCCGCCGGAGAACCCCCTCACGAATGCCGGCTTGACCGGATTGAACTGCAGCTGCCGGGCGCGGTCCTGCAGCTCGGCAGGAAACTGCTCGGCAAAGCGGTCGCGATCGACCCGGGTCACCTCGAGCACCCGGTCGGGCAGTGGCTGTCCGCTATGCCAGGTGCCGTCAGGATCCCGCCAGTCCACCCGGTTGTGGTAATAGCGCGCCACCCAGAGCGAGCCGTCCGGCAGCACGCCCCATTCATCATCCCCGCTGAAGATCCGCCGCTCGAATCGGCGGCCCTGGCTGGTCTCGACCGGGGCCAGCTCAAGGGGGGTCAGCCGGGCCAGCGTGTCAGACTTCTCCGCCCCCGGCGTCACCCTGACAACCGCCGCGCTGTCGCGGTTTCCGCTGCCGTCGGGGCCGGGGTTGGGGCTGACCTCGAAGTAGAGCGCGCCACCGGCGTCCGCGGCGCGGGGCAGGGCGCCACCCGCCAGGGGTGAGAGCGGGACCTCGCGCACCATGGTGCTGCCCCCGGCCCAGGCGGTGACCCGGCGCCGGCCCCAGTCGCTCACGAAGAGTGTTTCGGCCAGGCAGAAGAGGTGCCCGGGATTCTGGATCTCGCCCCCCTCGGAGTCGAGGAGGGTCGCGGTGCCGGCGGCGAAGTCGAGCACGGCAATCCGGTTGTCGCCGGGGGAAAGGAGGGCGAACCGGACGCCACCCAGCCAGGCGCCTTCGGTGGCCTCCAGCAGGTCGGCGTGGAGTGGCGCCCCAATTGGCGCCAGCCACTCGGGCGTCACTTCGTCCGGCGTCTCGCAGCCGGCCAGCAACAGGAGCAGGCCTCCGAGGATGTATGTGCGCATGACCTGATTATACGGCTTGCCGGCCCGGAGCGCGCCGTGCGGCGCTTCCCGGACTGGTTGACTGGGCGTTGATGCCCAGCCGCTATCGTCTCCCGTCCACTCGCTTCGGGGAGTCCACCATGCATCGCCTTCTTGCCTGTCTGTTCCTCATCGCAGCCTGTGCCACCTCACCCGATGAGCAGCGGCACACCATCTATGTTGGGTTCGACCGGATCCCCACCGACTCTGATATCGGCGAGCTGGAGACCCTTGGTGCGTCGCTACAGTACCGCCTGGTGCTGGCCAGGGCGGTGACTCTGCGCACCTCCTTGCCGCCCGAGGCCTTCGAGGCCAAGTCGGGGGTGGTGGCCACCCATGACCTGGGTGAGGAAGAGGACCCCACCGTGTCGGTATTCATGCGGACCGGGACCACTCCCACCGAGAAGGACGCGCAGGACGTCCGCGACGCTGGCGCTACCAGGGTTCACATCATCGAGTCGCCATTCGACATCATCACGGCGGTCATGCGCCTGTCGCGGGTGCCGGGGCTCGAAGAGTTGGACCAGTTCATCAGCATAGAGGTCGACCTGGGGGTTTCGCGCATCCAGCCTGGAAGCTGATCCGCACGTCGTAGTCTCCATCTCATCTCACCACCCCACCCAAAGGGGAAAGCCATGCGTGTCTCCACCTTCGGCCTCATGGCCGCGGCCGCCGCAGGCGCGTTCGCCATCGGCGCGTGCGCCACCGAACCTTCCTCGGCGCGGGGCGCCGAAACGACCGTCGCCCCTGCCGGCTCCACCAAACCTTCCAGGCAGCCGACCCCGCGGCAGGACCGTGTGTCCGCCTTCCTGGGCTATCGCCCTGACGCGCCGGCCGACCGCCGCGGCCAGCTGCGAGCGCTGGGCGCGCACCGGGTACATGACATCGACGAGCGCCGCATGCTCGCAGTCGTGCTCCCGCGCGAAGCGGTCAGTGGGCTCGCCGGATTGCCCTGGCTCGAGTCAATCGAGGTGGACTCATCGCCGCCGGCGCGGGTGAGCGGATTGGCCGCCGGGGACCTGCTCACATGGGGCCTTGAGGCCATCGGTGCGCCGACAGTGCACGCCACGCTGGGCAATGAGGGGGCCGGAGCGCGGGTCGCCGTGCTCGACGCCAGAGTCAGGTGCGATCACGCGGATTTCGCAGGGCGGATCTATGGCGGATACGACTTCGTGGAACAAACGAGCCAGGTATGTCCACCCGTCTGGGACGCGCTCCGGTACTCCATCCATGGCACCGCCGTGGCTGGCATCATTGCGGGAGCGAGGAACGGTGTCGGCGTGCTCGGAGTCGCGCCACGAGCCTCACTCTACATCGCTCGGGTCTGCGGCGACGACGGCCTGTGCGACGACGCGGATGTCTACGCGGCGCTCTCGCGCATGGTGAAGGTTGGTGCCCAGGTGGTGAACCTCAGCCTGAACACGATATGTGGCAAGTCGACCTCACATGCGACCCGCTTGCTGCTCGGTGAACTGCATGAGCTGGGTGTGATCGTGGTGAACGCTGCCGGCAATGGAGTCGACGATGGGTGTGCACCCGGAACGCCGGTCGGCGGGTACGCAGCGGGTGAGGGTGTAATCGCGGTGACCCACTGGCTGCCCGACGGAACCCAGCAGCCGGGGTACCAGTACGGCTCCCTGGTTGACATCGCCGCGCCGTCGAGGGTGGAGACCGCGCATCCCTCCACTGCCGTGAACCACTCCAAGCACGACGGTACTTCCTTTGCGGCGCCCCATGTATCCGGCGCGCTGGCCCTGCTTCTTGCGGAGGGATTTGCCGGGCCCGACAAGCTGGCGCGGCGGCTGTTCGAAACGGCAACCGATCGCGGAGCATCGGGGTGGGACGATCACTGGGGATGGGGGACGCTGAATGCGGCGAAGGCGGTGGTGCGCCGACCCGTCGTGACTTCGCTGTCCGGGCCGGATACGCCCATCAACCGGGAGGGCAATTACCTCCTGATAGCAACGGTAGCACATGGGGCTGCCCCCATCGCAGTACGCTGGTCTGTGGCATACAGCTCGACGAGCATCGCCCGCAGCTACAACGTAACCGGCGGACTCAGCCACAACCTGGACGTTCCGGAAGGCGATTACTCCATATCGGTAACCGCAACCCCGATCGAGACAATTTACGGCCGCACGGGCAGCCCCCGCTCGCTGGGCTTGACCGTGTGCACCTCGGGTGACGGCGGAGGCAATCCGTACGTGCTCAACCGGAACGGCAACGGCAAGGGCGACGGGATCAAGCCGTCCCGGGTGGAAGGGTGCTGACAGCGCCTCGCTGCACCGTCGCCCATCAGCGTGTCAGGATCTCCTCGAAGAAGTCCATGGCGCGCGGGTCGCCGGTGTGGCCCAGCCAGAAGATGGCATTGCGCCGTATCTCGGGGTCTCGGTCGGTGCGCGCCACCCGGATCAGGACAGGGATCGCCTGGTCAGGGTCGCGCCGGCCCATGGCGAATACCGCCATCTGGCGCAGCTCGCGGTCCTCCGACGAGTCTTCGACGAATGCCACCATCTCGCGGGTAACTCGCTCACCGGCCTCCTGACCCACCCAGAACAGCGCGGCACCGCGAGGTTCGGTGGGCCGGGACCGGTCGCGGGCCAGCTCGAGCAGGTCGGGCCACACGGTCACGCTGTCGGCGAGGGCCAGCGCCTTTATGGCGTCGCGTGCCGGTTCGGCTCTTGCGGTGCGCGCGATTACGAGCAGGGCGTTGACTGCTTCGGTGGCGGGTACCATGCCCAGCCTGGTGGATGGCGTGGACCAGTCATCGCCACCCACCTTGCTGTCCACCTCCGTCACACGTCCACCATCGATCGTGAGGCGGACCCGCACGGGGCCCCGCTGGCAGTTCCGCGGAGCCGGGTCCTCGTCGTCGCCCAACACCCTGATGTGAATATTGTTGCCGTCGCCGCACACCCCTTCCCGGGCAGCGAACTGCATGGTGAGCGGTCCATCAGGCGCCGCGGCGACATTCTCGGCCACATTCTGGGCCCCGGCCCGGGCCGGCAGCGCGATGGCGAGCGTCATCGCGCCGAGCAGGAAGCGGCTGCTCATTGCTCGAGCAACTCCGCCAGATACTGCGTCGCCCGCGGGTCCTTCGACCGGCTCAGCAGCATGACCGCCGCGCGACGCAGTTCCTGGTTCTTCGAGGATCGGGCCAGCTCCAGCGCCTTGCCGATGACTGCGGGATCTTCGGCATGCTGCATCATGACCATCATCATCATGCCGCCGGCCTCGCTGTCGTCGGCCGGGAGGCTCTCCAGGATGCGCATCAATTCGGCCCCCGAGAGATCGCTCCGGCTGAGTCCTATGAGCGCCGCATGCCGCAACTCCGCCTGCTCGGTCCGGTCGCTGGCTATGGCGATCAGCCAGTCGGTGTCAATGGCGGCACCGTTGTGCATGCCCAGCATGAGCACCATCTGCTTCGTCTCCAGATTCTTCGCCTGCTCATAGAGCTGGCGCACGAACGCGGGATCCCGGCTGCCGGACGACCTCAGCAGGTGGATGATGGCGGCGTTGCGGACTTCCTCGTCGATATCGTCCCGGAGCGCATACTCCTTCAGCAGCGCGGCGCTCCGGGCGTCGTTCCTGCCGCCCAGCGCGAACATTGCCGCCTGCTGCACTTCCTTGTCAGTCGCAGTCCGCAGCACAGAGTCGAGGATAGTCACCGCCTGCGGGTCCTGCACTCGCGCAAGCCAGAACACCGCGCTCTGGCGCACTTCCGGGTCGGGGTCGCTGCGGGCGGCCGAGAGCAGGAGGTCCGCGACGTCCGCGCCCTGGCGGGATGCCACTACGAACAGCGCATGGCGGCGGAGGCAGGCCGAGCCCGCGTCGCGCCGGGCCAGCACCTTGCGCAGAATGGGGAGCGCGCGATCGGGGTCGTTCTGCATCAGGGAATGCAGCGCCATGACCTGGACTTCATCCTCGTTGGCGCAGTCGTTCGAGAAGGTGGGCGCGCCGCGCGGTGGCGCCGGCGCCGCCACGGGAAGCGGTGCTGACACGGGTGAGGGTGGAGTGGGCGGCACCGCAGCGCGCTCGGCCGCCTGCGCCATGCGGAGCGCCGCCCTCTCATCGCCGCTTCGCGCCAGGGCGGCGTTGATACGTGCAAGCAGTGCATCGGCGTCGCCCCGCGTCGCCGCAGTGGGATAGCGCTCCCTCTGCGCCGCGAGTTTTTCGACAGCGGCCCTGAGGTTGTCGCGGGTTCCCAGACGGTAGAGAGCGAACGCCTCCCAGTAGAGCGCATCGGGAGTGTACCCCGAGTCGGGATACTTCCGGCGCAACTCCTGGAAGCGGTTCAGCGCTTCCCGGTAGCGGCCCAGGTTCAGGGACTCTCGCGCAAGGCGGTAGAGCGAATCCGCGGGATCCTCATCCAACCAGGGAGCCGGCACCACTGTGGCAAAGTCGCCAGCAGCCAGCTCCCGGATCTGGGCGTGGCCCGGAGCCTGGGTCTGGGCCGCGGGCAGCGGGGCCGGTTCCTGCAGCATTGCACCGGCGAACAGGGCGCCTGTCACCGCGAACATGAGACGATACATCAGATCACTCCTTGCGGACGGGCCGCGGGACTGGGCATGACTTCGGCATTGATGCGGGTGAGGAGATTCACCGCATCCAAGCCGTCGGTAATGAGCGTTGGATCTGCGCGCGACCCTTCGGCCGGCAGCTGCGCGATCTGGACCAGCAGGAGCTCGACGTCCTCCAGCAGGTTCCGGAGCTGCGGATCATCAGCCGCCGGCGACGAGAGCAGCAGCCGGTTGCTCACCAGCAGCTCCCGGGCAGATCCGGTGGCAGGCACCGGACCTTGTCCGGTCGCCGCGTCGCGAAAATCGGCGAGGAATACGCCGGCGCTCTGCAGATGCCGGGTGGCGGCCACCCGGTAGACCCGCGAGTCCCCATCCGAGGTGTCGGCCGCGGAGGCCGACGTGGCGACGGCGCTGCCGCCAGCGACCGGCTGGCCACTGGCGCTCCAGCGCCCAACGGCGAAGGCGAGTGCCAGAACCGCGGCCAGCGGCAATGCCACCCGTACCACCCGCCGGAATGCGATGGTCCGGGCAGGAGCTCGGCGCGCGGCGCTGATCTGCCGCCACATCTCTTCCCGGGGCGGCGGTGGCGGCTCGTGGTACTCTGCTGCGAGCCGAGCCAACTCGGGATCGAGCGGCGCGTCGGCGTCGGGCCGGTGTCCCAGTTCATCCATGGTTGTTCTCCGGCGCGAACGCACCCAGCTCGGAACGGAGCCGGGCACGGGCGCGCGACAACTGGGCCTTCGAGGTGCCGGGTGCGATGGACAGCGCCGCACCGATTTCCTCGTGGGTATATCCCTCGACGTCGTGCATCAGGAACACCGTTTGATATCCTTTCGGCAGTGCATCGATTGCCGCATGCAGCCGCTGCTTGAGGTGCGGGTCTCCGGTGCAGGCATCTGCGCCGGGCTCCGGCCAATCCTCGATTGACACAACCTTCGCACTCCGTCGCTTGAGCGACCGCACCGCATTGAGCGCAGTGGTGATCGCGATAGACCCGATCCAGGTGGCCAGGGATGACTCGCCCCGGAAGCTCGACAGCCGGCTGAACGCCCGGATGAATGTCTCCTGGACACAGTCCGCCGCCTGATCTGCGTCACCGACGATCCGGTACACCAGCCGCCACACCCGGTCCACGTGCGCGTCATACATCGAGCGCTCCGCCGCCGCGTCGCCAGCCAGTACTTGTGCAATCAGGTAGCTGTCAGTCACTCGGCTCCAGACGCTCCGGGGCGGGTGGCGGTTCCAATCGTCTGACACCGCGTACCCCTGGGGGGTTGCGTGTCACCT
>LLBZ010004824.1_pt4 | contig 12684 bp, 8 predicted proteins | sample 1489421 | NCBI WGS metagenome assembly LLBZ01 (sample SAMN04092657, study PRJNA295927) | soil metagenome | biome: Soil prokaryotic community; feature: Bulk soil; isolation source: soil from tomato rhizosphere | host: tomato cultivar Moneymaker | place: South Korea | collected 2011-11-01 | reverse complement strand
AGATATCACCAACCCTAACGATGTTGAGTTTATTACTTACTATAAAGGCAATAGAACTTCAGGTGATACTGCGCCTGAGATTATAAAATTCATTCCTGCTACCGATAGTCCAAACTCAAAAAACTTACTTTTAGTAGGTTATGAAGTGAGTGGCTCGTTAGGAGTAATCCAAATAGACGATCAGGTATTAAGTATTAGTGAAGAAGTTTCAAAAAATGATTTCAAAATATATCCTAACCCAGTGGTTGAAGGTATTTTAAAATTCAATAAAATATTATCTGGAACTATTTATAATATAAACGGACAAGAAGTAAAAACATTTAACAACGAAAGTGCTTTAAATGTATCTCAATTTACTTCTGGAATTTATATATTAAAAACAAAAGAACACGGTGTTAAGCGTTTTGTTAAATTATAAATCTAATCCAAATTAAATCAAAATCCCAATCGAAAGATTGGGATTTTTTTATTAAATTTTAAATGTCATCACAGGTCGTTTGGCGTGGTTTACTAAATCCTCGCTAATGCTGCCGTTAAAGAAATGGGAAATGCCCCGTCTGCCATGGGTACTCATGCCAATAAAGTCTGCATTAATAGATTGCGAAAAGTTCATAATGCCCGTTTCAATAGTCACATCATTGTAAATGTTAACAGAGTAATTGGGCATTTTAATATCTTTAATAAAATTTTGTATTCTATTTTGAGCATCGTTGGATGTGATAAAATGATTAGGCGTATTCACCATAAGTAAGTGCATTTTAGAGTCAAAAAGATTGGCAAATGCCATGGCTTTTTTAAAAGGCGCTATGCTTTCCTCGTTAAAATCAGATGCAAAAACAAAGTGTTTGGTTTGGAATGTTTTATGCTCGTTTTTAATAACAAGTACAGGAGTTTCAGAAGTGCGAACCACTTTTTCGGTATTACTACCAATAAGCATTTCCTTTAAACCACTTGCTCCGTTAGACCCCATAACAACCAAGTCTATTTGATTTTTTTTACAAACATGAAAAACGCCCTTAAATATTTCCTGAAACTCTACGTGCTCATGTACTACCAAGCCTTTTAGATAATCTTTCTCTTTTAATTCTTCAAATTGCTTGTGTGCTAATTTCATAAAAAACATGGCTTCAGGCAAGTCGTTGTAAGAACTTAAAGGGTCTACGGTTTGCAGTGGTGCTTCAAGAATATGCAGTAAATAAAGTTCACAACCATGCTTTTTGGCTAATTGTGCGGCTACCTTTAAAGCGTTTTCGGCTTGAGTAGAAAAGTCGGTGGGGACAAGTATTTTTTTCATAATTTCATAAGTAAGATACACCTAAATTTATGAAATATTACTTTAAAAATCAATAAAATATTATATATTTGCACTGTTGAAAGGCTAAAACTAAAGAAAGAGGGGACGGAAAGTCCCCTCTTTTCATAAAAAAAATGTTTAAAACTAACGTTAAAAATTTATTAGACGCTGCGTTAATAGAACGACCAGATTTGTTTTTAATTGATTTCTCAATTCAAGGAGATAATCATATTAATATTGTTGTTGATGGCGATCATGGCGTTTTAGTTGAAGATTGCATGTTTATTAGCAGAGCTATTGAGCATAGTTTGGATAGAGAAGAACATGATTTTTCTTTAGAAGTGATGTCGGCCGGAGCTGCATCACCCTTAATAAATAAAAGACAATATAGTAAGAATTTGAAAAGAGAGCTAACGGTAAGAACCGCTTCAGAAACGTTTGAAGGCGTACTTGCAAAAGCAACCGATACAAATATTACATTAGAGTGGAAAGTTAGAGAACCAAAGCCAGTAGGTAAAGGGAAGGTAACAGTAAAGAAGCAAGCGGATATCGCTTACGAAGATATTGTAGAAGCAAAAGTTATGATTAAATTTTAATTCAATAGGAGTTATGGAGAATATCGCGTTAATTGAATCTTTTTCAGAATTCAAAGACGATAAGCTAATTGACAGAGTAACGTTAATGGCGATTTTAGAGGATGTATTTAGAAGTGCCTTAAAAAAGAAGTATGGCGACGACGATAATTTCGACATTATTGTAAACCCCGATAAAGGGGATTTGGAAATTTGGAGAAACAGAGTTGTTGTTGCAGATGGTGAGGTTGAGGAACCTAACCAAGAAATTTCCTTGTCGGAAGCGCGTAAAATCGAACCGGATTTTGAAGTAGGAGAAGAAGTATCTGAAGAAGTAAAACTTATTCACTTAGGAAGACGTGCTATTTTAGCATTACGTCAAAACCTTATTTCTAAAATTCATGAGCACGATAACACCATCGTTTTTAAGCAATTTAAAGATTTAATTGGCGAAATTTACACAGCTGAGGTACATCATATTCGTCACAGAGCTGTTATTTTGTTGGATGATGAAGGTAACGAAATTGTGCTTCCTAAAGAAAAACAAATACCATCAGATTTCTTTAGAAAAGGAGATAATGTAAGAGGTGTTGTTGATAGCGTCGAGTTAAAAGGCGCTAAACCAACCATCATCATGTCTAGAACGTCTCCTGCTTTCTTAGAAAAGCTTTTCGAACAAGAAATACCAGAGGTTTTTGATGGTTTAATCACTATTAAAAATGTCGTTAGAATACCTGGTGAAAAAGCAAAAGTAGCGGTAGATTCGTATGATGATAGAATTGATCCTGTTGGGGCATGTGTTGGTATGAAAGGTTCAAGAATTCATGGGATTGTACGTGAATTGGGTAACGAAAATATTGATGTAATTAATTATACAAATAATTTACAATTATACATAACAAGAGCGTTAAGTCCAGCTAGGGTTACTTCAATAAAAATTAACGAAGAGACAAAACGTGCTGAGGTTATTTTAAAACCAGAAGAAGTAAGTAAAGCCATTGGTAGAGGTGGTCATAACATTCGTTTGGCGGGTCAATTAACTGGTTATGAAATAGATGTATTTAGAGAAGGTGCAGAAGAAGATGTAGAGTTAAGAGAATTCTCTGACGAAATAGAAGGATGGATTATTGAAGAGTTTAGTAAAGCTGGATTGGATACTGCAAAAAGTATTTTAGAGCAAGATGTAAACGATTTAGTGAAAAGAACAGATTTAGAAGAAGAAACAATTAAAGACGTTATTAGAATTCTTAGGGAAGAATTTGAAGAATAACATATATTTGAGTATTTTAAAGGCAATTTATGGCTGACACAATTAGATTAAATAAAGTATTACGGGAACTCAATATTTCTATTGACCGCGCAGTTGATTTTTTAGAATCAAAAGGGGTTGATATTGAAAAAAGTCCGAATACTAAAATTTCAGAAGAAGTACATGTAATTCTTTCAAACGAATTTCAAACAGATGCTAATAAAAAAGTAGCATCTAAAGAAGTTGGTGAAGCCAAATTGAAAGAAAAAGAGGTGCTACGTGAGCAAAGAGAACGTGAAATTGAAGAAAAGCAAAAAGAATCAGCCAGAAAAGAAGAAATAATAAAAGCCTCTAAAACACTTTCTGGACCAAAGCAGGTGGGGAAAATTGATTTAGATCCTAAAAAGCCTGAAGAAACCCCTGTTGCTCCAAAGCAAGAGGAGAAAGCGGTTGAGGTTCCTAAAGAAGAGGTTATAGAAAAACCTGTTGAAAAAGAACCTGTAAAGGAAGAAGTAAAGCCTCAAGTTCCTGATGAGGCAAAGAAAGAAGTTAAACCAGAAACTTCTAAACCTAAAGAGGAAGCAACACCAGAACCTAAAAAGGATGTTGAACCTAAAAAACAGATAACCAATTCTGAAGGTGAATTAATTACTGAAGAAAGGGTAAAAACCAAATACCAAGTACTTAGCGGTCCTAAAATAGCAGGTGATAAAATTGACTTATCTCAGTTTAATAAGCCTAAGAAAAAGAAAGAAGAAAAGAAAGCCGACGCAAAACCTGGTGATGCTGGAGCTTCAGCTAATAAGAAAAAGCGAAGACGTATCAGTAAAGTTGGAGGTCCGCAACAAGGTGGTGACAACAGAGGTGGCGATGCTAGCAAACCAGGTAACGACCGTTTTAAAGGTAATAAACCAGGACAAGCAAGACGCCCTATTGTTAAAGAAGATCCTAGTGAAGAAGATGTTAAAAAACAAGTCCGTGAGACTTTAGAAAAGCTTCAAGGAAAATCTTCTAAAGGAAAAGGTGCTAAATATAGAAGAGACAAAAGAGATCAACATAGAGATCAAACAGAAAGAAATTTAGAGCAAGAAGCAGCAGAAAGTAAAATTCTTAAGGTTACTGAGTTTGTTACGGCAAGCGAAGTGGCAACCATGATGGATGTACCAGTTACCCAAATTATTTCAGCGTGTATGTCACTTGGAATGATGGTAACCATGAATCAGCGTTTAGATGCTGAAACACTCTCAATTGTAGCAGAAGAATTTGGATATGAAGTAGAATTTGTAACCGCAGATATTGAAGAGTCCATTGAGGTTTTTGAAGATAGCGAAGAAGATTTAAAACCAAGAGCACCCATTGTAACCGTAATGGGTCACGTAGATCACGGTAAAACATCACTTTTGGATTATATCCGTAAAGAAAATGTAATTGCAGGAGAATCTGGTGGTATTACACAACATATTGGAGCCTATGGTGTTGAATTGGATAACGGACAAAAAATAGCCTTCTTAGATACACCGGGTCACGAAGCGTTTACAGCGATGCGTGCTCGTGGTGCACAAGTAACTGATATTGCCATTATTGTAGCAGCGGCAGATGATGATATCATGCCACAAACAAAAGAAGCTATTGCGCATGCACAAGCAGCAGGAGTTCCTATTGTTTTCGCCATAAATAAAATTGATAAACCAGCTGCAAATCCTGAAAAAATTAAAGAAGGATTAGCACAAATGAATTTGTTGGTAGAAGATTGGGGAGGAAAAATCCAATCGCACGATATTTCTGCAAAGGTTGGAACAGGTGTCAAAGAATTATTGGAAAAAGTATTGCTTGAAGCTGAATTATTAGAGCTAAGAGCAAACCCAAATAGACCAGCTTTAGGTACTGTTGTAGAAGCCTTTTTAGACAAAGGACGTGGTTATGTGGCAACTATTTTAGTGCAAGCAGGAACACTTAGAGTGGGAGATTATGTATTGGCAGGAAAAAATAGTGGTAAAGTAAAAGCCATGCAGGACGAACGCGGTAATAGCGTAACAGCTGCAGGACCTTCAACACCAGTGTCTATATTAGGTTTAGATGGTGCACCACAAGCGGGTGATAAATTTAATGTATTTGAAGATGAACGCGAAGCAAAACAAATTGCTTCAAAACGCGCACAATTACAACGCGAGCAATCGGTGAGAACACAACGTCATATTACCTTAGATGAAATTGGTCGTCGTATTGCATTAGGTGATTTCCAAGAATTGAATATCATTCTTAAAGGTGATGTGGATGGTTCTGTGGAAGCATTAACCGATTCATTCCAGAAACTATCAACTGAAGAAATTCAAGTGAATATTTTACATAAAGGTGTTGGTGCCATTACAGAAAGTGATGTGTTATTAGCATCTGCTTCCGATGCCATTATTATTGGATTTAATGTGCGTCCTGTTGGAAATGCAAGAAGCATTGCCGATAAAGAAGAAATTGATATCAGAACATACTCTATTATATACGATGCCATCAACGATCTTAAAGATGCAATGGAAGGTATGTTATCTCCGGAATTTAAAGAAGAGATTACAGGTACAGCAGAAATCAGGGAAATATTTAAAGTTACTAAAATTGGTAGCATTGCTGGTTGTATGGTAACTAACGGAAAAATCCTAAGAAATTCCAAAATCAGATTAATTAGAGATGGGGTTGTGGTGTTTACTGGAGAATTAGCGTCATTAAAACGATTTAAAGATGATGTTAAAGAAGTAACCAAAGGTTTTGATTGTGGTATACAAATTAAAAACTACAACGACATTCAGGAAGGTGATATTATAGAAGGGTTCCATGAAGTTGAGGTTAAAAAGAAACTTAAATAAGGAATTTTCATATTTCATAGAAAACAAAAAGCGACCAATTTGGTCGCTTTTTTTGTTTTATGAATCATTTTCATTGTTGTCCGATATAACTTTTTTAATGAAGTGGTTAGAACCTTTTCGATTGAAGCGAAAATTAGTCATTTTTTGACCAATCGAAGCCTTTTTAGAATTGCATAGCATTGCTACGGAATGAAAAAAAGACATTGAGAACCTGAATTCGATTATCAGCAATTGATGATTAAAGCCATTTTAACTCCTTTAACTCCTGCAAGGTTTTTTGAACTCCTGCAAGGTTTTAAAAACCTTGTAGGACTGAAAAACCTTGTAGGTCTGCTTCCCAAAACCTAAACAGCAATCGAATCCGGGCAAAAACCACCTGGTCTCCGGTTTCTTTTAGTGAAACCGAATCCACTCCTCCTTTTTAAAGGAGGAGAATTTAAAAGGCAGGTAAATATTATGATTATACCTATATCCTATATTGAAATTAAAACGACAAACAGCATGTTCCTTTTTTTAAGGGAAGGCGGATTTAAATCCGGAAGGGTTAAACATTTTGAACACGCGTTGTGCCACTTTTATTTAAAAACAATCGAACTCAGGTTAGAGAGGTCAAAAAAAAGGGCAATTTTTTAGCCAATTGGAAAAAGTTTAAACGACTTCAATTGCTTCAAACAAAGTGATAATGGCTTTTTTAAAGAGATTTCCGGTTTTTGTCGTTTAGCTTTTTTGTAATAATTAATTACTTAGCTAGTACTATAACAGAAAAGTAAATCAATTTGTTATCATTCAGTCTATAGTCTTTTTTCTCTTGTCTCTTGTCTTTTAGCAAAGCGGTCTTGACTCTTTAATATATAAGGTTATTTCTTAGGCTTAAAAATAAAGGCATTTGGAAATTTACTTTTAATTTTTTTCAAGGCTCTATCGGCTTCCAAACGCGTCCTATAATTGCCTGCCCAAATTTTAAAATTTGGTGTTTCGTATTCAATAGAAGCTTTCCAATCAGAAAAATTTGAGTTAAATTCTCTTTGCGAAGCCTCGGCACTAGGACGATGATTTCCAGAGTATATCTGTATTTTATATCTGTCAGAACCGCTCTCGTTTTTATTCATTTCCTTTTTAACCTCTAGTAAAGTGGTTATTTTTTTGTCCTGATTTACAACAACGGTTCCTTGTTGTGCCAAACAATAGTTTGAAGCCGTAATAAAAGCTAAAACACTTAAAGCGCTAATTTTTAAATTCAATAATTTCATTTTCAAATATATTTATACAAATGTATACGTTATAAACTTAAATTAAGTTGTTTTTATTATTTAGAATCTCTCTAAATTACCAATTAACAGTTCTCTAACATTTCGCAAATCGACTTTAAGTATTACTTTTGCCAGAGATTTTTTTAACTGTATTTTTTTCAATTATTAAATGAAAAAATCATACCAAAGTTTAGAAGTTAATTTGACCAACAATATGAGAAAGGTGATTCACCGTAGATTAAGCGTAAACATTTTTCGTGTTAGCTTAATTTTATTATTAGCGTTTACAACCTCGCTTTCTGCTCAAGGAGATCCAGCAAAAGGGAAATCATTATTTAATGCCAATTGTGCAGCATGTCATCAACTTGATAAGAAAATGACAGGGCCTGCTTTACGTAATGTAGAAGCGCGTTTAGCTGATGAGCAAGGTTTAGATAAAGAATGGATTTATGCGTGGGTAAAAAATAGTTCAGGTCTTATCAAGTCTGGAGACGCTTACGCAAACAAAGTGTATAACGAGTTTGGAGGTGCTGCAATGACAGCGTTTCCACAATTATCAAATGAAGATATTGATAATATTCTTGCGTATACTGCCGAGGTGAAACCCGAAGCGCCTGCTAATACTACAGGAGCTGCTGTACCTGCCGAAACTACTTCTTCAACAGGAGGTATTTCAAACGAAATTATATTAGGTGCTTTAGCAATCCTATTCATATTATTAGCTGCTGGGCTCTATTTAGTAAACAAAACATTGCGTCGTTTTGCTTCGGCTCAGAATATTGAATTGCCAGAAGAAACAAAAGGGACACCACTTTGGAAAGCATTTGTTCAAAACCAATTTTTAATGTTGGTTGTAGCTATATTCTTTTTATTGTCTAGTGCTTATTTTGTGTACGGGTATTTCATGCAAATAGGTGTAGACCAAGGCTATCAACCCGTACAGCCTATTCACTTTTCGCATAAAATTCATGCGGGAGATAATGGTATCGATTGTAAATACTGTCACTCTTCTGCAAGAACAAGTAAAACTTCAGGCATTCCATCTTTAAATGTTTGTATGAACTGTCATAAATCAATTTATGAGTACAATGGGGAAACAACTCCAGAGCATTCTAAGGAATTCTATGATGGTGAGATTAAAAAGCTATACAAAGCAGCAGGTTGGGATGATGCTGAACAAAAATATACTGGGAATTCACAACCTGTGAAATGGGTTCGTATTCATAACTTACCGGATTTTGTTTACTTTAACCACTCGCAACACGTTACGGTTGCTGGTTTAGAGTGTCAAACCTGTCACGGTCCTATCCAAGAAATGGAAGTTGTTAGTCAATTTGCTCCGTTAACTATGGGATGGTGTATAGAATGTCACAGAACTACCAATGTTAATATGAAAGACAATGCTTATTATGAAAAAATTCATAAGGAATTGGCTAAGAAATATGGAGTCAAAGAAGTTACTGCGGCTCAAATGGGTGGTTTAGAATGTGGTAAATGCCACTATTAATAAATTAATAAGAAGTTAATTCAATTATATAATATGTCATCAAACAAGAAATACTGGAAAAGTGTTGAAGAGCTAAACGAGAATAGTTCTATTGTTGAGACGCTAAAACAAAACGAGTTTGTAGAACAAATTCCAACTGATGAATTTTTAGGTGATAAAGATACATTGGAAGCAACCTCTACAACACGTCGCGATTTCTTAAAATATGTAGGTTTTAGTACAGCTGCAGCATCTTTAGCGGCTTGCGAAGGCCCTGTTGTTAAATCTATTCCTTACGTAGTTCAACCAGAAGAAATTATTCCTGGTGTAGCTAACTATTACGCAACAACCATTGCAGATGGATTTGATTTTGCTAGTGTTTTAGTAAAAACGCGTGAAGGTCGTCCCATTAAAATTGAAAACAACGCTTTGGCAGTTACCAATGGTAGTGCAAATGCTAGAGTAAATGCTTCGGTTTTAGGCTTGTACGATAGTTTAAGAGTTCAAGGTCCTAAAAAAGGAGATACTTCTATTTCTTGGAGTACGTTTGATAAAGAAACCAATCAAAAATTAACCGATTTAAAAGCAGCTGGTAAAGAAATTGTGTTATTAACACAAACTTTTGCGAGCCCTTCTACAAGTAAGTTAATTTCAGAATTTAAGGAAAAATACGGTAACGTTCGTCATGTAGTGTACGATGCTGTGTCAGAATCGGCTGCATTAGATGCTTACCAAGCAAAATATGGAGAGCGCGGTTTAGCTAATTACGATTTCTCTAAAGTGATGACCGTTGTTTCTGTTGGTGCCGATTTCTTAGGCGATTGGCAAGGTGGCGGTTTTGATGCGGGATATTCAAAAAACAGAATTCCTCAAAACGGTAAGATGTCGCGTCATATTCAGTTTGAGTCTAATATGTCTTTAACTGGAGCGAATGCCGACAAACGTGTGCCATTAACACCAAGTGAACAAAAAATAGCTTTAGCTAAATTATATAGTTATGTCGTTGGTGGTTCAGTTTCAGGAAGTTTACCAGCACATATAGAAGATGCCGTTAAAAAAGCAGCATCTCAATTAAAGAAAGCAGGTAGCGAAGGCGTTGTAGTTACAGGAATTCAAGATGTCAATGCACAAACTGTTGCTTTAGAAATAAATGCATTTTTGGCGAGTAAAGCATTCGACCCAAAAACACCTATAAAAACAAGACAAGGTAGTGACCAAGCCGTTTTAGGTTTAGTTGCCGATATGAAGGCAGGCAAGGTTGGCGCCATCATCATGAGTGGTGTTAATCCAATCTACACATTACCAAATGCTTCAGATTTTGCTGAAGGATTAAAGAAAACAGAGTTATCAATTGCGTTTTCTCTTAAAGTTGATGAAACGTCTTCAGAAACACATTACTTAGCAGCAGCTCCTCACTATTTAGAATCTTGGGGTGATGTTGAGTTGAAGAAAGGACATTATGCCTTAACGCAACCAGCTATTCGTCCGTTATTCAATACCAGACAATTTCAAGAGGCTTTATTAAAATGGACAGGAAACGATGTTTCTTACCACGATTATATTAAAGAAGCTTGGGGAACAACCATATTAGGAGGTAGCTCATTCAATCAAGCACTGCACGATGGTGTTTATGTTGGAACCATCGCTACTGAAACTGAAAATACTTCGGACGCTGAAACTTCAGCAGAAACACCTTCAGGAAATGCTGCTAGTGCATTAGCTGCTTCAGCAAAAAAATCAGGTTTAGAATTAACATTATATACCAAAGTAGGTATGGGCGATGGGCAACAAGCCAATAACCCATGGTTGCAAGAGTTTCCAGATCCTATTACCAGAACGTCTTGGGATAACTATTTAACCATTTCAAAAGCCGATGCTGATGCATTAGGTTTAATGAACAAGCATGTTGCAAACGGTGCTTTAAATGGTAGTTATGCTAAAGTAACTGTAAACGGAACAACCATAACTGCTCCAGTTATGATTCAACCAGGACAAGCTAAAGGTTCTGTTGGATTAGCACTTGGTTACGGAAAAACAAAAGGTTTAAAAGAAGAAATGCAAACAGGTGTTAATGCCTATGCATTATATAAAAACTTTAATACGGTACAAAACGTTACTATTGAAGCTACAGCAGGTGAGCATGAATTTGCATCAGTGCAGTTACACAATACCTTAATGGGTCGTGGCGATATTATTAAAGAAACGTCTTTGGAAATCTTCAATACCAAAGATAAAAAACACTGGAATGCGGTTCCTGTAGTCTCTTTAAATCATAAAGAAACTCCTGTTACGTCACCAGATGTAGATTTATGGGATGAATTCGATCGTTCTGTTGGGCATCATTTCAACTTATCAATCGATTTAAATGCGTGTACAGGATGTGGCGCATGCGTTATTGCGTGTCACGCTGAAAATAACGTGCCAGTAGTTGGAAAAACAGAAGTACGTCGTAGTCGTGATATGCACTGGTTACGTATTGATAGATATTATTCATCTGAAGAATCATTTGCAGGTGATAATGAGAAAAAAGAACATATTTCTGGCTTAGGAAGTTCGTTAAGTGAATTTGGTGAAATGGAGCATGCTTCTGTAAATCCACAAGTTGCTTTCCAACCAGTAATGTGTCAACATTGCAACCATGCACCTTGTGAAACGGTTTGTCCTGTGGCAGCAACTTCACATGGTCGTCAAGGTCAAAACCATATGGCTTACAACCGTTGTGTGGGTACTAGATACTGTGCAAATAACTGTCCTTATAAAGTACGTCGTTTCAACTGGTTCTTATACAATGGCAATGATGAGTTTGATTATCATATGAACGATGATTTAGGTCGTATGGTATTAAATCCAGATGTCGTTGTACGTTCTCGTGGTGTTATGGAAAAATGTTCTATGTGTATTCAAAAAACACAAAAAACCATTTTGGATGCAAAACGTGATGGACGTGAAATTAAAGATGGTGAATTCCAAACAGCATGTTCTGCAGCTTGTAGCAGTGGCGCCATGGTTTTTGGAGACATTAACGATAAAGAAAGTCAAGTTGCAAAACTTAAAGAAGATAACCGTATGTACCACTTGTTAGAGCACGTAGGCGTAAAACCAAACGTGATGTATCAAACAAAAGTGAGAAATACAACTGAAGCATAACCTAATTAAAGAATCAATTATATAATTATGGCGTCTCATTACGAAGCACCTATTAGAAGACCCTTAGTTACAGGCGAGAAATCATACCACGATGTTACTGTGGATGTGGCTAAACCAGTAGAAGGAAAAGCAAATAAACAATGGTGGATAGTTTTCTCTATAGCACTTGTAGCCTTTCTTTGGGGAATTGGATGTATTTTATATACCATATCAACAGGTATTGGAACTTGGGGTTTAAATAAAACTGTAGGTTGGGCTTGGGATATTACTAACTTCGTTTGGTGGGTTGGTATTGGTCACGCAGGAACACTTATCTCTGCGGTACTTTTATTATTCCGTCAAAAATGGAGAATGGCCATTAACCGTTCTGCGGAGGCGATGACCATCTTCTCGGTAGTTCAAGCAGGTTTATTCCCAATCATTCACATGGGGCGTCCTTGGTTAGGATACTGGGTGTTACCAATACCAAACCAATTTGGTTCGTTATGGGTAAACTTTAACTCACCACTACTTTGGGACGTGTTCGCGATTTCAACATATTTATCGGTATCATTAGTATTCTGGTGGACAGGTTTATTACCAGATTTCGCTATGCTACGTGATAGAGCTATAAAACCTTTTCAAAAGAAAATATATTCCTTGTTAAGTTTTGGTTGGTCTGGTCGTGCTAAAGATTGGCAACGCTTTGAAGAAGTATCTTTGGTACTTGCAGGTTTAGCAACGCCACTTGTACTTTCTGTACATACTATCGTATCGTTTGACTTCGCGACTTCGGTGATTCCAGGTTGGCATACAACCATATTCCCGCCGTACTTCGTTGCTGGAGCGGTA
>LLBZ010000647.1_pt5 | contig 12686 bp, 11 predicted proteins | sample 1489421 | NCBI WGS metagenome assembly LLBZ01 (sample SAMN04092657, study PRJNA295927) | soil metagenome | biome: Soil prokaryotic community; feature: Bulk soil; isolation source: soil from tomato rhizosphere | host: tomato cultivar Moneymaker | place: South Korea | collected 2011-11-01 | reverse complement strand
CCTTGCATCGCATCCCGTCCGCACCACGACCATGGGATATTTGTTCACGGAAATCACCTTAAAGATTCAAAATGATCGACTCGTTTTCCTACTTCAACGCCTTCTCCCGTAACCTTGGCTGGGTTACGGCCGACGAACAGCGAGCCTTGAGGGGCAAGCGGATCGCAATCGCCGGCATGGGCGGCGTCGGCGGAGCGCATTTGCTGACGCTGGTGCGCCTGGGCATCGGCGCTTTTCATATCGCGGATTTCGATCTGTTCGATGTGGTCAATTTCAACCGCCAGGCAGGCGCCACGGTATCAAGCATCGGCAAATTGAAAGTCGATGTGCTGGCGGCCATGGCCAGAGATATCAATCCTGAACTGGATATCAGGATTTTTCCAGATGGCGTCAGCAAAGACACGTTGCCGGAATTTTTCGAGGGCGTGGATTTGTATGTGGACGGCCTCGACTTTTTTGCTTTCTCAGCCCGTGAGGCAACCTTCGCAAGCTGCGCGACCCTGGGCATCCCGGCGATTACGGCGGCACCGCTTGGCATGGGAGCGGCATTGGTAAATTTTTTGCCGGGACAGACCAGTTTTGAAGACTATTTCAGATGGGGCGGTTTGCACGATGATGAAAAAGCGCTGCGCTTCCTGCTGGGTTTGGCACCGGCTGGTTTGCACCGACGGTACCTGATGGATCCGTCGTCGATTAATCTGGCGGCGCGGCGTGGACCATCCACCATCATGGGATGCCAGTTATGCGCCGGTGTCGCGGCCACCGAAGCACTAAAAATTCTGCTCAAGCGGGGCAGGGTGCTAGCTGCTCCGCATGCCCTCCAGTTTGACGCCTACCGGAACAAACTCGTGCACACAAAACGCGTCGGCGGAAACAATCACCCTTTGCAGCGCTTTGCACTGTGGTTGGCAAAACGCCGCATGCAAGACCGGAGGCATAAAGCATGAACGGGCGGAGCACGATTGAACAGATTCTGGATGCTGCGCGCTGGGCGCCGAGTGGCGACAACTCGCAGCCGTGGCGCTTTGAAATACTGTCGGATCGGCAGGTGCGCATTTGCGTGCGCGATGAGGCGGCCGAGAATGTGTACGATTTTGATGGTCAGCCGACCTTGCTGAGTACAGGCTTCCTGCTGGAAAGCATGCGCATTGCAGCCAGCCGGTTCGGACTGTCGGTGAGCTGGACCTGCAAGCGTGTAGACAAACACGAACACAGCATTTACGTGAACCTGATACAGGATGCAAGCGTGGTGGAGGACGTGCTGCTTCCATTTCTGAGCACGCGATCGGTAGACAGGAGACGATATCGCATTACTCGCTTGACGCAAGATCAGAGAACGGCACTGGAACAGGCGCTGGGCGAAGAGCTGGAAGTGCGCTGGTTCGATTCCCTTGTCGAGCGCAGCCGCATCGTGGGGATGAATGCGATGGCGACGCATATTCGCCTGAGCATTCGTGAGACCTATCTTGTGCATCGACGGGTGTTGGACTGGCAACGTGATCTCAGTCCGGACGGTATTCCGGCGAACTCGATCGGCCTTGACCGAATGACGTTGAGCAGTATGAAGTGGGCAATGAAAACTTGGGGACGGGTGCAATTCCTGAATCGTTTCATGGCGGGCACGCTGGTGCCGCGCCTTGAAATGGATGTGGTTCCGGGCTTGTTTTGCGCAGCGCACTTTATGGTATTTTTCAGGCAGCAGCGCGACGATGCAGATCGTTCGAAGTCATTGATCAGTGCAGGACAGGGCTTGCAACGATTCTGGTTGACGGCCACGGCCCACGGGCTGGCATTGCAACCGTCGATGGCGCCGCTCATATTTTCCTATTATGCCGAAACGAATCAGGCGTTCACTGGCGATCTTGATATACGTGTCATGGCGCAGCGTCTGATGGCCAGACTGAGCAAAATCTGCGCGCGAAAAAATGGCGACGCACCATTGTTCCTGGGCCGGGTGGGCAACGCCTTGGCGACGGCAAAAAAGGCACGTTCGATCAGGCAAGCGCTGCCCGATTTACTTGTGAAATGAATGCCCGACATCAGTAGTGGAGTTGTCTATCCTGGGCCCGACCTCAGCTCCCTTGCATGCGCTGTCAAACTGCTCTAGCGCTCGGCGGCCGCGTTCGTCGCAACATTGCGCAATACTTCCGCCAGGCGGCTAGTGCCCGAGTTGGCCTGCCATGCCCTTCCGTAGATCAGGTACAGCGTATTCTTGTATACGCTTTCTTCAATCAATGGGAGCACCGCAAGCGAGTTGTCGTCAATCTGATCGCGTATGCGATGCCTCGGCAGCCACGCATAGCCGAAGCATTCCCCAAGTGCGCTTAATGCAGTATCGATGCTACTTACTGTCCAGGTCTGCGCACGTCCAGCGAGGTGCGGCTTGCGTGTGCCGTTGAAGGTGTCCTTTGGCGTGTGTATGACAATCTGGATTTCACGGTCGAGGTCGGCGGCGGTGACTTCCCTGCCAAGCTTGAGCAGAGGATGGTTCGGATGTGCAACGGCGACATATTCAAGATCGATCAAAGGATTGCCGAGGAAGCCAGACGGTACCTGGCTACTGATGGCGAGATCTGCTGTCTGATCTCCAAGCGCCTTCTCGGCTTCCGTCATGGATACCTCGCTCAGTGCCACCTTTGTGTTGTACCCGAGCAGGGAAAACTCGCGGATGGCCAGCATCAGCAATTTTGTCGGGAAGCTGTGATCAACTACCAGATGGATTTCGGATGTGCCGCCTTTACGCAGGTTCTCCGCAAGCTGTTCCAGGGCGATGGCATCTTTGATGAGATGTCTCGATCGCTCAAGCATTGCGCGCCCGGCCTCGGTAATCTGCGCCTTGCGTCCTTCGATCTGCAGGAGGGGAATGCCCAACTGGTTCTGCAGCTTTGCGATGGTATAGCTGATTGCAGACTGGCTGAGATTGAGAAATTCTGCGGCATTGGAATATCCGCCGCAATCGATTACCGCATGCAGCATGCGCCACTGCTTCAAACTGATGCGAAAATTTTTCAATTCCTGCTGACGTGGTCTGTGCAGGCCTTCCATACACCGTGCTGTGTCTGAATGTTCCAGTTCCGCTTTTCTCAAACTCACCATATACATACTCCCTTGAAAAGGGTGACATGCTCCCCTTGAAAACTGCTTATGTTGGTCGTTCCTGATGCTTCATGAGCGTCGCACATGAAGCACCTGGCCGTCATTGGCTCTCTTGCCGCGGCTATGTCGGATAGGGAGCACACTGTTTTCGTTATATCTAAATAGGATGAACAAGTTTGCAAAGGTCCTTGAATTTTTCAGAAGAATGAAGGTAAGGAACAATCTATCAGGAACTTAGTGCTTGTTCTGAATAATTTCAATTGCACTGAACATTATTTGGGAATAATCAATGTTGTTACATGCTATGGAAGGAGATGTTTCACACTGTCATTTTAATGAGGGCGAGACAGATGAAATGCGACAACATTCTCCATAGGAAATTCTGCACGGTATTGGCGTCGACAAGCGTGCGGCTGTGCACGGGTGTATGTCGCCACGTTGCTTCAAGACCTTCGGTAATGGATGCGATAACCTACATTTCTTACTTGCATTTCTTACGTCGTTTGTGAAACCGTGTCGCGTATCTGCGAGATGCAGACAGCGTCTTTCTTGCAAGCCATCGAAAAAATATATGCAAGTGTCGAACGTGCGCAGCGACCTATCAAAATTTACTACTTATTCTTTAATCATCGCCTCGTTACACTTCGGGTCAGTGACAAGTTATTAACTTAACGCGATGAAATGGCCTTGCGGTTTTTCGCCGTGACCAGCTACCGCCTTGGGTACAGGGCGTTTCGTATCCCGATGCGTCATCACTATTTCCGGGAAGAAAAAATGAGATTGAATCGGTCGACGTGCCGTGCGACGGCGCGTTCTACGTTCTACGTGTCAGGAATATTTGCAAACCGTACCATTTGACGATATGCGCCGAGAAGCCACTCAATGAAACAGGTGATGAATCAAGCTATTCAACAGTTGCCGACCAAAGACGATAAAGATGAAACGATCGATGTATTCAAATACATCCTGTTCCTGTTCGATAACTGGTTTCTGATCGCATGCATTGCATTTGTTGTGACGGCACTGGGTGCAGCATATGCAATCATCGCGCAACCCGTCTATCAATCGAATATCCTGATACAAGTGGATGATGGGACCGCAGCAGCCAGAAAGTTGTTTGGCGAACTGTCGACCGCTGTTGATCTGAAGACCGGGGCCGCTTCGGAGATGGAAATATTGCGCTCCAGGGCCGTGGTGTCGCGTGCGGTCGATAGTGCCGGGCTCCTTGTGCGCGTGACGCCGCGATATTTTCCTCTGGTTGGAGAATGGATTGCACGTCGCAATCAGAAAATATCCACGCCGGGTCTGTTCGGGCACGGCGGCTATGTCTGGGGCAATGAACAAGCCGTTGTTTCCGTATTCAACGTCCCTGAGGCGTTGGAAGGAAGCATGTTTACGCTGATAGCCGAAGGGGAGGGGAAATTTCGGCTGCGCAACGAGGCGCACGGCATTGAGATTCGTTCAGTTGCCGGCGCACCAAGCGTATTGCAGACAGGGCGCGGCAACATTGAGATAGGTGTGGACAGCATTGCTGCTCTGCCGGGAGCTCATTTTTCGCTTGTGCGCGTTCCACGTTCCGCAGCAATTGAAGAACTGCAGGATGCACTGAAGATCGTTGAAAAAGGAAAACAGTCCGGCGTTATTTCGGTCACTCTTGAAGGATCTGATCGCAAGCGAATCACGACTTCGCTGAATGAAATGGCCCGAGAGTATGTTCGCCAGAACGTGGCGCACACGTCGGCGGAGGCAGAGAAAACGTTCGCCTTCCTGAACAGACAGCTTCCGGATCTGAAAGACGAGCTCGAGCAATCGGAATCACGATACAACGAATTGCGAAACAGCCGGGATACCGTCGACCTTGACGAGGAAACCAAAACCTTAATGCAACGCACGGCGCTTGCCGAGCAGAGAATGGTCGAGCTGAAGCAGAAAAGGGAAGAGCTGCTTGCACGCTTTCAACCTGCGCATCCGGCAATCGTATCCCTCGATCAGCAGATTGGCGTCGTTAACGAGGACCTTGCCAAAGCGAAAGCAAAGCTCGGGCGCATTCCGGCAGTAGAGCAGGAAGTGTTCCGACTGACGCGTGATGTCAAGGTCAATACCGAGCTTTACACCGCACTTCTCGGAACCGCGCAGCAGCTGCGGCTCACGACGGCAAGCAAGGTAGGGACCGCGCGGGTATTGGATACGGCCGCGACTCGTGTCAAACCGGTCAAGCCGCGGCGCCCAGTGGTGGTCTCGGTGGCCGCCCTGTTCGGTCTGGTCCTGGGAATCGCAGCGGCAGTAGCAAGAAAGGTCTTCCACCGAAAGATTAGCTATCCGCACGAAATGGAGCAACTGCTCGGTTTGTCGGTGAGTGCGACGATTCCGCACAACGAGGACAAGCGACGGTTTATGGAACGACTGCGCGATCGCAGCGCCGGAGCATTGGTGCGAGCCGGTGATCCATCGTCCGAGCACGTGATTGAAAGCCTGCGGCGCTTTCGCACGTCGCTACGGCATGCAATGCGCAATGCAGACAACAACATCATCTTGATCACGGGTCCTACGAAGGGGGTTGGCAAATCCTTCGTCTCCATCAACTTCTCTACGGTACTCGCAGCGACAGGCAACAGGGTTTTGCTGATTGATGGCGATTTGCGCACAGGACATCTTCATCGGAATTTCGGCCTTGAGCGTGGCATAGGGTTGTCTGAAGCAATCGCAGGGAAAAGTATGCACGATGAGGTTATACGCCGCAATGTCGCGCCGAACGTGGACCTTATTTCCACCGGAAGTCTACCCGACAGCCCGGCCGAGCTTCTTGCGGGCGAGAGCTTGGGCAGGATGCTTCGACAGCTTTCGAGCCGGTATGACTACGTTCTGGTGGATACGCCACCGGTTCTTGCGGCATCTGATGCCCTGGTTATTGCCGCCCATGCCGGCACGACTTTCAACATCGTACGTGCGGGCGTCAGCGCGATCGACGAGATCGAGGAAACGGTAAGGCGTCTGAACGAGACCGGCAACATGGTGACAGGAAGCATATTTAACGATATGAAGCCTCGGCTTGGACGCAACGGGTACGCTCGGTACGGAAACTACAGTTATACGGAGTCTGCATGAGGTTCGCCCGAATCATTTGCGCTACGAACTTGAAATGGTTGGCCCAATGTTCGGGCGATCATGTACGCATGTCGTGGCAACACCTGAAGGGCCGAATGCATTTGCAAGGCGATGGCAAGACATGTCCGTGATCAGTCGAATACTCCCGAAAAAGGGCTTCGCCCGAAATGTCTCGATGCTTGTAGGCGGCACGATGGGCGCGCAGGTGATTCTGGTGCTCTTCGCACCTTTGCTGACGCGTCTTTACACGCCGGAAGATTTTGGCGTACTTGCCGTTTTCGTTTCGCTGCTTGCTTTTTTCGCCGTCATTGCGAGCTTGCGCTACGAGCTTGGCGTACCTTTGCCTGACGATGACGACGAGGCGACTGCATTGGCAGTACTCAGCCTCACGACAGTGTTGGTAATCTCGATATGTCTTGCCGGACCGCTCTGGTTGTACAGGAACGAAATCGCCGGCATGCTCAACACGCCTTCACTTGCGGACTACATTCTGTTTGTTCCACTGGGAACATTTTTTGCCGGTGTCTACAACGTGTTCAATTGCTGGGCCATCCGCACTCGTCAGTTCGGCCCTCTCGCCCGGAGCAAGTTCAGCCAGGCGCTCGTCACCGTAGCCGTTCAGCTTGGTGGGTGGACATTCGGACCCGCTGCGCTGTTGTCCGGACAAGTGGCCGGGCATGTCGCAGGGGCTTTTACACTGGGTCTGCGCGTATTACGCGAGCAAGGCGCACTGATCTTGCGGGTGAAGCCTGCACATCTCAGACAAGTTGCCGGACGTTACCGGCGTTTTCCGTTGTTCTCGACCTGGTCCGCAATGTTCAACTCCGCAGGTGCGCAGGTTCCCACAATTCTTCTTGCCAGCCTGTTCGGGCCAGCCGTCGCAGGTACCTATGCGTTGGCCAACCGTTTGCTCGCGATACCAATGCAAATGCTCGGACGTTCGATAGCCAATGTATTTTTTTCCGGCGCGGCGCAAGCACACCGTGATGGAAGACTGGGTGCACTGGTGTCAAGTGTCCATTCGCGATTGGCCCACATCGGCATGCCGCCGGCAGTGGTACTTGTCGTCGCCGGGCCCGAGATCTTCCTGTATGCGTTTGGACCAGATTGGCGGCAGGCCGGGATATTCGCGCAGTGGCTGGCGCCTTGGCTCTATCTGGTGCTGACCGCTTCTCCGCTTTCCACGGTATTTGAAGTGCTCGAAAAGCAGGCGGCAAGCATGGTGTTCCAGTGTGTCTTGCTCATCGTACGTGTCGGCGCAATTTTATGGGGAGCGTCAGTTGGCGATGCAGTTACCGCAGTCGCCTTCTTTGGCGTGGCCAGTGCCGTTTGCTGGATGGGCCATCTGGCATGGATCATCCGTGCGTCGGGTAACGACTGGAGCGGCACATGGCGATCGACGTGCAGCGCGCTGGCATGGTCGACTTTTCTGGTATCCCCGCTTCTGCTGATGGTGGTGTGGGACGCAGGACACGTTTTCTTGATTCCGGCGCTGGCAATTGCCTCAGCGCTGATCGCGGTTCGTTACAGTTTTCTTATGAGAAGTGCATGGGTATGAAAAACATCAAGGTAAGGTTTGCGGACCGTCGCTGGTCGCAGTCGCATGACGGTGCGGTCACATTGAGAGGCGCCGCATTCACGGATGGTGCAGTGCTGCGGAGACCGGAAGATATCCAGCCCATGCTTCCCGCCAAGGGTAGTGGGGCGGATGGCTGGATGAAGAGCATAAGCAACCTGAACGGCTTCTTTGCGCTGGTGTCGCAGGATGACCGGCAACTGGTTGCAGCTGTCGACAGGATGCGCAGTATTCCCTTGTTCTACAGCGAATCGCCAGACAACTTCTTTCTCTCTGATGATGCCGAGTGGATCAGGAGCGAGGTAGGCGACCGGATGATGGATCCGATTGCACGGGATGAGTTCCGGTTGACTGGTTACGTGACCGGCAGCGATACGTTGTATCCTCATGTGAAGCAGCTGCAGGCAGGCGAGCTGCTGGTGTTCGACCGCATGCAGTCATCCCACGGCGAATCCCCGCATTTCAAGACGCATCGCTATTACCGTTTCGTACACCATGAACCGCACGACTTCGATGAACGGGTTCTGTGGCAAAGCCTGGATACCAAGGCATCCGCTGCAGTAAAGAGATTGATTGAATATGCCGGAGGACGGCAGATTGTCATTCCTCTTAGCGGAGGATATGACTCGCGTCTGATTGCTACGCTTTTATGCAGGCAGGGGTACAGGAATCTTCTGGCCTTTACTTACGGAGTCAAAGGCAACAAGGAGTCTGCATACAGCCGTGAAGTTGCACAGACATTGGGCATACCGTGGCATTTCGTTGAATACGGCGAAGAGCAATGGCGCAGCGCGTGGGATACGGACGAACGACGCGAATATCAAAAATGGGCGTCAGGGTGGACCAGTCTTCCGCACGCGCAGGACTGGATTGCCGTCCGTGTGCTGACGCAAAAACGGATAGTGGACAGTAATTGCATATTCGTTCCGGGACATAGCGGCGATTTTATCGCCGGAAGCCATATTCCGGATGATGCATTTCAGGGCAAGCCCATCGATACCGACAGGCTGGTCAAACGGATACTCGATCGCCACTATGCGCTGGCGCAGGGAAATGCGGAACAGAAGTTCCTCGCATGGAAGGATCGCGTACTTTCCCGTGCTGAAGTACATGCGGTCTCGAATCACATCGAGTTCGCAGACACTTTCGAAAAGTGGGACTGGCAGGAGCGCCAGGCCAAATACATCGTCAACTCGGTCCGGGTGTATGAATTCTTCGGCCATGACTGGTGGCTTCCTTTGTGGGACGCCGAGTTCATGGATTTCTGGCACAACGTGCCACTTTCTCTCCGACGGAAGCGGCATTGGTATCTGGATTACGTAAAGCAGGTCTATGCCGTCCAGATTGGTTCAGACAAAGAACAATCCCTTGGAAACTCCAGTGATATTGGCGTGATCGGCACATTGGGACTTTCTATCCTCAAGTGGCTGCCGCGTGCAACAAAGGACAGTTTGAAGGCGATGCGTCATGTCATGGTGCAAAAGCGGGTCACCAATATTTACCTTGTTTCGCACCTGCCGACATCGAAGGTGATGCTGCTGCAGAGCAGGGGGCACTCGCTGATCGGCATACTGGCCGACGAATTTCTCGGATTGGTGCATGAGTAGAAAAATGGTGAGAGCACAGTTGGCCCGACGCCCTTGTCGTTCCGGCTTGGTGCGCAAGGTCAATGGCAACTTCTCGCTGTTCTGGCACCACTCGTACCTGGAAAGCCCCGAGGCGCAAATCATTGACAGAGAGATCATTCGTTGATGAACTCCAGGGTCGTCACGCTTGCTTTGCATCTCGGCATTTTCTTTGTGCTGACGTACGGGTACGAAAACTACGTCGCAGTCATCTATGAGTACGAGGGCTATGTGCTCACTCCCAACAAGGCGAGCTGGTACATCGCGCTGCTGGCAGTTATTTTACTGTCGTTGCTAACACCGGTAGCGCCGCACAAGCCGTCCTCATTGCTTTACCAGTTGACCTTGATCATGGTGCTGCTACCGATGCTGGTACTGTTCTACGCCGAAGACCAGCCGCTGATTTACATGCTGCAAGTCCTTGCCGCGTACGGTCTGTGTGTCGCCCTGCCGCTGTTCATCAATATCACTGCACCCAATCTCGGGGTTTCCTCGGAACACAAGCTGCGGCGCATACTGTTTTCTGCAACCGTCCTTTACGTTGCGCTGATATTCCTGATGGGTGGCGCCAGATATCTCAACTTCGATTTCTCAAAAGTCTATGACTTCCGCAACGACGCGGCGGACAACCTGCCAGGCTTATTCGGCTACATATCGCCACTAGTCAGCAAGGTGATGCTGCCGATCGCGTTCGTGCTGTCGCTGCTCTATCGAAAGTACATGACGGCAGCGGCGCTTCTTTGTTTTGCGGTATTGATATTCGGGCTGACCTCGCACAAGTCCGTGTTGTTTACGCCATTCCTGATCCTGTTCATCTATCTGGTATCACGCGGAGACAATTTGATCGTCAGGCTCAATGTCGGCCTGCTGATGGTTCTTCTGGTGGGGATACTCGGATTCTGGTACTCGCAGGAGTTAGGGCGCGAGCATGGGGGTGACACCTTTGAGTGGATTGGCTCGCTGACCATACGCAGGACATTCTTCGTGCCGACACAGCTGAACTATATGTACTACGACTTTTTCTCGAAGAATGACCTGGTGCTGTTCTCAAACAGCAAGCTCACCCTGGGTCTTGTCGACTACAAGTACCCGTTGAGTGTGACGCACCTGATTGGCAAGGAATATTTCGACAACGAAGTGATGGGGGCGAATACCGGGTGGTTCGGCAGCGGTTACATGCAGGCGGGTTTCTGGGGGCTGCTGCTTTACGGTGCAATCATTGGCTTGATGTTCAAGTACATCGACGCGTGCGCGCGGAACTCGGGAGAACGCGCATTGGTTACTGCTGCGGTGGTCGTGCCTGTACTTGGCATCGTGACCAATTCGGACCTTCCAATCGCATTTTTTACACACGGTCTGTATCTCAATCTACTGTTGATTGCGTGTTTCAAGAGGAGGGAATCATCCAATGCGCCTAGTGCATCTTAGTAGCGTCCATCCGCGCCACGACATCCCAAACAAGATGTTCGAATACATGTCCTCCGGCGTTCCTGTCATTGCCTCCGACTTTCCGCCCTGGCGGGAAATCATGGCAGGCAATGATTGCGGCCTTTGCGTGAATCCGCTGGACTCTAAGGCAATAGCAGGCGCAATAGGCCGCGTGGTCAAGAGTCCGGAAACCGCACGCCGCATGGGCGAGAATGGCCGCCAGACTGTGCTGAAGAAATACAACCGAGCCGCAGAGGAAAAGAGGCTGGTCGGCTTCTACGACGACGTGCTGCAAGCGCAATGAAAGGGTAGCCCGTGATGCAGTCAGTGATGCGCCTTTCCGCGGTTGCAATGCTCATGTCCGCATCGGTGATGTGTACTGCGGCGGCGTCTGATCGAGCACGTTTTGCATGTGGAGGAAGCGTCGAAGCAGAGGTCTGGGCGTCCTGGGATGGCCGAATGCGAGAGTTCCTGGAAAAAGACCAATTGCAAAACCGACTGGTGAAGCAGGGCGACACTTATGCACTGTATGACTTCCAGACCTACGTGCACAACGCCGTGGCCATGGCACGACGCTGCAAACGAGCGGAACGATTGACGGAAATTGCGACAATCATTCATTCGACTTACAGTGCTCTTGAGCCGGGCAACCTGTTTACAACTGGACGGCGATGGGTCTGCCGCGGAGGAAAAACATGTAACGCAAAGAGCCGCCTGTTCAATACCGAGGTCATGTTGACTAGCGTCCAGTTTTTAGCACTGGCGACATCAGTTGCAAATTCCCTGGTTTCATCCGACACCGAGACGGCAGTGAATAACCGGCGCTTTGTTGCGGAAACGGCGAGCGTCGCCAGCGAACACCTGCTGCGCTGGGCAAGCGATGGTGCGATCGCACGACTTCGACGGCTGACGGGGGCTCGGCCGGAGGACGTCGCGGACGGGTCGACCAAGCTGCTTTTTACCGACAGGGACTTATGGATGATCGCCATTCATGCCGAGCTCGCCGGTATACTGCAGAAGGCGGGAAATGCTGGTGTTCCAGTGGAGAGGCTGACCGGCAAGGACGAGTTGCGCATGAGAACACATATGAAGGCGCTGCTTAAATTGTTCGATTCGCGGATATCGTTGAGCCGCGTGCCAAATGGTAAAGCCTCTATGACGATGGCCGACCTGGATCGCGGTTATTGGCGGTTTTACGAAGACAATCGTTACGCTGCATATGAAGGCATCACCGGCCCGGTATCTTGCATCCCGTCGCAGGAAAAAAACGGGCAGTCAACCACAGAGGTAAGGCGTCCACCGGAAACCGTGGAAGTGCGCAAGGATACGGGATGGGATATCAGCCATGCCCGCCGCCTGGTCCATGTGCTGGATGCGATGGAGCGTAATCGCGATGCGATCCGCCAGTCATTTCCTGATTATGCAGCACATCTTCCGTCTCCCGATCTGGCGTCCGCGTTCGCCAATACGTTGGTAAAGACCGTCTGGAATGGCGACACCGACAAGCCGCTTTTTAAAAATTACTGGAGCGGTGCGAACGGCTGGTACCGCGTCGCATACAAGGGGACTGACGGGCGGTGCAGGGAAGGCTATGCGCCCTATGGCATGTCGGACGCCTTCGTTACCGGTGGATACGTTACCTGGGCACGGCATGACCCTATCATCGATCGACTCGGCCGGCGAGTGTATGAACTGACCGGCGCCTCGGACGCCAATGGGGCTGCCTTTCTCAACAAGCACTATCCGGGTCTCGGCAGTACGGCGGGCGCCATGAAAAAACTGCTCACACGATTCATGTTTCTGCCAACTCTCGTCAAATGAAAACAATCCTGACTGTGCCGGGCGTACGCCCGCAA
>LLBZ010024463.1_pt1 | contig 12707 bp, 8 predicted proteins | sample 1489421 | NCBI WGS metagenome assembly LLBZ01 (sample SAMN04092657, study PRJNA295927) | soil metagenome | biome: Soil prokaryotic community; feature: Bulk soil; isolation source: soil from tomato rhizosphere | host: tomato cultivar Moneymaker | place: South Korea | collected 2011-11-01 | reverse complement strand
ATAGGTCGCGGAAATTTGCACGGAGATTATAAAAAAATTGGATTAGGAATTGAAGGCATCGAAGGACCTGCTGTTTTTATAGAACTCACCCAATACGGATTTAAACTGGACAGTGAAGAGAAAGTAGCCACGATTAGCTTAGGCATCTCATTTTCAAGTTTTAGAAAAAATTCAAAAGCTAGAAGCAATCGCTGACAACTATTTGTTATTCTTACAAAAACGAAATAGTTATTTTTGTTGAATTTATCTAAATCTTTTAATCCCATAAAGTCTAAAAAAAGTCAACCCTAGTTTAAACTTTTAAACTATTCAAATATTCTCCTCTGTCTTTTAAAAAAACATTTTTTTTGACTTATAAAAAATCTGTAAAAAACGTACTTTTATAAAAATTACCAACCAAATGAATCTCTATTCAAAATCAATTGGGCTGGCGCTTTCGGGTGGCGGAACAAAAGGTTTAGCCCATGCGGGTGCAATTAAATTTCTGGAAGAACAAGGCATTCGTCCTACCCAAATTGCCGGAACCAGTGCCGGTTCAATTGTGGGCGCTATGTATGCCTGGGGGAAAACACCTGAAGAAATCCTCGATTTCTTCAAATCCATCTATTTATTTCATTGGAAACACATCACTTTTACCAAAGCCGGCTTGATCGATTCTGAGGCATTCAAAGAATATTTTCAGGCAGTTTTTAAGGATGCGACTCTTTCTGATTTAGAAATACCCACACAAATTACCGCGACCGACATGATTGAAGGCAAACTGAAAATTTTCGAACCCGAAACTAAAATTGTCGATGCACTGATTTCGTCCTCTTCCTTTCCGGGAATCATTTCGCCTTATCAAATCAACGGCAATCATTACAGTGACGGCGGAATTTTGAATCACTTTCCCACCGATTTACTCAAAGAAAACTGCGACACCATCATCGGGGTTTATGTAAGTCCCATCAATACTATCGAAGCCAAAGATTTGAATTCCATCCGCGCCGTAACCACTCGTGCTTTTGATATTCTTTCGGAAAATTCGAACCGAACTAAATTCAATCATTGCGACTGGATGATCGAACCCAAAGAGTTAAGCACTTTCAGTACCTTTGAAACCAACAAAATTAAAATGGACACCATATTTCATTTGGGCTATCAAGCCGCTAAATACAGCTACGAGAACAAATTATATAAAATTTAAGGCGTCCTATTTCAGAAAAAAAGAATATCCCTATATTTGCACCAATCAACGCAACAATCACATGAAATACAAAAGAATTCTTCTAAAATTAAGCGGAGAAGCTTTAATGGGAGAACGTCAATACGGAATCGATCCGGCAAGATTAGCTGAATATGCTGAAGAAATCAAAAAAGTACACGACAAAGGAGTAGAAATTGCCATCGTAATAGGTGGAGGAAATATCTTTAGAGGTGTTGCAGGAGCAAGCAACGGAATGGACAGAGTACAGGGCGATTATATGGGAATGCTCGCTACCGTAATTAACGGAATGGCTTTGCAGGGCGCTTTGGAAGAAAAAGGCATGAAAACCCGTTTGCAAACAGCCTTGAAAATGGAAGCCGTAGCCGAACCTTACATTAAAAGAAGAGCCGACCGTCACCTTGAAAAAGGAAGAATCGTAATCTTTGGTGCAGGAACCGGAAATCCTTATTTCACTACCGATACCGCAGCTGTTTTACGCGGAATTGAAATTAATGCCGACGTAATTTTAAAAGGAACAAGAGTAGACGGAGTTTATGACTCTGACCCTGAAAAAAATGCTGCAGCCGTAAAATTTGACTATATTTCATTTGATGATGTAATCAAAAAAGGACTGAATGTAATGGACACTACAGCCTTTACTTTAAGCCAGGAAAACAAATTACCAATCCTGATTTTTGACATGAACCAAAATGGGAATCTTGAAAAAATCTGCGATGGAGAAAACATTGGAACAGTAGTTAATATTTAATTGGCAGACAACAGCTTTCAGACAACAGAAAATCTGAAATCTAATCCCGAAGCTTCGGGACTGAACACTAAAAATCTAAAACAATGACTGAAGAAATTGAATTTATATTAGATAGCGCACAGGAATCTATGGAAGGTTCTATTGGTCACTTAGAAAAAGAATTTCTAAATATCCGTGCCGGAAAAGCCTCTCCTGCTATGCTTGGAAGTGTATTTGTAGATTACTACGGATCTTCAACACCGTTGAATCAGGTAGCTAAAATCAGCGTTCCGGATGCGCGCACGATTACTTTGCAGCCTTTTGAAAAAAACATGTTGCAAACCATTGAAAAAGCCATTATGATTGCTAATCTTGGTTTTAACCCAATGAACAACGGAGATGTCATTATCATTAGCGTACCGCCTTTGACAGAAGACCGTCGTCGCGAATTGGCTAAACAAGCCAAAGCGGAAGCTGAAGATGCCAAAATTGGTATCCGAAACGCCAGAAAAGATGCTAACAACGACATCAAAAAACTGGAAAAAGACGGAACTTCGGAAGACATTTGCAAAAGCGCCGAAGAAGATGTTCAAAATCTAACGAACACTTATATCAAGAAAATAGACGAGCTTCTTGCTGCTAAAGAAGCCGAAATCATGAAAGTGTAACTTTCGAAAAACACATTTTAAAATCCGTCCTGATTATTTTTATTTTATCTGGACGGATTTTTTATTCTTACTTTTGCCATACCAAAAAAGCGTTTCCTTTCGTTTTGATTCAAAAAGCAGCCATGAAGCATTTTTTATTGTTTTTCCTTTTTACCCTTTCGCTTCAGGCGCAATTTCAAATTAATGGAATTGTAAAAGATTCCCACTCCGGCAAACCGCTGCCTTTTGCCACCATCACAACCAATTCCGGCAGCAACATTAGCGATGTAGATGGAAAATTCAGCATTAACTTTGATTCCAAAACAACTTTTTCGTCTTTTTATGTTTCTTATTTGGGTTACCAAATAAAAAAAACCGACTATCAAAACGAAACTTCTTTTTACACCGTTTTTTTGACTCCGCAAACAGCCGTTCTAAAAGAAGTAAAAATTCAAAATAAAAATACGGCGCTGGCCATTATTCAAAAAACCATCGCACTCAAAGACCAAAACAATCCCGAAAAAAAGCTGCAAAGCTTTGAATTTAAAAGCTATAACAAACTCATCGTCTCGGCTAATCCCGATTCGATTTCCGGAAAAATTGACTCTACCATTGTCAAACGAACCCAGGATGGCGTTTATATAAAACTGGATTCTACCAATTATAAATTCAAAAAAACGGTCAGCAAACGCCATCTATTTCAAACAGAAAAAGTATCCCAATTTCAATTTGGCGACAACAAACTCAAAGAAACCGTTTTAGGAACTAAAATGGCAGGACTTAAGCAACCGCTTTATGAAATCTTATCGTTCAACCTGCAGTCTTTTTCCATTTACGATTCGAAATACGAACTTTTCGAAACCAAATACAACAGTCCGATTGCCGAAAATTCTTTTCGGGATTACGATTACAAACTTCTGGACACCATTGCTATTTCGGGCAGAAATTCCTTTATGATTTATTTCAAAAATAAAAAGAAAAGCAAAGCCAAAGGACTCGAAGGTATTTTATACATTGACCAACACAGTTACGCCGTTACCAAAGCGATTATGCGCATCCGCGGCTTACTCGATATTAGCGGAAGCCATGAATTTAAATATTTTCCGGAAGAAAATCTCTGGTTCCCAACTCACAAAAGCTTCCGGATTATTAAAGGAAAAAATGACGATGACATTCGTATTTTTGGCGGAACGATTCAGTTTGACGGTGATGTAGAAAACAATCTTAAACCTCGAAAAAAACAACCTTCGGATTATATTTATCTACAATCAGAAACCTATAATTTTGACATTAAAAGAAACATTACTGTCTCCATTCCTAATTCGTATTTTGCTGTAGAAATAGAGAAAAATGCGCTGAATAAAGAAGAATCTTTTTGGGAAAACTACCGAAAAGACGCCATGGATATTCGCAGTCAAAAAACCTATAGCGAACTCGATAGCATTTCGGTTAGAAGAAAAATTGCCCATCGCGTGCAATTTGGAAAAAAAATCATCAACGGCTACCTTCCGATTGCTTTCTTTGATTTGGATTTACGAAAAATATTCAGCTACAACAATCACGAAGGATTCCGTTTAGGATTAGGTGGTGTCACTAACGAACGTCTTTCTAAAAACTTCCGAATTGAAGGCTATTATGCTTACGGAACCAAAGATGGCATTTTCAAAGGAAGCCTTGGCGCTGCCGCAAAAATAGATCAGAAAGACAATTCCTGGATGGGAATTGCCTATACCGATGATGTTCGGGAAATTGCCAGCACCTGGTTTTCGATTGAAAAAAGACCTTTCAAAATTTACGATCCGCGCCCGATAAACATCAGCACTTTTTACAATTATGTGAGTTGGAAAAGCTATTTTGAAACCCGAAAAATTCCCAAAACCGAAAGTATTCTGGAACTCAATCACACCGATATTAGTCCAAAATTCAATTATGCCTTTTTGTATAATGAAAAACTCTACACAGCTTACACCATGACCACAGCCATGTTGTCGCTGCAATGGAGTCCGCTGAGTGATTTTATGCAAACTCCGACCGGCAGAATCGAAATAGAAAAGCGCTTTCCTAAATTTACCTTTCAGTTCACACAATCGCTTGGAAAATTATGGGAGAATGATTTTAATTTCAGCAAATTTGACTTTAAAACCGAATACGAAAAGAAATATTTAAACGGGCAAAAAACCGCCTTGTTATTTCAGGCCGGTTATGCTTTAGGAGACATTCCGCTAACGCATTTATACAATACCTCGCCGAATAACATTACAAAAGAAACCGTTATTCAGCGAATTACTTTTGGCGGAAAAAACAGTTTTGAAACCATGTTTTTTAACGAATTTTTCTCCAACAAATATGCTTTGTTTCAATTCAAACACGCTTTTAACCGTGTGACTTTGTTCAAAAAAATAAAGCCTTCGCTGGTTTTAGTTTCCCGAATGGCATGGGGAAATTTAGACCATCCGGAACAACATGTCGGACTTAATTTTAAAACCTTACACAATGGGTTCTTTGAATCGGGAATTGAATTAAATCAGATTTTCAACGGATTAGGACTCACTACTTTTTTCCGTTACGGTCCTAACCAACTTCCGCGATTTGAAGATAAGTTAGCCATCAAACTCAGTTATGTTTTGAATTTAGGTTTTTAATGACTCGACACAAATTTTAACCCGATGATGGAAGCAATAAGCGTACTGATGAAAAACAAGCGCCAGAAAGTTGCCGGTTCTTTAAATACAAAAATCCCAACTAAAACTGTCCCTACAGCTCCAATTCCGGTCCAAACCGCATAAGCCGTTCCTATGGGTAATTCCTGCGTGGCTTTGTACAACAAAAACATACTCGCCGTTAAACTCAGCAAAAAACCAATCATCCAGTAAGCCGATTCCATTCCCGTGGTTTCCTTTGCTTTTCCTAAACAGGACGCAAAAGCAACTTCAAACAATCCGCCAATTACTAATAAAATCCAACTCATATTTATGATTTAATTATTAAAACAGAAGGAATATCCACCAGCCAGTCGGCAGCTGTATCCATCACACTTTTCCAGCTTTCTAAACTAATCAGCATCAAATCCTGTTGTTTGATAAAAGAAGCATTCATTTCTTTATCGCTGATAACACTGATGTTGTTAGGATATTTTTGCAACAAAGTCACCACAGTACTTTGAATCACAAAATTATTTTTCACAAAACCATTGCTGTCCACCAGATGAATTTTTGAATTATTATTGTAAATCATTTTTTGCACATAATCCATCAACACCGCATCGTCTGATTTTAAAATAGGTACAAAAACATGATCCATTTGTTCAAAATCATTATCTATTAAAATTCCCAACGGAGTTTTAGTTTTAGCTACAATTTGCCTTGTTCTTTCATCAAAAGGCGAATTTTCGAACAGGCCTTCTTTTCCTTTGAATTTATCAATCAATCGATCCGGATTGATGATTCGCGTGGTAAATCCGATTACTTTCCCCAACAAACTTCCTTCGAAAATCGATTTTCCTAAACCAACCAAAAGCAAATCGTAATCACCGTTATTAGCCACATCGGCAATTTCGGCTTCAATATCGTTGGTCACTTTAAAAATAGAAAGCAATTTCACTCCCAACTGATCTGACTCGTCAAAAACAGGTTCGAAAGTTTCTCTTTCAATTTCTTCCAAATTAAACGAATGCAGTTCGTCACTTTGAGACAAATGCATCGCTGTAATGACCGAAGTCTTTTTTTGTTTTTTGGTTAAGCCATTGGCCAAACGCAACAAAGATTTTCCTTTTTCATTATTTCCAAAAGAGATCAAAATACGGTATTTACTCTCGTCAATTACTTCAACGCTTTCTTCCTCTCTTTTATTTTTAAAGATAAAATCCAACACGTTCAATGCCGGCCCTGTCATAAACGTCGTAACCAATGCCATAATGACCATCATGGTAAAAACTTCAGGAGTTAACACTTTTAGTTCCAAACCAATATTCAAGACAATTAATTCCATCAAACCGCGGGTATTCATCAAAGCACCAATAGTCAAACTTTCATGCCAATTTTGCCCGACAAATTTAGCCGCAAGCGCACTTCCTAAAAATTTCCCCATCACTGCAACTCCAATAATTGCCGCCGTAACTTTCCACAAATACGGATCATTAATCAAGCCCACCTGCGTATGCAAACCTGTAAAAACAAAAAATAACGGCAAAAGCAAAATCACCGATACATCTTCGACTTTTTCTATAAAAATCATTCTGAATTTAGCAATATCCGGCATGATGGCTCCCATCATAAAACCACCAAACAAGGCATGAATCCCGATTACTTCGGTAGCGTAAGAAGAAAGAATAAGCAGTAATAAAAAAAGCGCCATAACCGGCTTTCCTATATTTTCTTTTTCAGCATACAAATCACCTATTCGTTTCAGAAAAGGTTTAACCACATAAAGCATGGCTAAAACATAAATAAATGCCAACGAAATCACATACAACGAACCTACAAAATCACCGGCTTTTACAATAGCAATTACCACTGCCAGCAAGCACCAGGCGGTAATATCATCGGCAGCGGCACAGGTAATTACGATAGCTCCCAATCGGGTTTTATGAATCCCGCGCTCCTGAACAATTCGCGCCAAAACCGGAAAAGCCGTAATACTCATCGCGATTCCCATGAAGAGACTAAAAGAAAGAAACTCTACTCCTTCCGGCGCAAATTGATTATACACAAAATAAGACAAACCAATTCCCATAGCAAACGGAATCACAATACTGGCGTGACTAATAACAATAGCTTCACTAGCCTTATTTTTCAGGACTTTTACGTCCAATTCCATTCCGATAACGAACATGAAAAGAATCAACCCAATCTGACTTAGAAACTTCAAATTTCCCAAAGAAGCTTCCGGAAACAAAGCCGCCGAAAATTCCGGAAAATACATTCCTACCAAAGAAGGTCCAAGAACAATTCCGGCGATGATTTCACCAATAACAGTGGGTTGCCCAATTTTCTTAAAAAACCAGCCGAAAATTCGGGCAGTAAGGATAATCATCACAATCTGAGCCAGCAAAATAGCCAGCGGATCCTGAAAGTTATGCAGCATCGAATTAACAAAATCGTTAAAAGAATCATTAGACGCTTTAACTCCGATTGGTACTTTTTTCAGCTGAAGCAATTTTCCCTGTCCGATGATCCAATAAATCAAAGCCGAGAAACCTCCCGTAACCCCAAAATAAAAAAGCGAATTTTTATATTTTTTCAAAACCATAACCCACAAAATTATTGATTCAAATTTCACACAAAGATGCTAAATTCTTTGATTGAAATTACAAGCCGAAGATTAATTATAAATCAAGAAAAACAAACGCTCCAAAAACCTAAAATTCATTTAAAATTTACAAATAAATTACGCCTTTACTTTGGTTTTCATTACATTTGCAGCCATTTTAAAACCCTTATGAAAAAGAAATTAAAAGTGGGATTTTGGGAGTTTGTGGCCCGAATTGTACTTAAAAACAAAATAGCAATACTGGGACTTATTCTTCTGTTCACCATTTTTCTGGGATTACAATGGAAAAATATTCGGTTTTCATTTACCGAAGCCAACTTACTTCCGGACGATAACATCGTTAACAAAGAATACAACGCTTTCCTGAAAGAATTTGGCGAAGAAGGAAACCTTATGGTTGTTGGTATCAAAGACGATGTATTTTTTACCCCGAAAGTTTTTGCTGCCTGGAATAAACTGATGACCGATCTTAAATCACAGAAAGAAATCGATTTGGTTATTTCAGTAAGTGATTTGAAGAAACTGAAAAAAAACGAAGCTATTGAAAGTTTCGAGTTAGCTCCTTTTGTAGATCAGAGTCAGACAAACAATCAGGCGTATCTGGACAGCATTAAAAAAGATTTATTCGAAAAAATGCCTTTCTACGAAGGTTTGCTTTTTAACAACAAAGGCACCATTCGCTCAGCCATTTACATGGATAAAAAAATTGTAAACACCGCTGCGAGAAAGGACTTTATCCTAAATGATTTTATCCCGAAAATTGAAGCTTTTGAAAAAGAAACCGGTATCGATCTTCGGGTTTCGGGAATGCCTTACATTCGAACTTTAAATGCCAAAAGCATCACCGACGAAATCAGTCTGTTTATTGGAGCTTCGCTATTTATTACCTCCTTTATTTTCTTTTTCTTTTTCCGTTCGTTCCGCGCTACTTTAATTTCGATGATTATTGTAGTTATTGGCGTGATGTGGACTTTTGGATTACTGGGATTATTCCATTACGAAATCACCGTTCTTACAGCCATTGTTCCGTCATTAGTGATTGTAATCGGAATTCCAAACTGTATTTTCCTGACCAATAAATACCAGCAGGAATACCGCGCTCACGGAAACAAAGCCAGAGCATTGCAAAGGGTAATTACCAAAGTAGGAACTGCTACTTTGATGACCAATTTAACCACAGCAGCCGGTTTTGCTACTTTTATCATTACCAATAGTGAATTGTTAAAAGAATTTGGTATTGTGTCTTCGTTAAGCATCATTGCTTTATTCTTTTTGTGTTTGATTGTAATTCCTATTTATTACAGCTATCAGGCCGTTCCTAAAGACCGACACTTAGAACATTTGAGCCGTGATTACACTAAAAAATTTATTTCCTGGATAGAAAAAACCGTAAAATACAACCGCCGCTATGTGTATGCAGTAGCTATTTTTCTATTCCTGATTAGTTGTATTGGCGCTTTAAAAATCCAAACTTCAGGAAGTTTAATTGAAGACATGCCTAAGAAAACAGGTTTTTTCAATGATATTCTTTTCTTCGAAAAAGAATTCAACGGCGTGATGCCGCTTGAAATTACCATTGACACCCAACGCAAAAAGGGAGTTATGAAACTTTCGACCATGAGAAAAATGGACGAATTACAAAAAACCATCGAAGAAATTCCGGAATTGTCTAAACCGGTTTCGATTCTTAATTTGGTTAAATATTCGAAACAGGCGTACTACAACGGAAACCCGGACTATTATGAATTACCAACTTCTCAGGAACAGGCTTTTATTTTAAGTTATGCCAAAAACGGAACCAAAGACAGCAAAGAAAACATCATGAAAAGTTATGTGGACAGTACCGGACAGGTTGCCCGAATTACCACTTTCATGAAAGACATCGGCACTGGAAATATGGCTAAAATTGAAGATAAACTTTGGTCAAAAATCAATACTATTTTCCCAAAAGAGCGTTACAAAGTATCCATGACCGGAAAAGCGCTGGTTTTTGAAAAAGGAACCAAATATTTATTGGACAACTTAGTTAGTTCGATTTTGTTTGCCATTTTCCTTATATCCATGTTAATGGTTTTCATGTTCCGTTCGTTCAAAATGGTAGTTGTTTCTTTAATCCCTAATTTACTTCCACTTGCTATTACAGCTGGTTTAATGGGCTATTTTGGTATTCCTTTAAAACCTTCCACAATATTAGTCTTTAGTATTGCGTTTGGTTTATCAGTTGATGATACCATTCACTTTTTGGCACAATATCGTCAGGAACTTACACACAACAACTGGAAGATTAAAAAATCGGTATTTGCCACGATTAAAGAATCGGGAATCAGTATGTTTTATACTTCGGTAGTATTATTTGCCGGATTCTCGGTTTTCATGCTTTCTGATTTTGGCGGAACTGTAGCTCTTGGAGGATTAATTGCTATCACGCTTGCTTTTGGAATGCTTTCTAATTTGATGTTATTACCTTGTTTGGTTTTAACATTAAACAAATCATTGGCTAACGAACAGGAGTTTATTGAACCCAAAATTGATGTTTTAGACCATCTAGACGAATTAGAAGACAAATAAAATTAGAATAAAAAAACAAAAAAATGATTATTGAAGAACACGTAACAACCGTAAACAAATATGTAGAAAAATTAATCGATTTTGGAATTGAATACGCCCCTAAATTAGTGGGTGGAATTATCGTTTTGATTATTGGTTTATGGTTCACAAAAATCATCACAAAAGCCGTTGGCAAATCCTTAGAAAAATCTAAAATAGACCAATCATTAGTTCCGTTTTTAAAAAGCTTGACTAACATTGCCCTGAAAGCTTTAGTTTTCGTAACAGTAATGGGAATGATTGGAATCCAAATGACTTCATTCGTAGCCATTCTGGGAGCTGCCGGTTTGGCTGTAGGTATGGCGCTATCGGGAACTTTACAAAATTTTGCCGGAGGTGTTATCATCTTAATCCTGAAACCATTTAAAATTGGCGATTTTATAGAAGCTCAGGGATTCACAGGTACGGTAAAAGAAATCAGCATTTTTTCGACCATGCTGAACACAGCCGATAAAAAACTGGTAATTATTCCTAATGGCCCACTTTCAACAGGCGCTTTAATCAATTATTCGGCTGAACCTACAAGAAGAGTCGATTGGACTTTTGGAATTGCCTATGGAGATGACGTCCAAAATTTCAAAAGAGCTATCAATGATTTCATCACTCAGGACGAGAGAATCTTAAAAGATCCGGCTCCTTTCGTTGGATTAGCTGCTCTTGCTGATAGTTCGGTGAATTTTACCGTAAGAGTTTGGGTAGATGGCCCGGATTATTGGAATGTATTCTTTGACATGAATGAAAAGGTTTATACCCAATTTGCTAATTACAACCTCAACATTCCGTTTCCGCAAATGGATATGCATTTTGTAAAAGAAAAATAATTTTTTTTCAAATACAACTCTCAAATCCCGTCTCAACTTAAAGACGGGATTTTTTTTTATTTATTAAAATTTTAACTAGCACTTCCTCAAAAAAAGCCCTTCTTTTTTTCTGAAACAGAAAAAGAAACTTTGCAATTCTTTCAATTAGACAATACTTAACTTACACTGAAACAGTTGCAGAAAAAAGTCTTATTTTTACTTATAACCAAGCTCTAAAAATCAAAAGCTGGTTTTAAAAAATACCACAAAATTATGGCGCATACCACTTCAGAAAAAGAAAGACTAGCTGTTGCAAATAATTACAGAAATTGGAAAAAATGGGGTCCTTACCTAGCCGAAAGACAATGGGGAACGGTACGTGAAGATTACAGCGAACACGGAGAAGCCTGGGAATTTATTGACCACGACAAAGCCCGAAGTAACGCCTATCGCTGGGGCGAAGAAGGAATAGGCGGTTTTTGTGATTCCAGAGAAATTGTATGTCTGGCTGCTGCTTTTTGGAATGGAAAAGATCCTATCTTAAAAGAGCGTTTATTTGGTTTAACCAATAATCAGGGAAATCATGGTGAGGATGTCAAAGAATTGTACTTCCATCAGGTTTCGACACCTACGCACACTTACAATAAATACCTCTATAAATACCCACAAAACGAATTCCCTTACACGGATTTGGTTCAAAAAAACCAACGAAGCCGTGAAGAACCGGAATTTGAGATTTTGGACAGCAACAGCTTTGACAACAATGCTTATTTTGATTGTTTTATCGAATATGCCAAAGCGGATGTAGAAGATTTACTGATGAAAATTACGGTGGCCAACAGAGGTACAGAAACAGCCAAAATTCATGTATTGCCGCATTATTGGTTTAGAAATTTCTGGAAACACAACAACCGTCACCCAAGACCGAATATGGAATCGGTTTCTGAAAATACGGTACTTTCTAAAAGCAGTCGTATTGAAGATTACTATTTATACCATGAAAATGGCAAACAATTATTTTGTGAAAACGAAACCAATAACGAGCGTATTTACGATTTCGCTAACGAATATAAATACGTTAAAGACGGTATCAACAATCATGTTACCAAAGGAGAGCCTACTGTAAATCCGGAGAAATTTGGAACTAAAGTCGCTATCTGGCATGAATTAGAATTAAAAGCCGGCGAAGAAAAAAGCATTAGAGTTCGTTTAAGTCATCTACCATTAAACAATCCCTTGGGAGATTTTGAATCTATTTTTGACCAACGAAAAACAGAATGCGAAGCCTTTTACAGTGACATTATCACCGAAAAAATCCCTGAAGCCCACAGAACCATAGCCAAAAGTGCTTTTTCAGGATTGTTATGGACCAAGCAGTTTTATTATAATGATGTTTTCAAATGGCTCTTTGGAGGTCCCAAAGAAGAACCGCCTCATCGTTCTAACATGCG
>LLBZ010011594.1_pt3 | contig 12708 bp, 9 predicted proteins | sample 1489421 | NCBI WGS metagenome assembly LLBZ01 (sample SAMN04092657, study PRJNA295927) | soil metagenome | biome: Soil prokaryotic community; feature: Bulk soil; isolation source: soil from tomato rhizosphere | host: tomato cultivar Moneymaker | place: South Korea | collected 2011-11-01 | reverse complement strand
CACAGAACGAAAAATTTGCCCTGATAGTCGCGCAGGACCAGGTCGGTTTGACGGACTCGGTCGTCGATGATCTGCCCAACCCGCGCAGAGGTAAAACGTGACATGAGATCATGCTGGATGTTCTTGAATGCCTCCCGCGTGAGCTCTTCCTCGTCTGATTCGGATTGAATCATCACCACACTCAGAGGACGGTGGTAACGGCGGCTGCGCGTGAGTTCGATCTTGATCCGCTGGCTCTCCGAATCGATATCGCGGGCTCGGTTGGGGAAGGCACTCAAAGCAAGGGCGTCCATGATCGACTCGGCGTGACTGATCTGGGTGGCCAGCTGGTGCGCAAACCAGACGCCGATCTCCAGCATCATAAACTCCAGGGCAATTACCGGCAATTCGCCCTTCGTGGCCGAGTAATTTCGATTGATCAACTGCAGCAGGACAATATAAACGACCGCCCAGAACAACAGGGGGACATAGACGGAGATACGGGAAATTCGGGGGAAGAACAGGGTCAGCGGCATGGCTACCAACACCGCCAGATAAAAGTAGTTCGCAAAATTGATCAGAGGCCGACCGGCGTAATCGGACTGGCCTAGCACAAAAATCATCGCCAGAAAAACGGCTGCACCAAAAAATGAACGTTTTAAGTTGGTCATAAATCCCTATTCAGTTATGAGTTTTGTTAGGCCGGCGATGAGGAAAGTGGTTATACTATGCCACAATAAAGCTGAAAAAGCCATAGACGAGTTGGCTTTCTTTAGGAAGAGGCATTTGCTAATACTAGACGCCGCAGCCTGGAAAAGGTAACAACATTGTCTATAGCTGTGCTCACCATCTACGATTACCCCTACATCCAAGGAAGGCTGGCTGACATCCCACTATGACTGATCTCTACAACACCGAACCATCACAAATCGTGATGTACACCACCGAATATTGTTCCGACTGTCTGCGGGCGAAAAAATTCTTCGAAGTGAACAATATTCCCCACCTGCGGGTGGGGTTGGAAGGAAACATGGAAGCTACGGAGTTTGTGATGAGGGTCAATCACGGTTACAGAAGTGTTCCAACCATCGTCTTCCCGGACGGATCCGTCCTGGTTGAACCCAACTGGGAAGAGCTCAGAGCCAAATTTTCAAACTCATGAATCAGCCCGCGGATGCAGTTATTTGCGGGGCTGGAATTGCCGGTGTTGCTGCCGCTCATTTCCTTAGCAAGGCAGGGGTTAAAAATATAGTTTTGTTGGACGAGCGACCTCCTTTATCATTTACAAGTGACCGCTCCACAGAGTGTTATCGCAATTGGTGGCCAGATCCGGAAATGCTGGCACTGATGAATCGCTCGATTGATCTAATGGAGGTATTGGCGGAGGAAAGCGGGAACGTCTTCCGGATGAATCGACGAGGTTATCTGTATGTGACGGCAGATGAAAAACGAGCTTCAGACCTGGAAATCACATCTCACCGGACCTCAAGTCTGGGCGCCGGCCCACTGCGGGTTCACTCGTCTTCATCATTATACTATCAACCATCCTCTAAAGAGGGATTCCATGATCATCCCACAGGGGCAGATTTGCTCATCGGGAATGAACTTATTCACAAATACTTTCCTTACCTAACGAAGCATGCGGTTGCGGCGTTACACGTCCGGCGGGCAGGCTGGTTGAGCGCGCAGCAATTGGGCATGTATCTCCTGGAAACGGCTCGCCAGCGTGGCGTACGATTCGAGTCCGGGCGCGTGACAGGTGTGGATGTGTCGAACGGTCATGTTAAGGGCGTCCGGTTGAGCTCAGGAGAGCGTATCGACACGCCGATCTTCGTCAATGCCGCGGGACCGTGCCTGAAGGAAATCGGGGACATGCTGGGGGTTGATCTGCCCGTCCATATGGAACTTCATCTCAAAGCCGCCATCCGAGATTCCCTCGGTGTGGTCGGGCGTGATGCGCCGCTGTTGATCTGGAGTGATTCGCAGTTCCTGCCCTGGGAAGAGGAGGAACGCCAGGCGTTGGCAGAAGAGGCTGAAACTCGTTGGTTGACTGAAGCATTTCCATCGGGTGTGCATACGCGCCCTGAGGGAGGTAAAGAAAGCCAGACCATTTTGATGTTGTGGGAATATCAGACGAAGGTGATGGACCCGATTTGGCCGCCGAAAATGGATGAGCAGTATCCTGAGATCGCTTTACGCGGACTCACTGTCATGCTGCCGCGCATGAAAGAGTATTTCGCCAGGATGCCACGTCCGCAGCTCGATGGGGGCTACTATACGAAGACACGAGAGAACCGCCCTCTCGTGGGGCCCACGGATGTGGAAGGCGTCTACGTGATCGGCGCATTATCGGGCTACGGCATCATGTCTGCGTGCGGAGCGGGTGAATTGCTCGCTGATCATATCACGCGCGCGGACTTGCCATCCTATGCACCGGCCTATCAACTCTCACGCTACGCCGATGGTGAATACACGAAACAGCTTGAATCCTGGAGTGAGAGCGGTCAGCTGTAGTTTGCTTGAAAAAAGGGAGCGTTACTGTCTCAAGAAAGCGGGATACAACCCCGCACGTTTCTTCTCTTTTGTTTTATGAGACGTGCGGGGTACAATGATAAGGAGGAGAAGAAATGAAAACGCGCTTTCTATTGATTTTAATGCTGCTACTGACTGCATCCTGCAATGGTTGGGTGATCGAGCGCGGGCCGTTCAACCCACCCACACCATTCTTGCCTGCCACAAATACACCTTCGATTGTGACGGCCACACCGCCTGTCCTGGCAGCCAGCCCAACGTACACGGCTCAAATCCTCCCCACGGAAACCACAATTTCTTTTATCACGGCTACGACCGCACCAACCCTGATTCCCACCGATACGCCTGCGAACATCCCAACCCATACCCTCAGCGGACCGGCCGTCTCGGTAGAGATCCTGGGTTGCAATACGAGCATCGATGTGACGCATGGTATGGGCGAGGTGACAAATGCCTTTGTAGTCCTGAGAAACAGCGGGGGTGTGGAGCTTACAAATCTACATGCAACACTCCATGCTCTGGACGAAGGACGTGAACACCCGGATAAAACGGTCGAAGTCACTTCTCTTTTGCCGGGCTATAAAGTGACATTGAAAATGACCGTCGATAGCACCTATCAGGAAGAGACTCCCATCCAGGTCGAGCTTACGGCAGACGGCGGATTATTCCAGCGGGTGGGCGCCGATTCCTGTAAGGATATTGGCTTGTTGGCGCCGCATCCCGACGACTTAACTACGCCCATGCCAAACAATCCATAATATAATCACTGATATGGCGAATGAAACCTTAACCAATGGCCGTCAAAAGATTGCCATCCTGATCGATGGTGATAACGCGCAATCCTCCCTGCTGCCTCAGATGCTGGTAGAGGCGGGCCGTCATGGACAAATCACTGTCCGGCGGATCTACGGAGACTGGACCACCAGCAACATGAATTCCTGGAAGGAAATTCTGAACTATCATGCCTTCCAGCCCATTCAGCAGTTCCGTTATACCGTGGGGAAGAATGCGACCGACAGTGCGATGATCATCGATGCTATGGACCTCTTGCACTCCGGTGTAGTGGATGGATTTTGCCTGGTCTCCTCAGACAGCGACTACACGCGGCTGGCCACCCGCATTCGAGAAGCGGGCGTTTTTGTGATGGGGATCGGTGAGAAAAAGACTCCCAAAGCATTCGTCAATGCCTGTGACCTCTTCGTCTATACTGAAAACCTGGTCGCGGAAAAGAAAGCCCTCCAGAAGAAACGGACCCAGGCTAGCCGGGCCAAAAAGACAGGCACGGAACCCGAACCTGAGCCTGAAAAAGAAGAGGCCGACCCGATGCCCGTCTTGAGTCAGGCCTTTGAGATGGCCGTAGGACAGGACGGCTGGGCGCGACTCGATGTGATGGGCAATGCCATCTATCAGGTAGACCCGGGATTCGATCCGCGCACCTATGGTCACAAGCAGCTCTCGCGTATGCTGAACAAGCTCAAAGACAAATTCGAAATGCGCACCAAGGATCTGGATGGACAGTTGATCTTCTACGTGAAGATGAAAGAATAACCGTAGCTGAAACGAGTGCGCGAGATGAGTTGGTAAGCCTCGAACGGAGATGATCGTCTAGAGAGTTATGCAATCAGCCCGTTCATTTATAGCCACCTTCCCTCAAATCCTGAAAAAACTTATCCAAGTATCGCTGATCGTTTTGCCGGTGTATTTTTCCCTGCTGGCAAAAGAGATCTATTCTTTTTCCCAGACGAGCAGTACTACCCACGCGGACGCGGCCGTTGTCATGGGGGCCACGGTCTTTCGCAACCGCCCTTCTCCTGTCTTTCGGGAACGGATCAATCATGCCATCAACCTCTACAGGCAAGGCGTTGTGCGGTATCTTATTTTTACAGGAGGGCTTGCCGGGAATGATGAGCTGGCCGAGTCGGAGGCCGCCCGAAATTACGCGCTCGCACAGGGCGTGCCGGCCGAACACATTTTGATCGAAACCGAATCGTATAATAGCTGCCTCAATCTGATCGAGGCCAAGCGAATCATGGAAGAGAACAATCTGGATAGGGCTCTGATCGTCAGCGACCCCATGCACATGCGGAGGAGCATGTGGCTGGCGGAAAACATCGGGATCGACGCTTTTTCATCGCCAACGCCTACCAGCCGGTACCAGTCGTTCGACCGCAAATTCGGGTTTCTCGTCCGTGAGGTGTATTCGTATGGAGCCTATTTGTTGAATATCAATAAATGTCTTTAGGGCTGACCAATCGGACGCTCAATTTGCGTCAGGTCCTGATACACATCGAGGATCTGTTTCGCGATTTTCTCCCACGCATAATCTTGAGCATACTCCACGGCACGCCTGCTCATGGCAGTATGCAGCTCGTGATCGTTCAAGAGCCAGGAGATTTTTTCACACAACATATCCGGCTCCTGATCTGGGATAGTAAATCCGGTTTCACCGTCCTTGACCAGGTACGCCAGACCACCCACCTCCGAGGCGATGACGGGTGTGCCGCACGCCATCGCTTCGAGCGCTACCATCCCAAACGACTCATAGTGCGAAGGCATCACCACCAGCTCTGCGGCCGAATAATAGTAGGGCAGCTTATCCTGATCACGTTTACCCAGGAAGACTACCGTCTGACCCACGGCCAGGTCATCGCATAATTTCTGCAGGCGCGCCATTTCTGCACTCATCTCGCGCGGGCTGGCAGATGGGTCGCCGCCAATAATTGCCAGATGCACCCGCCGCTTTTCCTGTAATTGCAGGGCCGACATTGCATGGATGAGCGTATCCAGCCCCTTAAGAGGCTCGATGCGCCCGACAAACAGCACCATGCGGTCTTCCGGCTTGAGCCCCACATACATCTTGGCTTCATCCGACGGGATCGGGTAAAAGTGGCTGACGTCCACGCCCGGTGGGATGACGACCAGCCTGCTGGCATTGGCTTTGTACAAAAACCGCAGCTGAGTCACCTCCGCGATCGTAGCTGCCACAACCCGGTCCGCGCGGCGGAGGACCTGTTTCTCGCCCTCGATGCGGTATTCGCCTTCTCGCTCCTCCGCGGAACGCGCGATCCGGTTCTTCATCTCACCCAGGGTATGGAACATATGCACGATCGGCATCCCACCCCAGGCATCGGAAAGGGACGCGGCGGCGATCCCCGACATCCAATAATGACTATGGATCACATCATAGCCGATGCCCTTTTCACAGGCAAAGTATTTGACGCCTTCCACAAACTGCGGGATGTGATTCGCCAACTCCTCTTTTGGGACGGGATGCTCAGGCCCGGCAGGGACATGGACAACACGATTTCCATAGCCAAGCTCGTGCAATACGTGCGGGACGTGATCATCCTGCGAGCGTGTGAACACGTCCACGTGAACGCCCATTTGCCCCAGCTGGCGCGTCAATTCACGGACGTAGACATTCATCCCGCCCGTATCCTTGCCGCCCAGCGTCGCCAGCGGACAAGTATGGTATGAGATCATGGCAATTCTTAACATATAGTTTCCACCAAGTTTTAGACGACGCGGGGCCGTAAAACCTTGCGTAGGAATGTCCCTACCGTGGAGGAACAGACCTGAGAAGGCCCTGTATGCAACTCAGTAGAGCTGTTTTAAAGGGGATCAGGAGCCGAGAAACGCAGATTTTGCCGGGCTAGAACCGGGCCTTTGCCGGTAAATCAGGACATTGAATCATAAATTGTATTTTAGGGATTCAGCGGTTATTCAACTGGCTCAGGAGCTCGTCTATTTTTCGGACCAGTTCAGCGACATGCGGCTCGTGCGCCATAATCGAGTTATGCGTCCCGGTGACCTCCACAATTTTCAGGTCGCCGGCAACCATCCCTCCCCATCCCAGCGTGCGATCCGGCTGGATGCCTTCCGGCTGGGTGAGGGCATGGAAGAGGGTCGCATGCCCGGAGTAGGTATTACTGCGGGAGTAAAGCGCGGCGGCCCGATCGATGAGCCGCGCGATGTATTCGTAACGGATTTTGCGCGGCATGGGCAGAGGCAGCCTGGGGAGGACGTCCGCCAAGGCGTTCGATAAGATCAGGTGCCCTCGATGCTGCGCGCGTTTCAACAAGTAACCAACCTGACCCTGAATCCCGTGCAAGCGGAGTGTATTGAGATGCACCGACAGCTTATAGTTTGCCAGGTTTGTCGTAGATAGATGCCGGGGGTAGTCTGGTCCATACGCATCCAATAGGCCAAGGAAAGCGACCTGCTCCCCTTCCGCCTGCAACTGGCGGGCCATCTCAAAGATAATCAATCCACCGGCAGAAAACGCGCATAGATGAAACGGACCCTGCGGCTGCACGATTCGGATCTCTCGGATATAGTGTGCCGCCATCTCCTCCACGCAGGTATAAGGCTCTTGTTTGGGGTCGGCCAGGCCGTGGGCCTGCAGACCATAGATGGGAACCTCCGGGTGGAGGTATTCTGCAAAGCGGCGATAGATGAAGACACTGCCATCCGCATGGATACAGAAAAGGGGCGGGCGTGAGCCCCGCGCCCGTATGGGCACCAGGCAACCCAGAGAGATGGCTTTTCCATCCTGGCGCAGTAGAGTAGCCAGCGCGGCGATCGTGGGTGACTGGATCAAGGCCGTGATCGGTAGCCTGCACTGAAATTCTTTTTCGACGGTCAACATTAGATCAATAGCAGAGAGGGAATCCCCACCCAGATCGAAGAAGCTATCTTCGACTCCGATTGGATACACGTTGAGCAATGCTTCCCAGATCTGTGACAGCCGCAGCTCAACTGCATCTCGCGGAGGTACATAGGTCTCACATATCTCGCGTTCCACAGGATCAAGCTGCGATAGGACGTGAAAATCGATTTTTCCGTTCGGCGAAAGCGGAAAGGAATCGCGGAAAAATAGCATGCTCGGGATCGCGTGGTCGGGAAGCCGATCTCTTAAGAAGTCCCGCAGGTTCTGAGGGGAAGCCTTTTCACCAGGTTTCAGCACGGCGTAGGCGACGACGTAAGACTGGTGCTTAAGCAAAGAACTACGACTTGGCAGGGGCTGTTTCGCGACGGCAGCACATTGCTCCACAGCGGGATGCTGCGAGAGGGCAACTTCCACTTCCCCCAGCTCCACGCGGAAACCCCGGACTTTCACCGTGCGGTCGCGGCGTCCCAGGTATTCGATCTGACTGTCCAAACGGAGCCGGCCCATATCCCCACTGCGGAACAGGCGAGGGTAAGAGTCCTCCGAAGCAAAGGGATTGGGCACCCAGCGCTCGTGATTCAACTCTGGGCAGTTCAGATACTTGTGCGATAGCCCTTCCCCCGCCAGGCAGATCTCGCCAGACGCCCCCTGAGCCACAGGATTCAGAGACTCATCCAAGAGATAGACCTTTGTGTCCGGTGCAGGACGACCAATAGGTACGTTTTTATCGTATTGACATGCAGGAGAGGTGACGTAAAACGTCCCATCACCCTCGGTCAGGCCATAATAGTTGATGAGGACAGCCCTAGGCAGTTGCTTATAGAACTGATAGGTAAGCTCAGCCGTCAGTGGCTCACCGCCGACCATCCATGTTCGGAGACAACCCAACTTTACATCCAGGTCTTCCCCCGCCGAGAGGATCACGCGCAGGAGGGAGGGAACCAGGAGAATGTGTGTCACGCTTTGGGTCGAGAGGCAATCTATCAGCCGATGCGGGTTCGTCACGGTCTCGTACGGCAAGATGGCAGTCGCCCCTCCGCTGACCAGAGGAAGGATGACCTCATCGATGGCGTCAATCGACGTGATCGGTGAGGATTGCGCGAACACAGCGAACTGATCAAAGCCGCTGACCTGCAAGGTGCTGGCAAAGCGTGTTGCCAGATTCCGGTGCAGATATAAGACTGCCTTTGGCTTACCCGATGACCCCGAGGTAAATAAGACACAAGCCGGGTCGTCAGGCCCTGCCGCCGGAACGGGTCGTGTTGTTGTTTGACAGGCCAACCATGTCGGGTCATCAATGGAAAAGACACTGGCAGATGTTACGGGCAAATTATCAGTCAACGCGCGGCGGCTCACGAGGAACCGGCACTCCACACTGGCGAACATCCGGGCAAGGACTTCTCCGGGTGTTTTTGGATCGAGTGCCACAAAAGCCGCCCCGGCCTTGAGGACTCCCAGCAGCCCGCAGACCAGCTCGGGCCCCCGCTCCAGGAACAGGGCAACCATGTCGCCTCTCTCCACGCCAGCACAACGGAGTGCATGTGCGATCTGGTTGGCACGCTCCTCGACCTCCAGGTAGGTTAGATTCCCATTTTTGCCGGTCACGGCAGTTGATTCAGGGAATCGGTCTGCCCAGGTTTCAAATAGGATATGGGGAATGCCGGCCAAACGAATAGGCGAAATGGTCGTGTTCGGCAGTGAAGCAGCAAAGGATTGCATGGACATGTTCATGAGCTCGCAGTCTGGCAATAGTGTGGAGTATGTCGGATCACTCACAGTCCCCGGAAAAGCAGCAGTGGAATGCGGTGTTCGTTTTCAAGACGACGATAAGATATTTCCGTTACAGATAGGCAGCCTTACAAATCCGTTGTGCTCGATGTCTGAAATTGCCGAATGTGGGACTCAGAGCCAGAAGAATTCCCCAATCTGTGTAAATGCTAGACCTCCGATTCAGCCAGTTTTCGCAAACGTAGCCTGCACCGGAGGTCTATCTTTTTCCACACCCTCCCTTAATTCCAGGATGTGTACTGTCCAGTACTTCTCTTTCAAAGACAAATCATGGTTCCGAGCAAGCGGGCTCCGAATTCTATGGGGAGGCCAGAGGCGGCAAGCAATCGATTCCAACCGGGACCGAATATCGAATAAAACATACTGCCCTTGACGGATTAGCGCGGGCAAGGGTTTCCGGCCAGGGAAATGGACCCGGGACAATCAGAGAGGGATACGTCGCGCGAAGATTCTCCTGATACCAGTCGAAATGCAGCAGCTCTCCACTCACAATGGAAAGGTCCGGGCGTTCTTGCAGTGCAAAATGGAAGTACCACAGGGCAAAGAGGGCCCGATCCCCCTCGGCAACCAGGATTGCGCTTTGCGGTGTACGAGAAAGAACTTCTCTGCCAAAAGCCTCGGCACGGACATCCTGAGAGGCATCCACCGGAAGGTGGAAGGGCCTACCCGGTCCATATCCGTCCGCACGAACAGGTACCCCGGAAAGTAGGCTCTCACTTTGCGGCTGCGCCGGTTGACAGGGCTGACGCGGAAGTGCGGGTAAAAGCATTCGTTTCAATTTGATCTCTTCCCCGCGCAGGTAGAATCACTCTTCTGTATGGCTTGAGCCGGGCCGGCTCAAGCATGCGGGAGATCCTTCGCCTTCGGCTCGAGATGCCATGTATAGAGGGTCAGCATCCTGGACAAGATCCTGCTGGCAAAGGACTCAGACTGACATTTTTGAGATACCCTGTAGTAATTCTTGTTCCCCTAGGGTCATTTCCCCATTTTCTTTCGGTGTTCGAGGGCTATGCGTCGGTCATGTTTCGAGGGTTATCAACATGTACGGATCTTGATCTATCCAGGCTCACCTTTACTCGGCTGCTGTTTGTTCAAAAGCATCGCCTCTCCTCAGCTCTGGCTTGTTTGCCTTTCAAAAATGTATCCCACCCCATGGACAGACTGGATATAACGAGGTTCTTTTGAATTCTTCTCGATCTTGCCTCGAAGAGCCGAAATATAGACGTGAACCATGTCGGAATTTCCGCTATAAGACCCTCCCCAGACATTGGCTAAGAGTTGTTCGTAAGTGACGACCTTACCGGCATGCCGCTCCAGGTATACGAGGAGCCGAAACTCCGTGGGGCCCGTCTTGATGGGCTTCCCATCGATCAGCACGCGATGCCGCTCGGTATCGATCTTCAAACGATCATCACTGTACCCGTAACCGGAGGGATGACTATTTCCGTGCCTGGTGCGTCGTAAGAGCGCGCTTGCACGTGCCAGCAAGACTCCTGCGGTAAATGGTTTTGCCACGAAATCGTCGGCGCCAACGTCCAACGCATGCACCAGGTTTTGTTCGTGATGAAGCGCAGTTAAGATGATCAGAGGGATATCTGAAACCTGCCGGATCTGCCGGCAAGCATCAAATCCGCTCACGCCAGGCAGCATAAGATCCAGTATGAGCAAATGAGGGTGGTGGATAAGGAGTTTGCTGATCCCCTCCCCGGCATCACAAGCAGTGATAACCTGGGCTCCCACGTTTTTGAAAATCTGGCTGGAAAGCTCAAGCATGTCGGGATCGTCGTCGATAAGAAGAACGGTTTTTCCGATCAAGATAAACGAAGAGAGCAAACCCAGAAGGCTTTTCCGATGAAAAAGGAGAAGCCAGCCAATAAAAAAAGTACTTCTTGTCCCGGTACAGAGTACATGACCCATTAGTACTACGTACTCCATCCCTACGTACATACTAACTAAACTGCATCCTGAATGCATTAATAATTCATTAAGGGTTTCTTAACAAATGTTAGGAGTATTCTAAGGAGATATGGGGAAAAAATTGACGAATTCTTAGGAAAATTGCAATATCATTTTAATAAGCTGTTATCCCGGCCCGTGTCATTCGAGCGCTCTGCTACAGGACCGCACGGATCTGATTGTGGGTGCAACAGGTGGACTACTGTTCGCCATTCTATTGTTTCATCCCACGGTCGACCCGATTCTGGCGGTCACGCAGGGTCTGGCTGGGCATAACGGGTTTTATTGGTTTCGCGCTCGTTCCTGAGAGACAAATTTATTAAATGACGAGTAATGCAGTCTGGGGCTCAAAGACCTTTCCCCTTTTCTCAACGATTGCTAAACGTCCATAGTCTCCTGGGCTAGCCAAATTCCGGACGGCCGTTCTCTGGCTCTCCCGTCTTCCATCGATCATATCGATGGCCGTCTGACCGGTTTTGGAAACATCAGAATGTATCCTAGTTTGGGGGCGTAGATCTCAATGCTGATCTCTGGCAGGCAACACGCCGGAACGGAGATGAGCACACAAAAAGCACCGTAGCCGTGCGCATGCACGCCGGGCAGGTGCTGTATCGACGGAACCATCGCGCTGAGTCTGACCGTACGGATCCCGGTTTGGCAATGGCGGAGCGCGTTTGCAAAGAGGGGCTATTCGTGGGGGATCAGCAGATTGTCTTAGAACAAGCCGTATAGAGTCCTGACAGGTATCTATCCCAACACCATCTTCCGCTCGCTGCGAGTGAGCGGAACATTGCCCTCCGGGGAAAGGGAGTGTATCTCAATGCGTTTCATCCATAATCGTGTCTTTGTGACCAACACTATGCTGGCCTGCATGCTGGCCAGCATCCTGGCGCTAAGTCTGTCCCTGAGCCCGGTGAGAACGAGTGCCGCACAGATTGGCGATGCCTATCTCCGCAGGGTCCCATCCATGGAAACCGAGAACACCGGGCCGCTCAACCCGGTTGGCCTGGCATTTTCCTCCAACGCGGCGACGTTCCATGTCGTGCAAGTGCAGAGTGAAACGCCAACGGATGGTTCCGAAGTCCTGCAGATTTCTCCCCAGTCAAGCCCCACAGGCTCGACGCGCATCGCAGCTGTCCTCGAAGATCCGCTGAACATGGTGTTTGACAATCAGAACAAGCGCCTGCTGGCATTCCAGCCGGGCACGAGCGAGCTCCTGGAAGTGCGCGAAAACTCGAACGGCAACCTGGATCGAACGTCCGTTTTTCGGCACCCGGTCCAGCGCTTCGGCATCCAGGATCCACAGGGCATGACCCTCGATGAGGGCAATGGACTGTTGTATATTTTGGATGCAGCGAGACCCAGGATCGTGAGCGTAGAATTGGGTCCGGGGAGGAGCTTTGGGGGAGGTCGCGTGTCCGAAATCAGTCTGGCAAACAGTGGGCTGGGTTCACCGCGCGGCATCGCCTTCGACCCATCTACAGGTCACCTCCATGTATTTGACCTGATCGATCAAACGCTCCATGAGTTGACACCCAGCGGACAGCTGCTCGCCACCCGCAATATGATCGCCTTCGAATTGAAAAGCCCCGAGTCGATGGTCTTTGCGCCCAGCGGCGATCAAACCGACGATCCATCGCAGACAAGTCTATTCCTGGCTGATAGCGGCTTGATTGCGGGACGCGGAGCGATCAAAAGTACGCAGCTCATGACGCAGGCCAGCTCTGCCGCGCCAGGCACCGGGCAGATCCTGGAGCTATCCCTCGTCGAGCCTGCTGCTCCCG
>LLBZ010007193.1_pt2 | contig 12720 bp, 9 predicted proteins | sample 1489421 | NCBI WGS metagenome assembly LLBZ01 (sample SAMN04092657, study PRJNA295927) | soil metagenome | biome: Soil prokaryotic community; feature: Bulk soil; isolation source: soil from tomato rhizosphere | host: tomato cultivar Moneymaker | place: South Korea | collected 2011-11-01 | reverse complement strand
GTCGGCTGCACAATGAAAACGGCGCAATCGCGTGTGCGGCTGGACCATCAAAAATTGGCACGCATCCTGGGCGAAGATGACCTACAACTAACTGCAGAGGAGCCGCGATGAAAACCAAACATGTCACTCCGGATGATCTAACGGGATATATTTATCCAACGCTGGACGATGCGCGGCGCGAGGTCATGGATGCCCACCTGGTAGAGTGTGCAACCTGCCGGGCCATTCTTGCCAGGCAAGAAATCCGGCAACGCCAGGTTTCGAATGAGTTGGGCGCTATACTAAAATTTGCAACGCCCTCCCCACAAATGAACTTTGCAGCGATCGCGTCGCGGTTGCAAAACCGGCAGATGAGGCAAACTATCTGGCTCGATAGGGTTATCGTTGTGCCAACCACCCTGGCCCTGACCGGGCTTGTATTTGCCGTGTTCGGATTGTGGCGTGCTATTAGTGACCAGGCATTTACATCTCCTGCACAGTCATTAGGAGCCTTCCCACCTTTGGCGTGTTTCTTTTTGACACTGGCCTCTGTTGTGCAATTTGACCATTCTGTTTCGATCCGGCCCCGAGGGGTAATCACCTGGGCGCTTGCCCTGACCTTATGGCTGGGGTCAGCGTTTATTGGCCTGCTCGATTTAATTGTATTGCGCGATTTGGCAATCATGGCAGTCATTGCTATGGATGGACGCAATGCTACTGCTGGACCGATTGCCATCATAGCAGTTATTCTTGGCGCGATACTTTACATCGGTTTCATCATCGGCGGAGCGGAATATCACTTCAAGAATATTGGTCTACCCGGTTCGTGGAAACTTTTCAGTATCACGCTCCTGGGTCAACTATTCATTCTGATCCTGCCTTACCTGTTGATAGGAGGTTAACTATGGCATCAGACGGCATTCTTGAAACCAAAATCAGCCCCCGCGCTGCGGGATTAGCCTATGGCCTGTGGTTTGTTACCGCGGCATTGGGCGTGCTGACTTACCTGGCTGGTCGTGAGATGATTATCCGTACCTATGTACGCTTCTTTGCTTTTGATCCAGGAAATGTTTCTCTGGTAAATCTACTCGTTTCGTGGGCAATGGCAATTCTACCTATTGCGATTATTATCGGTGGCTTCGAGTACCAGCACCGAAATATGGGCAAACCACAGGGATGGGTTATGCTGGCGCGCACATTGGCGTTTGAGATTGGCATACTCCTTTTGGCGTTATACATTTAGGGAAAAGTAGATGAATTCAACATTCTCTATCACATCTGAAAAACTCCGCCCCTATTTCAGCGAGGGCGCCAAGATTGTATTAGGCTCCTTCATGGTCGCAGCCGTGATTATTTTCGCGCTGTACGCAGCTATGGCTGTGACGTATCGCTATTCACTCGATTACGGTGAAGCGCCCCTGATCGACCAGGCCGTTCGCCTGTCTGCAGGGGAAAACATCTATCGGCCGGATATCAGCACGCCTCCTTACACCATTGCGAATTATCCGCCTTTATATGTGATCAGCTTAATCCCTGTCCTGAATTGGTTTGACTCGCCCTTTCATATGGCGCGGGTGATCTCTGTGATCGCCACTTTGTTTTCGGGCGTCTTCATCAGCCTGATCATCTTCAGCTTCAGCAAAAACCGTTTAGCCGCCCTGGTTGCGGCCATACTGTTCCTTGCCAGTCCCTATGTTGTGCAATGGGCTGGCCTTGCGCGTATTGACTCTTTGGCACTTGCCTTCGCTACTGGAGCTTTATTTGTGCTCGTGCGCTGGCCGAAAGAGCGTTGGGGTTGGATTGCCGGTGGATTGTTATTGATAGCAGCTGCTTATACCCGCCAGTCATACGCTTTAGCCGCGCCGCTGGCCGGTTTCGTCTGGTTATGGACACAGGATAGGCGCCGCGCCTTTTGGCTGGCCTTGCTGGTTGGCGGGCTTGGAATGGCTCTCTTTTTTCTCATCAATACTCTCACGACTGGCGGCTTTTACTACAATATCGTATCTGCCAATGTCAATGCATTTTCCTGGGAGAGATTGAAGGGTAATCTTGCGCAGCTTTGGCGGGATAACTACATTATCCTGGTGCTGAGCGCCTTGTTTCTATTCATTGGTTGGCGCTCTCAGAAATCCTGGCCGATCCTGGCTTTCTTCCTGGTGGGCGCGTTTCTTTCCGGGTTAACCATCGGAAAAATCGGGTCAAACATCAATTACTTCCTTGAACTGGCTGCGGCCCTGGCGCTCGTTGGTGGGGCACTCGTGGTGTGGAGTCAGGCGTATCCCTGGCGCAACATCGCTGTGTTGCTGTTGATCACACTTCAAATCGGCTTATCACTCAGATCCTCGATGCAGCGAAATGTTGACTGGCTTCTCAGCCAGCGCTACCTGGATTTTAACGCCCTGCAAATGCTCGAACAGGAAGTCGGGCGAATGGATCGGCCGGTTTTGGCCGACGAGTACATGGGTTTGCTGACCATGAATGATCGCCCGCTCTACCTGCAGCCTTTTGAATTATCACAACTTGCCAATGCCGGAATGTGGGATCAACAGCCTCTGCTGGATGAAATCAAAAATCAAAGCTTTGACGGGATCTTGATTCACTTTGATAGTACACCAGTTTTCAAAGAACGCTGGACAGCAGAATTGCTGGCGGCAATAGATGAGTATTATCGACCGGTGAAGACTCTGGCAGGGACAGTGATGTATATCCCTCAGGGTGAAACCGAAATCTCAACGGTTCCAGCACCCACCACCGGGCTCGACGGTGCGGCTCGGCCTTTTTGGGAGGGGACACCCATCCCCATAGGTCCAGCCGGCTTTGTGAGGGAAGTCTCTCTCAGCATTGATCCTAAAAATCCCCAACAATTAGCCGCAATAACCACACGGACTTCCAAAAAGGATTGTGAGCTGCCCAACTGCATCGTCCAGCTGCTACTGTTTACATCACAGGATGGCGGTGAAACCTGGCAGGAGCAAGCCACTTTCGGCCAACAGCAAACGGCCGTGGATCACGGTCAGGTGGTATTCGACACCAATGGTGTGTTGAATATTCTGGGCATTCGCAATGGCGTGATCGTACTCAACCGGACAACGTTCGCGGAGGCTGATCTTTCCACCCTTGCGGAGTTTGAGGATGCGACCAGAGCCTATGTAATGACGGATCCCTGGCTGCGGGTCCACCCCAATACCGATGAGCTTTTCTTGACCCTGGATGCCCAGGAAGGAGGTCAGCTTTATGTGACCCCCAGTCTGATTCGCTCAAACGACGGTGTGCGCTGGTCGATCGCGGCGCGCGCCGACCAGCATATTTCAGCCTCTGATATTTTCTCGCCGCGCGCCAGCGGGCCGGATGATATTCAAGTGCTCTTCGGCAATGGAGGTAACGTCTCCCTTGTGTGGGTATGGGATTCCGAACCCTGGACTTGGCCCCGCACCGTTTGGATGGCCAATTCGAGCGACGGCGGTATTACCTTTGGAGAGCCAGCCCCAATTCTCGAAACCTGGGGACCCATTAACACTGCCTCAGCAAATGGAAATTTCGCAGTTGCGTACCGGGTCGGTGATGAGACCAACCAGCAACTTGCGGTTGCTACCACATCGGATAATGGGCAGACCTGGAGTTCAGCCATCGCCAGCGGAAATGTATCTTTATACTTTGATCCAGATAAAGGGCCTGGTATCGGCATGTCCTCCGAAAATGTTATTGATCTGGTCTTTTACGCGCAGGAAAACCCAACTGCAAACTGCACTCTGACGATTGAAAGCCCTTGCACCTACAATGTGTACTATACCTCAAGCAGCGACAGTGGTCTTTCCTTTGCCGAGCCAATCCAGCTAAACCAGCAACCCATTCGAGCTCAGGATTTTGCGCGTTTCCAGGGCGATTCACAACCGGTATCGCACCTCGCAGTCGCTTCAGACGATGAGTTCGCTTACCCGATCTGGATTGGTACCCCGGAAACTGGCAAGACCCAGTTATATACAGCCAAAATTCAAAGGTAGCCGGGTTTTCGCGGCGGCAAAGGCTGTTGATCAAATACGAATGCTCCAATCCGGGCGTACGTTCGCCGCGCTAGTTGCGTTATTAATAATGGTAAAATCCTCGCTAAGAACCACCTCCGTAAAACTCTAAAACTTCAATGACTTTCTCAGATCTAATCTATCTGCTCCCAGTCTGTCTTATATCCCTTCTTGTCATTGGTCTTTTTTGGTGGATATTTGGGTGGCTGATCGCTACGTCCGTGGATCGCAATTTGCGGCGTTGTCCAAATTGTAAACGCGGCGCTGTTGGAACCATTATCGAGACAACAATCGATCCTCTGGGAATCAAGGTTGACCGAAGCAAGCTGACTACCGTTCGAACAAAAAGAGAAAAAGTGACCGATCAATACTCATGTGATCATTGCGGGCACCAGTGGACGCGTTCATTCACGCGCGAGGAAGTATTGCCGGTACGAAAAGCGTCGAATTCCTGATGCCTTCTCTGATCCGAAATAAGAATAGAATCACAGCACAGACTTATTAGAAAGGACATACCTATGAACCAAGAACACACTGGCCAGGAGCTTCCTCCTTCAGATCGCTTGCCACAGCGCATTAGTGAGGGGATGATTGTTTACGATGGTGCTGGTGAGTTGGTCGGCACCGTCCAAGTAGTTTACTTTGGCGGAGCCAGTGAGGAAGCCATCCAAAGGGCACTTCATGCTGAGGCGGGTCAAAACGACTTAAGCAGTCTACCGGAGGAGTTGGGTGCTCGTCTGATGAGTCAGGGCTACATCGTTGTTGACGGACCTGACCTCACGGGTGCGAATCGTTATATAGGACCTGAACAGATCGAAGGAGTTTTTCCTGTAGAGATTGAAGGCAGCGTGAATGATATAGTACGATTGCGGGTCGCGCGGAGCGAGTTACTCCATAGCTGATTCTATTCCTTAGGAAAATCAAATGACCCAATTGAAATGGTGGCAGACAGCAGTGTTCTACCAGATTTACCCGCGCAGTTTTGCAGATGGAAATGGGGACGGCATTGGCGATTTCATGGGTATGATCGATCGGCTTGACTATCTTGCCGACCTTGGCGTTGATGCGCTATGGCTCTCGCCTCATTTCCCCTCCCCGCAGTTCGATGTGGGCTATGATATTTCTGATTATGTCGACGTGGCTCCGGAATATGGCACGCTGGATGACTTTAAGCGATTCCTTGATGGCGCGCACGAACGCGGCATGCGCGTCATTTTGGACCTCGTGATGAACCACACCTCACATTTGCACCAGTGGTTCATCGAGTCTCGTTCCAGCCGCGACAACTCCAAACGCGATTGGTATGTCTGGCGCGACGGCAAAGATGGGGGTCCTCCCAACAACTGGTACTCACCTTTCGGAGGGTCAGCATGGGAATACGATGAGCAGACAGATCAATATTATTATCACTTCTTCCTCAAAGAACAACCTGACCTCAACTGGCGCAATCCGGAAGTCAAGAATGCCATGTGGGATGCAGCCCGCTTCTGGCTTGACCTGGGTGTGGATGGCTATCGCCTCGACGCCATTGGCACGATCTTTGAGAACCCAGCCATGCCCGATCAGCGCTCCAGTATGACGCAGGAAGATCTGCGCAGCACGTTCAACCGTGGCTTTCCTGATCGCCCGGACAAAAAATTGATTGAACTCTGGAAATTCATCTATAAAGAGCAAGTTGAGCAGGACGGTGTCCACCAGTTGATGCAGGAACTTCGAACAGTGATTGACGAGTATCCTGACCGGGTGTTGGTTGGTGAGAACGATGATATAAGTTATTATGGGAATGGGATGAACGAATTGCACCTGGCATTTAATTTCCCGCTGATGAGAACCAATCGTCTCACACCAGACTGGATACACGCCAATCAAAAGGAACGCCTGTCAGCCTTGCCGCCGGATGCATGGCCCTGCAACACACTGAACAATCATGACAGCACACGTGTCTTTACTCGCTTCCAGGATGGACAACATGATGATGCCCTTGCGAGAATCTCGGCTGCCCTGATGCTTACCCTCCGCGGAACGCCATTTCTCTATAATGGCGAAGAAATTGGAATGTCAGATTATTATCTGACCGACATCACTCTTTTTCGTGATCCTCCCGCAGTATGGTTTTACAATGGGCTGGTCGCTGATGGAATGACACCAGAGAAAGCGCTTGAGCTCGCTGCAATCTATAATCGTGACCGCTGCCGTACACCCATGCAATGGAGCAATACCGCCAATGCCGGGTTCAGCCCGCAAGGCGTCCAAACCTGGCTTCCGGTCAATCCCAATTACGGGCAGGGTATCAATGTGGATGATCAGCAGTACAACCCTGAGTCCCTGTTGAGCTTTTACAAAGGCCTGTTACGTCTGAGAAGGCAGACTCCTGCACTGAAAGACGGCGACTATACGCCGCTCCATGAGACTGCAGATGATTATTTTGCATTCCTCCGTCGCAGTCAGGATGGTGCACAAACCTGCTTGGTTGTATTGAACCTTTCTGATAAAGAACACAGCCTGAAGTTTGATTTGCCTGCGGGCGAAGCGCGCTGTCTGTTTTCGAATCACACACTCGAAGACGAGACAGTATCTCTTGAAGCACTCAACATTGCTCCCTTCGAAATCTTTATCGGTGAGATAATTCCCTGAGTTTAAGTCCGGTGATTTTCAAACAGAAAAGCGGGAACATGAGCGACTTAAGACAAACCATGGGCTTTCTGCAAAAAGTACCCTTGTTTCAAAGCTTGAATAACCGTCAACTCGAACGTCTATCAAAACGCATGCTTGAGCGTGAGTATGACAGCGATCAAGCCATTGTCACGCAGGATAAGGGTGGCGAAGGATTCTTTGTTATTTTGTCGGGTAAAGCCAAGGCGGTTCGCCAGCGATCCGATGGCATGGAGGTTCTGGTCAACACGTTCGGGCCGACCGATTTTTTTGGCGAACTTGCTCTGCTCGATGATGGATTGCGAACAGCCTCTGTGATTGCAACTGAGCCCACGCGATGCCTTGTCCTTACCCGTTGGGACTTTCTCAGCGCACTACGGGAATCTGACGTGGAGATGGCAATTGTTATTCTGGAGGAGCTCGCCAAACGATTCCGCCGTGCATTAGATTCTTTGTGATCTTCCGTTATGAAAGAGAACTCTGGAAGGCGCGTCCAAAACGCTGGGCGCGCCAGTTTTTTTGTTATAGTTAACGGAACATGAATTGTCCGAACTGTGGTTTTAATAGCCTATCCTCGATGCGCTTCTGCGGCTTATGTGGAACCCGCCTGACAATCGATTGTCCAGAGTGTGGTTTTGCTAATCCTCTCGATTACCGTTTCTGCGGGATGTGCGGGACGCGGTTAAATGCAGAGGCTGAGCCGTCTGTTCTCGGGCAGTCCATCTTCCTTCCGAAGACAGAGGATGAACCAATCCTTCCTGCAGAAACTTCACCGCTTGAAGGTGAACGTCGCGTGGTCACAGTGATGGTAACCGATCTAACCGACTCTACGAATCTTCTCGAGAAGATAGGCACCGAAGGCTGGGTCGAGTTGATGAACCGTATCCTCCACATTTTGGAGTCAGAAATAAATCGTTTCGGCGGTGAGGTCAGCCAGTTTCGCGGTGACGGGCTGGTGGCGTTCTTCGGCGCAACCTCCGCCCATGAGGATGACCCGGAGCGGGCGGTGTTAGCCGCGCTATCCATGCAGCGCATGTTTGATCTTTTCGTGCGCGATCTTGCACAACCTGAGGCAACCGAACTCCGTATGCGTGTGGGCATAAACACCGGCGAGGTCATTGTCCCCAGTGGCAGTGATCGCCAGCATGCGCAGGAAACAGCAATGGGAATAGCCGTGGCAATTGCTGCTCGTATGGAGACCGCGGCAGAAGCGGGTACAGTTTTAGTAAGCGAGCCCACCTATCATCTGGTCAAATCGCAATTTGACTGGGAGGCACTGGGCGAGATTTATGTCAAAGGAGTCAGTCAGCCGATTGCCGTGTATCGACCTGGACGTCACGTCATGGATGCAGAACTCCTGCCGCAGGGGACTGCATTTCCCGACACTATGCCGCTGATTGGTCATGAGATTGAGTTTCAAACACTCAAGAGCTGCGTCCAAAGCCTTTTCGAAGGTAGAGGAGGAATCGTCACTTTGATCGGCGAGAAAGGTAATGGTAAATCCTTCCTTCTTAATGAAGTTCGCCATTATTTTGCGCATCGACAAGCCCTGCTGACTGAATCAGAACCCACGTTGCCTTCAGCAAATATTTCAGTCGCGTGGGTACGCGGTCGCTGCCGGTCCTACAGTCAGACCTGGCCCTATTCCATGTGGCTGGAGTTATTCCGCGACTGGCTGGGAATGCGTCCCGACGCGCCCAAGGAGGAAAAGAGCGCCACCTTATATCGCCGCGCAGAGGAGATTTGGGGCGTTGCCCTTGAGGAGCACTATCCATACCTCGCAACCTTTCTGGGCTTCCCGCTGGAAGAAAGCTTTACAGAGAAGATCAGACATTTGGATGGAGAAGGCTTGCGCCGACGTTTTTTCATTGCGATACGAAGCTGGATCGAAGGAATAAGTCGGAATGGTCCGTTAGTGTTGTCTTTTTCGGATATGCAGTGGGCAGATGACTCATCCTTGGATCTTTTGAAATACTGTTTTCCAATCTGCGATAACGAAAGTCTGTTATGGCTACTCTCGTTCCGGCCCGAGCGCGAAGCGTCCATATGGGAGTTCTATCATTATCTTGAAGCGGAGTATCCTCATCGCTTGACGAATGTGGAATTGCTGCCTCTCACGCCCGCGCAAAGCTTGAAGCTAATTAATCACTTGATTGGCCCGGATGCTCTACCGGAAGAAACCAGCAACTTAATTCTTCGAACCGCCGAAGGCAATCCATATTACATTCTGGAGCTCATTCAGGCGCTGATCGCAAAAGGAGTTTTGGCGCGTGAAGCCGATCAAAGTCCCTGGCGTCTGACACGCCCAGTGACAACGCTCGACCTGCCCAATAGCCTTCAACGTTTATTACTTGCGCGAATGGATCGTCTTACGAGTCAACAACGGTTGATATTGCAAATTGCGGCTGTGATTGGGTCCGTGTTTTGGCTGAACATGCTGAATCATTTGTTGGGTGATTCACAGCGGCTGAAAACAGATCTTGCAGCGCTTCAACGCGCTCAACTTATCCAGGAAAGTGGACGAGTTCCTGAACTGGGCATGCAATACTTTTTCAAATCACCTCTCGTACGCGACACGGTCTATGACAGTCTTCTGAACACGCAAAGAATTGCGTATCATCTCAGAGCCGCTGAACACCTTGAAAACATGATCAGCCCAACCGTGTTAGGCGAGTATGATGGAATGCTTGCCTATCACTACCGCGGCGCGGGGAATCACCGAAAGGAACTCTTTTACACCTTCCTGGCTGCAGAAAACGAACGAAGAATTTACGCGAATGCGGAAGCGCTCCAGGATTACACTCGAGCCCTGGAATTATTGGACATTCTGGAGCGTGAAACACAACCGAAGGGACAAAACCGTTCGATTCAAACACAGCGGTTTGAGGCATTAAACGGCCGCCGCCAGGTTTATTTTCGACTGGGGCAGCTGGAGGCCTCACGGGCAGACACGCAGGCTCTCCTTCCATTGGCCCGCCAGATGGCGGACGATCCGGTTTGGTTGATCGATGCGTTACTCGCCCAGACTCAGATCGCCAGAGACAACCGTCAGGAATTGTCGTCGGGACTCCAGATGGCGGAGGAGGCTTTATCCCTTGCGAAACAATCCGGCGACAAGCGCCGCATCATGCAGAGTCTGGATGCCGTCGCCGACATTCGATTTATTCTTAATGATCCGGGATGGCGAGAATTGGCAGACCACGCTCTTGCACTTGCGAGGGAGTTTGGTGATCTACGGGCAGAGGTGCATCTCCTGCTTGCCATCAGTGGAAAATATGGGTCGGATGATTTGCCACGCGGCCGGGAATATTTGCAGGAGGCGCTTGCCCGCTCGGAGACATTGAACGACAAATCCACCAAACTGGAAGTACTCCATGCAATTGGACTGCAGTTTGAGCGCGATGGAGATTACTACCATCAGCTAATAAAATATGAGCAGGAACGCCTGTACCTCAGCCGCGAGATTGGAAATCGTATTGTAGAAGGCAACGCGCTAATGTTCTGCGGCCAAATTCAAGCTCTCTATTTGGGCGATTACGAAAAGGGCCTGCAATTGCAAATACAGACGCTCAATTTTTGGGAAAACATTACTGACCGGCTATTCCCTCTGCTGCGGATCACGCAAATTCAAACAGCATTGGGACGCCATGAGGAAGCTTTGGCTGCTCTGGAGTTGGCCCGTCCCCTGCAGGAAAAAGTTGTCATGGATATCGGTCGCGCGGGCTTAGGGCTTGTTAGTGCTATTCTCTACAACTCCCTCAATGATGAATCATCGCTTCGAACCACCCTGGAGATCACTTCACAGATCCATCAAATGGTGGCCAAGAGTCTCGTCTCCAGGCAATATCATATGGTTGCGGCCTGTGAGGCGTCAGCCGCGCACTTGAGCCTCGCACAATTACACCTTCGAAATAACGAAAACAACACGGAACATCACACTCATCTTCGATTGGCACTGGAGTCCTCTCAAACCGCCCTGAATATATACCAGGAGTTCGGTTTTGTTCAGGTCGTAGAATGCACGAGTGAAGAGATTCTGTTCCGTCACAGCCAAGCACTGATTGCGAATGATCGTATGGACGAGGGTGTTGAATTCCTGAAGCGTTCCTACCAGGAAATGATGCGCAAGCACGATTTGATTCCTGCCGAAAGCCCATACCGGAAGACCTATCTCGAGAATATCCAGTTGCATCGGGCTATACAAGCCGCGTATGCCAAGCAAACATCACCAGCCGTGAAGCGTCGCAAACCACGTTCCTCAGGCAAGGCACGCACCAAGTAGATCTTCCTTTGAACCATTTATCCTAGACCGTTTGACCTGGCTTGCGGACCGGCTTGGTCTTCAACCGACCTATGACTTTATCATTGAATACATGGTCGCTGCCTCGGCGATCGAGATGAACAATCATTGGCGATCCAGAATGAGGAACGAACTTTCATCCGTACGGTAAAATCCAATCATGCAAGCGTTGAGATAGCTGGATACATCCCTCGCGTGCTGAGAATGACCAATACCACACTTAATGGAACCGAGTCTTATTTCCTGGAGAATTTCCCTGCAGGGATCACAAATATTCCAGTAAAATCAGGGCTGGTTCTCGCTTATCAGAGATCATGGAAGTGGAGTCCCACTTTGGCGCAGGTGGGTGCATTCGTCATTTGCGATGGTCAAAGCATCGGGAAAGAATACGTTTCCAGAAGAAGTGACAGCACAGATCACATTAGACCCGGTTTCATATCTCGGTTTGAATATTGATACCGGAAATTAAAATCTTCAACCAATGAAATGCAAGTGAAACGAGGGCAACCATGATTAAAGTTAAACATCTAACGAAGGATTACCAGCGCGTCAAACGTCGCGAAGGTTTTCTCGGCAGTGTACGCACATTGTTTAGCGCCGATTACGAGATCACTCGCGCAGTCGATGATATTTCCTTTGATATCAACGAGGGCGAGCTGGTCGGTTATATCGGTCCAAATGGCGCGGGCAAATCCACCTCCATCAAAATGCTGTGTGGCATTCTTGTGCCCACGAGCGGTGAAGTCCTGGTGAATGGACTCGTCCCACATAAAAACCGAATGGAGAACACACGCCAGATCGGCGCGGTGTTTGGGCAGAAGACACAACTCTGGTGGGATGTGCCTGTGATCGAAAGCCTGAAATTATTCCGCGATATCTACAAAGTGCCCGAGGCTCAATACAAACGTAATCTGAATCTCTTCAACGATTTGCTGGACCTGCACGAGTTTCAGAGCACACCGGTACGTCAGTTGAGCCTGGGTCAACGCCTGCGCGCCGACATGGCGGCTGCCCTGCTCCACAACCCGCGCCTGCTCTTTTTGGATGAACCCATGATAGGCGTGGATGTAGTAGCCAAGGAACGCCTGCGTGAATTCATCAAAGAGATCAACCGCGATCAAAAGGTGACCATCCTGCTTACGACCCACGACATGACAGACATCGAAAAGGTTTGCTCGCGCATCATGATCATTGATCACGGCCGGATCGTCTATGACGGGAGCCTCCAGCAGATCCGCGCGGAATATGGGAAACAACGAAAGCTCGTCGTCGAGTTTGAGGAGGAAGTGCAGGATTTCTCGGCGCCTCATGCAACTCTGGTGAAAACTGAAGGACGGAAGAAGTGGTTTGCTTTCAATCGCTTCGAAACCTCCCCTTCCACGCTGATTGCAGATATCACTTCCCGTTACTCCATCCTAGATTTGGCTGTGGAAGAGCCGGAGATCGAGGAAATCGTGCGGACAATCTACCGGGGCAAATCGGAATCCCCTGACCTGCAAGCGGCGTGAAAACCTTTTGGGCATTTGCTCGACAGCATTTTCATGCAACAGCCATTTACCGTTTGGATTTTTGGCTGTGGCTAACCGCCATTCTGATTTTGATGTATGGCGTTCGCTGGATCTGGATCACACTTTACACACAGCGCCCCGGTGCTTTTGGTGTCAGCTTGCAGCAGATGGTGACATACGGGGTATTGAGTATGGCAATCAACAACATTTTTTACACGGGTCCGCAATATTACATGGCACAGCAGGTCCGCAGCGGTGCGAT
>LLBZ010026849.1_pt5 | contig 12723 bp, 13 predicted proteins | sample 1489421 | NCBI WGS metagenome assembly LLBZ01 (sample SAMN04092657, study PRJNA295927) | soil metagenome | biome: Soil prokaryotic community; feature: Bulk soil; isolation source: soil from tomato rhizosphere | host: tomato cultivar Moneymaker | place: South Korea | collected 2011-11-01 | reverse complement strand
GCTCGGAGGAGGAGCCGGATTGGCTGAAGAATACCTTCAGCGAAACCCCTCCTCTGGTTGGGCAGCCTTTCGACGCAGCACCTCCATCGGCGAATCCGGCCGAACCTGCGGAGGATATTCCAGACTTCCTACGCGCCGCGGGATGGGGGCAGTCAACCGGTGCTTTCGATGAAGGCAAGTCTGCGTTCATGGAGAGCGAACCGGCTGCGGGTCAAGAGGCCCTCGCACCCGGCGATCTGCCAGACTGGATTAAAGCCATGGCTCCTGAGCAGCCTGCTGAAAGCAGCCCTGCCCGGGAAGAAGAATTACCGGATTGGATCAATAAGATCGATCCGAGTGTGTTGCCTGCCGCGACTGAATCGACCGACCAGCCGGATTGGATGAGCCAGGTAGAACAGCCCGCAGCACAGCCATCAGAAGATCAACCCGATTGGCTCAAGGGACTTGATTCCGCCGAAGAATCTGCTCCGACTGCGGAACAGCCGGACTGGCTCAAGGGATTTGAAAACGAAGCCCCTACGTCTCGCCCGTCCACCGGTGAGCTGGATTGGCTCAGCCACCTCGCCGAGGAAGGGAAACCTGCGGAGGCGCCGTCGAATGAATTCGATTTTCTCAATCCGCCTGCTGCACAGTCTGAAACGCCTGCATCGGAAGAGTTCGATTTCCTCAAAGACCTGGATCGACAGCCCGAATCCACGTCCGCATCTGCCGCGTCGGGGACCGATGACTTTGACTTCCTCAACGAACTGACAGCAGACAGTGAGCAGTTGGCTCCCACTTCTTCTCCAGCGGCCTCGACGCAGGATGATCTGGGCATGAGCGCCGAGGAGCAGGAAGATTCGTTTGCCTGGCTCGAGAACCTCGCCGCCAAACAGGGTGCAACCGAGGGTCTGCTCACCGATCCCGAAGAACGTTTAGAAGAAGAGCCAGACTGGATCAAGCAGGCCAAGGGCATGGAAACACAGCCCCCAGCCGCGCAGACTCCTGTCACACAGCCTTCCGCAGATCTGGAAGAGCTTGGCAAGAGTGAGCAGGAACAGGATGATTCGTTTGCCTGGCTGGAGAGTCTTGCCGCCAAGCAAGGGGCGACCGAAGGCTTACTGACGAAGCCCGAAGAACGCCTGGAAGAAGAACCCGAATGGGTAAAGCAGGCCAAGGATGTCGGCGCGGAGCAAATTGCGGCCCCTGAACAGCCCTCTTCCCTAGAGGATACTTCTGCCTGGCTGCGAAGTTTGGATGAGGAGTCCGCGGTTTCTTCACCTGAACCTGAGCCTGCCACATCAAGGGATGACACGGCCATATGGTTCAAGAATCTGGAGGAACCACAGAAGGAAGCCTCTTCGCAACCCGCCGAGGAAGCACAGTCTGAAGAATTGCCGGCATGGATGCAAAATCTTGAGGAAGATAGAGCCTCCGAGACAGTATTCAACATCCCTGCGGATGATGTCACAGCCAGCACACAAGAACCGAAGCAAGAAACAGTTCCATCTCCACAGGCCGAAGATCTACCGGAGTGGATGCAGGGTATCGAGGAAGAAAAGGCTGCTGATACGGTCTATAACATTCCGATCGGCGACATAGAAGCTCGCGCGGCAGAACAAGAATCGGTTTCGGCGCCAGAATCCGAGTCCCTGCCAGAATGGATGCAGGGTATCGAGGAAGATGAAGCGCCTGCGACAGACTTAAATCTCCCGGCGATTGAACCGACTGCTGAAGCCGGGGAGCAGGAACCTGTTGTGGATAGGGAGTGGATGAACGCCATCGAACAGGAATCGGTGATGGAAACCGCAGCCACCGATGAAGAAGCCACCGCAGCTCCGGCGGATGAGCTCCCCAGTTGGCTGAGTGAGTTGGATCAGGAACAGCAGCGGGCACAGACGCCAAGCGCGCACGATGCCGATTTGCCGTCGTGGCTGCGCGATGAGACCGGCGAGGTAGTGGCCGAACCCACCAGGATCCAACCGACCCGGGCGACGGACTGGCAGCCTGTCGAAGCGAAGCAGCCCGAACCTGAGGTGCAGCCTTCTGAGCCGGAGCCTGTCGCATCCCAGCCGGAGACGCAGGTTCCCGCCCCTCAGCCGGAACCGGTCATGGCACAGGCACCCCAGACAGAGAGTGCTGAAGTCGTGAATATTATCGAGGAAAAGATCGCGGCCGTGCAGGAACCCACTCCACCTCCCGCGCCACCGAGACCGCCCAGGCTCAAGGGAACAGGTAGACTGAGCATGCCGCTGGATCCGGTTCTGGGACAGGCACGGAATGAGCTTTCTGGCAGCAACGTTTCCAGCGCGCTCGAAAACTATACCCGGCTCATCAAGAAGGGACGCTTCCTGGATGAGGTAATTTTCGATTTGCGCGATGCACTGAACTATCGCTTCCCTGTCGATGTAGACATCTGGCAGACTCTAGGTGATGCCTATATGCGTGCCAACCGTCTGCAGGACGCATTGGACGCGTATACCAAAGCCGAAGAATTGCTCCGGTAGTGCTTCCTTAACACAGCACTGCACCGGCGTGGTTTGCCAAGCAAACCATGCGGTGAGGACACCACGGGCACGAAGGTAAAAAGTGATAAGAACTTTGTTTACTCACCTGCACCGCACTGCATCACATCGTATGTAGTGCGGTGCAGCGCGGTGCAAGTGTCGTGCCCTTTGTGTTTAAAGGTTTGTAAATCTTAAATTTTGGAGGAAATCTGTGGAACGATCGCTTGTCTTAGTCAAACCCGATGGAGTGCAGCGCGCGCTGGTGGGAGAGGTCATCTCGCGCCTCGAGCGCCGCGGTCTCCGTTTGGTTGCCGCAAAATTCATGCAGGTTAGCAAGGAGCTGGCGGAAACACATTATGCCATCCATAAAGGCAAACCGTTTTATGAAGGACTCATTTCTTATATTACATCGGCGCCCGTGATGGCGATGGTCTGGGAGGGTCCGAACGCGGTCGCCGCGATCCGCCAGACAATGGGATCGACCCGTCCGACCGAAGCCGCGCCCGGCTCGCTTCGCCATGACTTTGCCATCGAGGTAGGGCGTAATCTCACCCACGCCTCTGATTCTGTAGAGAACGGCGCCAATGAGGTCGCTTTGTGGTTCAAGAATGAAGAGCTTGTGGATTGGAATCGTGAAGTGGATCGCTGGGTGTTTGAGAAATAGAGAGGAGTAAAAGTAAAACGTCCCGTAGACAAAACGTTCTGCGGGACGCTTTTTTAAATGTTGAATATTCTCAATGGACGACGTCGATCGCCAGGCCCTCGCGGCTGGGGGTCACCTTGTAAGATGGCTGCATCCTGCCGATGGTTTGCTCGAACATTCGGTCCAGCGTATCGTCATTGTGCGTGGGATCATGATGAAATGGAGCAAAGTGCTTTACATCACATAATTTGGCAAACTGGAAAGCATGGACGATGCTGCTGTGGCCGAACCCCAGCCGGTTCCTATATTCGTCTTCGGTGTATTGCGTGTCGTGGATGAGCAGGTCGGCTCCTTCCGCAAGCTTATAGCCTGAAGTCCAGGAATTATCGACGCCAAAGGTCCGCCCGCTGAGTGCCGGCTCGTGATCCGGCAGATAGGTGATGGCGGCATTTCGGGATTGAACGCGGTAGCCAATCGTCGGGTTGGGATGAATGATCAATTGCGCGTTGACCTTGAACTCCCCGATTTCCATCACGTCGGATGGCAATTCATGGAAATGAAGATTCGCTGCCAGCTCGCGCACGCTGACAGGAAATAAAGGCGGGGACAAATACTTTTGTAGTCGGGCATCTAAAGCCAGTGTAGTGCTGGCCGGTCCCCAGATGTGGATCTCTGCACCGGGGCGGCGCAAGGGAGCAAAGAATGGTAACCCCTGGATGTGATCCATGTGCAGATGTGTAAGCAAGATGTGAGCCTGCTTGAGGGTTGGCGGCAGGCTTTGCCCCAAATTTCGGATGCCTGTCCCTGCATCGAGGACGAGCAGGGTGCCTTCATCCCCCTGTACGGATACGCAGGATGTGTTGCCTCCATAACGGGCAGTATCGGCGCCGGGGGAAGCGAGCGAGCCGCGTGTTCCCCAGAACGCGACCTTCACTTAGAGCTCTCCCAAAAGATGGCGACGGCCCCAAGGAAACGGTCGGCCTGGCCGATCAATGGAAAAGCAGTCACCTCGATCTTACGTGAAACGCCATCCTGGCCATGGATACTGAATCGCTTATGGGCCGGGTGACGCTCCTTCAAAGCAATCATGAGAGGCAAGTCTTCTGGCGCAATTAAATTTCCCTCTGCATCAAATGGCTGAAACATAGTGGTCCATTCCTGGGCCGGCATCATTCCTGTTTCGGTGTAGCTTTGCCCCAGAATTTGCTCAGCAGGCTCATTGTAAAAAATCAAATCGCCTTCGGGGTTCACAATGAAGATGGGCATTGCCAGACATTCAGCCAGATGTCTTGATAGTATGACTTCGATTTCCTGCTGAGACATATCCATGTTCCTTACGAAGACGAGAGAGCTGGCAGCTCTATTGCATCCTTAACAAAACTTTTCCGTCGTTCCACAGCTCTTCTAGATCGTAATACTCGCGCATATCGGGAGAGAAAAGGTGCACGACCACATCTCCATAATCCAGCACAAGCCAGCCTTCCTGCGCCTGTCCTTCGATGCGTCCTTTTTTCTTGTGTTCCTGTTTGGTTGCCTCCAGCACACCTTTGGCCAACGCGTCGAGCATACGGTCACTCGTGCCGTTGCAGATGACGAAATAATCGGTAAATGATGCGATGTCCTTGATGTCGAGAAGCAGAATGTCTTCGCCCTTTTTGTCCTCCAGGGCTTCGACGATTTTATGTGCAAGATCAAGTGCGTTCAGATATCACCTCATGAGGTTCGTAGTAGCGACTTCAGTCGCTCTTTGCCAAACGACTAAAGTCGTTATTACTTTTTTAACGGAGCGGAATACAACCGCGTATAGATCGAGCCGCTGGGCTTCAAGTCGCTTTTATACAAGTGGACTGAGTCTACCCTGGCCGTGCCCAGCAGGTCAATCCTTGTGGACTCGAGGGCGCGGCGGATCGTCTGCTGTTCGGTCGCGGTCACGTTTTGTTTGACTCGTCCAACCGTCAGGTGGGCAGAGAATCCACGCTCCTCCGATTCATAGCCCAGCCTGCGCGCCGCTGCTTCAACTCCGCGCTGAAGTGCATCCAGTGTTGATGGGGCCTGAATCCCTACGTAGAGCACGCGCGGACGTTTGAGAGTTGGGAAGGATCCGAGTCCGCTCAGGCTTAGATCGAAACAATGGAACATATCTGCTTCTGCGCGCAGCATCTCGGAGAGCATTTCTACATTCGTGGGGGCAACATCCCCCAGAAATTTAAGCGTCAAATGCATATTTTCGACGGGAACCCAGCGGACAATCGATCCGACCTGTTTTTGTAGAGGGGTCGTTGCCTTGCCTACGGCTTCACGCACCTCACGTGGGATTTCAACGGCAATGAACGCGCGCAGCAAATTCATAAGCTCAAGTGGATGTGGATTGACGGCCCAGAGCTCGCTCTACAGCTTCTTTCAACTCCAGAAAGCCAATGGGCTTCGTGAGGTAGGTGAATGCACCTGCCTCCAGTCCAATCTTGATATCCGCCGGCGTACTCTTCGCTGAGACGACGATTACAGGGATCGTGGCCAGCTCCTGATCCTGGCGCATCTGCCGCAAGATGTCGAGTCCCGATACCTCTGGCATCATGATATCGAGAATAATAATGTCCGGTTTTTCCGTTGCGATCAGGTTGAGAGCCGGCGTACTGGAAGATGTCTTTAGCACACGAAAACCGCTGACTCGCATCATCTCGGCAAATAGCTCAGCGGCATCGGGTTCGTCTTCAACGATCAGGACGGTTTTCTCGGGCGAGGTCATGAATGGTTTTTCTTTGAATAACAATAGCATAAGACAGACGGAATCGCAAGAGGATGAAACGGTGAGCACAGTCGAAGCGATTCTGTAAGATTTATCCGTCCTTCTCTATCTACATAGTGCCGCCTCCTTTACTTTATATTGGAATTTCAACCTACAAATCCATTGCAAGAGTAAAGTCATTTGTGAGACAGGAGGTAGGAGTCTGACGGAATGAACAAATCAGCCTTGTGAGGGCTTGATCCTGCTAACGATTCAAACGACCTATCTGCACAAGGCTAGACGAACTGGAGAGTTTATGAGTGAACTGGAAGATTTTCGCGCAGAAAAAGACGAGTTCTTTGGGACGCACCCGCAAAGTCCGCTGACACCGGAACAAAAGCGCGGCTTCAAAGGGTTGACCTATTTTCCGGAGAATGAGGCCATGCGCCTCGAGGTAGAAGTGGAACGTTTATTCGACCAGCAGCCCATGCAGATGCAGACGTCCACAGGCGGCGTGCAAACGTATGTCCGCCATTCCCGCTTCAAATTTGAGGTGGAAGGCCAGGAAGCAGAGCTAACCATTTATCAGAATGAGCATGGATACTTTCTGCCCTTTGTAGATTCGCTGGCTGGAAGGGAAACCTATCCTGCCGGGCGCTATCTGGAGCCGGAGGAGCTGCATGGGAATCGCTTCCTGGTCGATTTCAACCTGGCCTATAACCCGTATTGTGCCTACAATGAAATGTGGTCCTGTCCGATCACGCCGGCAGAGAACCGATTGAAGGTACCGATTCGCGCCGGTGAAAAGTTATTTGAGAATCATTAGGGCCTTAAAGGTTTCCTTAAGGTTGACCAGGCATTTGCATGGGTAAAGCTGGAACTCAAAAATTTCTGGCCCTGCCGGCAAGACCTTAGGTCCGGGGAATAAAATGACGGGCTTCAGCCCGTCATTTTTCATCCTTGCTCGTTTTCTCGAGAACGTCCAAAAGTGCTTCGTACTCTTCACAACACTCCGAGCAGATATCCAGATGCTCACGCACGAGGGGCATGAGCTGGGCCGCGTCCTTTTGACCGATCTCTCTCTCAACATATTCGTCGATCCGGGCATAAACTTCATCGCAGGGAATATCCTCTTCGCGAACGCTTTCGAGAACGCGCAGAAACCCCAGCACAGCCTCGTTGGGGAGATCCTCCCGATGATTGAAGCTGCTCTTAATCTTTTGAATGAGGGCTCGGATGTTCATATTCTTTGTCTTTGATGTCTGACATATCAGCAATCTTACTTTTGCTCAAAAAGTGTTAGGACTTCGTTAGGCGTGATATCCTCTGCAGAAAGCCTGCGTTTGAGCCGAAGACGGGCGTCATGGAGCAGCTTGTAGAGGGCGTTTCGGTTTGTCTTAAGCCTGCGCGCTGCATCCTCCATGGGCATGTCCTGTACGCCCAGCAGAATCAGCGCCTGGCGCTGGCGGTCCGTTAATTCCTCCTCGATGATGCGGCTGACGCGCGCCAGCATATCGGCGCGTTCGGCAGAGGTTTCAGGGCCGGCCTGGGGATCGGCCAGCAGGCCCGGGGGAGGCGGAAGTTCCTCATTCTCTGTCAGCTCGTCCAGAGAGGAGTCGCGCCAGCGCTTGCGGCGGAGCTCCGTCAGCGCGATGCGCACGGCGATCTTATGAACCCAGGTGGTGAACTGGCTCCGTCCCTCGAAGGTGTTTAGCTGGTCAAGGACGCGCAGGAGGGTTTCCTGAGTCACTTCCTCGACGAGTGCATTGAATTGTGGCTGGTCGGGGGAAAGCCAGCGCGAAAGCGCATAAGGCAAACCTTTTTGAATGATCGCGCGTAAATCTTCCAGCGCGGCTTCGCGCGCAGGGCCGGGAGTTCCCAGGTCTGCTACCCAGGCTTCGTTGGTTCGGGTGGGCATATCCGTTGAATTATACCCTTCGGGTGTCATAGAAGACAGTAGTGTTGAAATAAAAAATAACGAGCCGTAGGCTCGTTATTGTGGGCGCACAGGGACTCGAACCCCGGACTTCTACTGTGTGATAGTAGCGCTCTAACCAACTGAGCTATGCGCCCAAGCGACGCGGATTATAGTCGAGATGACTATCTTCTGCAAGTAGGGGCGAGCCGACGAGATGACCAAACGATATTCCCCTAATACAGGGTATGGCTCGCCCTTTCCTTTTGTATCAAATTCTTACGGCAACACATCCCACGGGTTGACCCAGGACGAGATGGCCCGAATCTCAAAGTGTAGATGGGAACCGGTGGAACGCCCGGTATTGCCGATGGCGCCGATCACATCACCCTGGCCCACGCTGTTGCCACATCCCACGTTGATCGCGCTCAGGTGCGCGTATAAGGACTGGAAGTCATTGCCGTGATCGACCATGATCATGTTTCCATAACCATAATTGTTCCATCCGGCATAAACGACCACGCCCGCATCAGTCGCATATACAGCTTCCCCATCATTTCCGGCAAGGTCGAGTCCCCAGTGGTTGGCATCCGGACGATAATCAAAACCGGACAGGTAATGGTTGTTGGAGGGCCAGATGAAGGACCCAAACCCGACTGCGCCGCCGCTGACTGGATCACAGGCCCCGGGCCCCAGCACACGTGCCGAGGCGGGATTCTCACGCGTCACACCCAGGGGAGCGCTCCAGGCGATGAATTCGCGGCGCCCGCCGGGCACCACCAACCACGTCCCGGGCTCGATATTCGGGTTTGCAAAGTCGCCAATCGTGGTGGGATCCAGGTTGTTGGCGGGATAGCTGATAATATCTTCAGGCTTCACACCATAATAGATGGATATCCCGTTCAACCCTTCCCCCTGTTGCCATTCATGATACGTGCCATCCACAGGTAGAATGTTCAGCTCCTGGTCAGGCTGTAAAGCATGTGGGTCATCCAAAAGAACAGAATAATTGCCCCACAGGATGGTCTCAGGTTTCAAGCCGAATTTTTCAGCGATCCCAAACACGCTGTCACCCTCCACCACGGTATATTTGATTACTTCCTGGCGCGGACGAGAGGGGATAGTGGTGTGGACGTCCGCGAGACGCGGGATGCCTCCGAAGGCCATTTCCGCCAGCGGAGTGACGTCTTCCATGCTGAGGACAGGCGCGGTGGGTCCCGTTTCGAGGGCGTTGACCGTTTCTGCCTCGGCCGGCGCCTGTGCGTAAAAGACTCTCAACAACCAGATGACCGTTCCCAGTAAGAGAATAGAAAGCACAGTCGTGCCTGCGCGCAGCATGGATTCCCCTAATCCGATGCCGATTAATGTGTTCAAAAGACGGGAAAAAAAGCCGGGAGCTTCGTTGTCCTTCTTTGAGGGGAGTTTATTGTCCATCTATTGCGGTCTCCAAAGGGAGCATCATAACACGTTCAAAAAATCTACGTCAACCCGCCCTTTTCGACGCTAACCTGACGTTAAGCCTGCGCCCGGCGTACGCCCGGGTTGGCAAGATGCAGCGCGCCGATGGAAATCAGCGATACCAGGCCCCCAGTCAGTGCGGCAAGCGGCACTCCCCAATTCTGGGCCAGCCAGCCAATCAGCAGGCTCCCGAAAGGGGCCACACCCTGTAGCGCCCACAAATAGACGCTGAACACGCGTCCGCGCAATTCGTTGGGGACGCTCACCTGGATGAGGGTGTTCATCGAGACCAGCTGTGTGACCGTACCCCAGCCAATGAACAGTAATAAAATCAGCGAAATGCTCAAATCGGATACGTACCCCAGTGCAATCAGAGGAAGGATAAAGGAAATCTGCCCGAGCAGCACCATCTGTCCCTTATTCTGCGACGAGCTCATATACGCGGCGAGCAGCGCGGCCGTCAGGGCACCGGCGCCCTGCGCGGCGTACAGGTTACCCGTCCGGGCGGCAACCAGTGCTTCGGTATCAAAGGGGTTCGCCAGTACGTCACGGGCCAGGGCGGGAATCTGTTGCACGAGAGGGAAACCAAAGAACCCGACCAACGCGGCCATGAGGATGATGGATGCAACCAGCGAGTTCTGCCGGATATATCCCACTCCTTCGCGGAATTCCATGCCCAGGCTTTTCCCCGCGTCTGCAGGGCGCGGCACCATATTGCGTGTCTGTATTACGAACAAGCCAGCGATCACGAACAGGTAACTCATCCCATTCATCAGGAAGACGCTTGCTTCGGTGCCAGTTGTTGTCAGCAACCAGGAGGCGGTGAGGGGACCGATCACCCGCCCGATATTGAACACCATGGATTGCAGAGCGATCGCGCTGGGAAGGGCTTCTCGCCCAGAAAGCTCAATCAACATGGCCTGGCGCGCGGTAATCTCCACCGCGCTGGCTATGCCGAAGATCAGCGCAAGCACGCCGATATGCCAGATCTGGATCCGGCCGCTTAACGTCAGCGCGGCCAGGCCGAATGCCTGAAGCGACATAATGGACTGAAAAATGATGACCGTCTTCCGCTTATCCCAGCGCTCCACGAGGACACCGGCAGGCAAGGCCAGAAGCAAAGTAGGCAACGTGGATGCAAAGCCGATCAACCCCAAATCAAACGGGCGGCCCGAGATTCGGTACGCCAGATAGGGCTGGGTCGTGTTCTGCATCCACGTGCCAATGACTGAGATGAACTGTCCGAGGAGGAAAATCGTGAAGTCGCGCGAAGCCAGCGCGGGAAACCGCCGCACCAGAGACAGACGATTTTCCTGCATTACTTAGTTCGCAGGGACAACCAGCTGAGGGATATCGTTCGCAGGCGTGTTGACCAATGGACTGACCGGATAGGCGTTCATCAGATCGGCAGGGAAAGGCTTGAGCAATGGCTTGAGCTGATCGGGGGTCTGAGGCGCGGGGTCCAGCCACTTGGCATAATCCCGCGGGTGCAGGATCACCGGCATGCGATTGTGAATGATGCCTGTCAGCTCGTTGGGCTCGGTGGTGATGATGGTGCAGGACTTAACCAGCGAACCGTCGGGGCTGTTCCACGAGTCCCAGAGGCCGGCGAACGCGAACGGCTTGCGATCTTTCATGTGGATGAAGAACGGCGTTTTGGCTTTTTTCCCCTCCGCACTCTTCCACTCATAAAAACCATCCGCCAGGATCAGACACCGCTTGTACTTAAGGCTGCCGCGAAATGCGGGCTTTTCCTCCAGTGTTTCGGCGCGGGCGTTGATCAGACGGTTCCCGATACTTGGGTCCTTGGCCCACATGGGAATAAGCCCCCAGACAAAAAAGTCTGCTGTATTCTGATCGTCGTTGGGGATGGCAAGGACAGGCTGGGTCGGCGCAATATTGAAGCGCGGCGCAAACTCTTGCGGGAAGGTGTACGAGCTAAACGTCTCCTGGGCTTCCGCCGGATTCACAGTTAAAGTAAAACGTCCACACATGGTCACTCCTTATGTCAAGATTATTTTTTAGGGCATGTTTGGCAACGTCTAATTTTACCCAAATATTGCCGGTCTGTGATTCTATTTCTGTTTGAGTTTTCTAAAATCTCCATCACGAACCGTGACTCCACCTGCATCGAGATGCTCCAGTAAAGCCTGTGCATACTTTCGGCTGGTGTTGAATAGATCGCGCACCTCACCCAATGTGATTCGCCCTCTTTGCCGGAGCTCTTCTTTAATTTTTGTCAGCATGAAATCGTAATCCTTCTTGCGGAAGATCACATCCGCAGAGACCGGGACAAGCTCGCCCATGTCTATGAGGGCATTGAGAACTTCCTCGTGGGTTTCTGCTTGTAACTCTTTCACACCGGGTGGACTATATGGATTCTGCTCGAACTTCCGCATCACGGCCTGGACCATGGCCTGCTGGCCGGGAGCGAACCGGATCTCGTGTTCAGGCTTCGCAACCACGCTAGAGGAATCGGTGAGGAAATGGTCAGTAATTAGCCTGTTAAGGACGGCGTTGAATGCGGACGCGGATAGTCTCAGTCTGCTTTTGAGCTCCTCACGCGGGATGCCGCGCCGCAGCGGATACTGTGTGTGATAGGACTGAACCGTCTCTAGTATTTTTTCCTGCAGTGCGTTCCACGGAGAGCGGGCCATGACAAGGTGGCCACTCTCGATAGTGAGTGGCGCTTCGTCAAGAGAAATCAGTGACCCGGCCTCGAGCAGCTCTTCCAAAGCAGTCTGGGCACTGGCTGTTTCGAGACGCGACCGGAGCACGACTTCTTTTATGCTGGCGATGTTCAATCCCAGCGCAGCTTCCAACAAAACTTCTGCGGGCGTTCCCTGGCTGATCGATTCGAGGGATTTCAGAACATTCTCATCAAAGCGCTTGTGTCGCCCTTTCGGCTGATGGTCGACAATAACACCTCCGCCCAGGGTTTCACCCGGCGAAGGCCGCCGCAGGATGTATCTATCGCCGCGGACCGCAACGATGGGGTGGCGCAGCTCGAGCTGGATCCAGCCTTCCTCGCCAGGAGTCACTTCCTCTGCGCCAAGCAGACGCAGGGATGCCATGGTTTCACTCGCGCCGACAAAGAATTTCACTTCGCTGTTGTGCCTGAGCGACGAGGAAGCATCTTTCAGCAGCCGAAAGCGCGCATCAATCCTTCTTGTAAGCTGGTATTGGTCTGGATGTACGACAACCTCACCGCGTTGGATGGAATCGGCCTCCACACCAGAAATATTCACTGCTGTCCGTGAACCGGGAATGGCTCCTTCTTCTTTTTTCTTATGGGTTTGAAGACCTCGTACGCGTCCTCGCTGCCCGGAGGGCAGGATCTCCACTTCATCTCCCAGGGCAAGCTGCCCATCGAGCAATGTGCCTGTGACGACCGTTCCGAATCCGCTCATGCTGAAGACTCGGTCGATAGGGAGACGCGGGCGGCGGAGGTCAAGACGAGGAGGTTTTTGCGTGAGAAGAGATTGGAGATTAGAGA
>LLBZ010062245.1_pt1 | contig 12749 bp, 10 predicted proteins | sample 1489421 | NCBI WGS metagenome assembly LLBZ01 (sample SAMN04092657, study PRJNA295927) | soil metagenome | biome: Soil prokaryotic community; feature: Bulk soil; isolation source: soil from tomato rhizosphere | host: tomato cultivar Moneymaker | place: South Korea | collected 2011-11-01 | reverse complement strand
AACCTGTTAACTGAACAGAGCCAGCACATAGGTTTGCTATCCGCATTATTCGCAATATTTTCCATTACCTTACTACAGTAATTCGTGACATCTTTCTCATTCTGAGTTGGAGACGTGTTTTTTTGTTTTATGCGATGATTATCATTGGAACAAAGATAAGGTTCTATGTTACCATTGTACCACTCTAATTTATGAAGCAATTTGGTTGCCTGAGAATCTGAAGGTCCACAAAAACATCTGTACAAGTTATTATCCTTTGCGAATTTATCCATCGATTTTAATAATTTGATCATAGATTCTTCTTCTGAATAAATTATAAGATGGTGTTTCCTGATTCCTCTGATTGCTGCTGTTCTAACCATTTGTCTACAGCATCCCTTACTATTGAGTTTATGGAAATGCCTTTCTGGGTTGCCAAATTACCCAATTTCTCATGGACTTTATCATTGAATCCTCTGATTTCAAGGGTGCGAGTCACAATGAGAATAGGTTTACAGAATATTTATACGTATTGCTAGCAAGATAGCATTATTTGATCCATTTATATATTGCTAGCATGCTAGCAATATATATGACATAAACAGGTCAATCAAACAAAATAGAAAATGAAAAAATAGTAAATGGGGTAAGCGTTACAAATCTATTCGGCGCGATGAACGCGATTAATGACAATCCCAACATCTCAAAGTTCAATTTCCGTGCCAAGGGTAAATGGATTAATGGAGGACATAATCAAACCGTGATAAACGACTTTGATGGAGCATGTCAAACCCATACTAGGAACCAGCCTTTTGTATTTGACAAAGACGAACCCCCTGTACTATTGGGTAGAGATCACGGTGCTAATCCAGTAGAATATGCACTAGCAGCATTAAATGGTTGTCTTACTACGACATTAGTATACCATGCTGCTGCCCAAGGTATAAAGATAGAAGAAGTTGAATCTACCTTATCTGGGGACCTGGATATCCAAGGATTACTTGGAATGTCCGATAAAGTAAGAAATGGGTATGAAAAAATTAAAGTTACTTTTAAAGTGAAGGCAGATGCACCTGAGGAGAAAGTAAAAGAACTAGTAGACATTGCACAAAAAAGATCACCCGTATTTGACATAATATCACATCCAACTCCTATTGAGGTTTCACTTCAAAATTAACGTATAAATCAAAAAGAAAATGTGAAATCTAATCAAACCTTCTTCCCTTTTTTTAAAATTAAAATTATTCTTACCTATACAATCCATAAAATTCATAAGCTCAGAAAGTAGATAATCATAGACGTGTATAAAAGAGAATATTCTGAATGCAGAATAGACCATATAGATCTGTATTTCGATTTTTAGACACAATGGTTTAGTGGCGTTACTATAAATAAGTAGGTCGTTCGGTTACTCGGTTTTTATTACTCTAGTTAATGAAATATAAGTCGGAGATGCTAGTCCGGAGGGACAAGAAGGAGTGGTGAAATCGGTCTTAAATAGGAGATCCTCATGTAGGAATCTAAATATGAAACATCCGTTTGATAAAATATTAACTTCAAAAGAAGATTTTAATATCAATCTATTAGTTCAGAATATTTAAGTGGTTTGGAAGTTGATAGATACTTAATATTTTGTCAAAATATCAAATGACATACAAGAGCAGGCTATATTGTTTTTTCTTCATGCTTTTTGTCATAATTGGATTCTATTTAATATATATACTAGGTGAATTTTCAAGTGTGAATGGGACTACAATAGCTAAGGAAGGAAAGGTCTTTGTAATGTATGCGGGCTCTTTGGTAAGAATCTTTGAGGATGTGATTGGACCAGCATTCCAAAAAGAATCTGGGTATAAATATCTGGGAGAAGGTAAAGGGTCAGTTCAAGTTTCCAATTTAATCAAAGATGGATTCAGGACGCCTGACATATTCGTAAGCGCAGGAGATGTCCCAGTGGTCAGACTGATGAATACCACTACTTCTCCTCCAATAGTAGATTGGTTATTGAAGTTTGGGTCCGCAGAAATTGTGATTGCTTATTCTTCAACCAGCCCTTACTTTAATGAATTAGAGAAATCAAGAAATGGTGAAACCCCATGGTATGACATCCTCTCTCAAGAAGATTTTAGATTTGGAAGGACAGATCCTGAATTAGATCCAAAGGGATATTACGGAATTCTAACTGCTAACTTAGCAAATGAGTATTATAATGACCCATCAATTAAGGAGAGAATATTAGGAGAAGATAGAAATCCCAAACAGATCTTTCCTGAGGAAACTCTCAAAACAGTATTAGAAACTGGTCAATTAGATGCAATCACGGCATATAAGCACGAGGCCATATCTAGGGGACTTCCCTACATTACTTTACCTAACGAAATCAATTTAGGTGATCCCACTTATTCAGATTTTTATAAGACTGCCAATTACACCTTGAAATCAGATCAAAAAATAATTCACGGTGAACCAGTCGAATTTTCGATTACAATCCCAAAAACTGTAAAGAATGAAGACGGTGCAATATCTTTTGTAAACTTTTTACTTTCGGTAAATGGTTCACAGTTGTTAGAAAGTCATGGGCTTAATCCGACTAATATCACGTATGAAGGCGATGTAGATAACATCCCTCAGTCCATAAAAGAGGCAACAAAAATCTAGAGATACGCGGTATCCAAGTTGCTTTGTTGGGAACAGACTAGACAGTTACTTGAGTTTCATTCAATAAGCATTAGAGATTCAAATTAAATACTAGGATATCATAGTCAATACTATTTACCAATTTTTATTCTGGTTCGATTACTAATTACAATTCGGAGAGTAGTATTAGATATTGGACACTTTCACCACTTCTTACCTTATTATTACTAGTGAGGTTCAGGAAAAGTCTGTTTACAACCCAGTTTGACAATCAAATTAATGTGAAAAATAATCTGACTAGTCTGTATTTCCAAGTGTGTTGAGATCGAAACTGAGGAAAGTTTTGGGGATGGCCATCTAAATTTGGAGTGCTCAATTTAAGGTCCACAGAATAGAGAAGATTGTTGAAATCGGTCTTTGTGAAAGATTCTATTTTCTATCCGCATCAGAGATACAAGGATAAAAATCTTTTCTTAGGTCAAAATTTGTTTATATACTCTGGAAATTCAATTTTGATATTATGAGTGAAGATGGCTCGGTCAATTGGTTAAGTTGGATGACAACCATTGGGTGCCCTAAATGCGGTCAAAAAGAAAAAGGTTTTGGTATAAGTGTTACAAATTTTCTGGAAAAAAATCAAAAATCTATAACAAGGAATGATCTATTTGATATGAAACCCGGCACATATGTTATTTGGTGTAATAGCTGTTCTCATAGAATTACTGATATTAGCGAAATTGCATAATTAAAATATTCAAAAATATTTTTCAAAATTTTTCACCGTCTTAGTTAAAAAAGCTATAGCTTTAACGATCTTGAATTTTGGCGACGGTCAACATTATTCATTAAACTTAAATGATGAATATACTGAAAAGAGAAGATTGTTGAAATCGGTCTTTGTGAAAGATTATTTGACTTATGACTTTTTGACTATCTACTATTCTGGACTTTGGTATGGATGCAGAAATTCATGTTTTTCGAACTTCTCTTTGGGATGCAAATCGTGACTTGGTATCTCTATCAGCGTTATCTAATCGAAATTGTGTTACTTTACCGTTTGCAATTCTAAACGGAGAAAGAGTTTCTGGTTTCCGGGAGTCACCGAATTGGCCTGTATCAAATACTGAATACCATTTTTGCCAGCAGTTAGCTGGCAAACCATCTATAATACCTCCATAATCTATATAGGCTTCACATATTACCCCATCGTTCTCATTTATTGTTACTGTCTTAAAACCTACCCATCTGTTTAACCCGACCCAATTTTGTGCATCAAAGTTTGTGGGTATGGTGTGCTTTGCATAAACCGGATGTGGCGCCTCCTTTTGAAAGTTCTTACAATTGTTATTTCCCTCATACTCAAAATGAAAGACATAACATCTTGCAGAATCCTTTCCACGGTCACTATGACGGCCTCCTCGTAGTTTGATGGATAAGCCTGAACCACTAGTACATGGACCTATAAGCGGACGATGTTTGTAATACTCTGAATTTAACTTTGATACGTTCAAATATATGGTCACTTCTTGGTTCAGGAAGCCACTTATATCAAATTGAAACGTTTTTCTCCAGATGGTAACACCAGGAATCTTGCTAAAACCATGTGCAGAATACCTTTCGGTCCATCCTTGATCTCCTTGATAAGCTACTCTTGGATGAACAGCATCTTGATAGATTTTTTGTACTCCGAATTTGTCCAAGTTTGTTCTAAATCTTGAGGGCAGCTGCATTGAGAATATTTGAATCTTGAATTGGTCGAATATATTTTATGAGTTTGATTCGTTGTGTAGAATACTGAACAAAATGAGTGAATGATATATCGTCCAATTTCAAACACCATCTTTTGTAAGATATGATATTACTTGTAGTGAACCGGATGGAAGCGGAGTGCTGAAATCAGCAGATAAAATTGATACTGCTTATCTATTTTGTACCATATGTTTACCTGTAACAAGTATACGAGTATTTCCTAGTTCATTTTACTATTTTTTGATAGCATCAAGTTGGCGTCGACAGACTGGAAAGATATTCCAAGTTGGTATTGATTTTGATTTGGGCAACTTCATATCATTTTCAAAAGTGTAGATTTGATATATATTCTGAATCAATTATTCACCATATTTTTGTTAAGGGGTATCCAGTCGATGGAAATCATGAGGATACTTACATAGGTTAGATAATAGACATGCAGTCATCAATGTGGTTATCATATTTATGACAAAGTAATATCACTAGATTAATTAAACACGGTGTTAAGTTCAAATAGTCAGAAAGGTCAATGCAGTCATAATTAGAAGAAAAATTTGTTTGAATTATTAGATTGGTAGATTAGACTAGGAATATATAAATTAGTACCAATAATCAATCAATAGTAACACCCACAGAAAAAGTTGACAACCCATGAATGCCTCGGATAAGAAAGAAAATTCCAGTGATAACGATCTAGATCTTGAAGAAGACAGCATCTTAGACTTTAAGACACTGTGTAATTTACGTCAGGGGCGCTTAGATAGCGTATTAAGTGAAAAATATCAATACTATACTTTAGTTGATAGAGGTCAAAGATTCTTGCTTCCTTATGTTATTTCCAAAGTGGAATTTGTTATAATGTATGCAGATATAGTTGGCTCCACCAAAATGAGCATGACTTTACCTACATAACAGGTTGTTACTATAATAAAAGCATTTTCTCATGAATTGTCCTCGGTTATCGAAAGTTACAGAGGCTTTGTTTTAAAATATGTCGGCGATGCCATAATATCCTTTTTCCCATCTGAATTTAATAAATATCTGGTGTGCGACAGGGCCTACAACTGTGCTAAATCAATGCGGGCAGTCCTAAAAAATGACATTAATCCTGTTTTTCGCCGACACAATTATCCTGATCTGCAGATCAAGATAGGAATGGCTGAAGGGGAAAATATTGTTATCCAGTATGGCAAAGATAAAAACCCAAATTGATCTTATTAGTTACGTCATGAACGTTGTATCCAAAATAACCTCGCTTACCCTCCCCTAACGGGATTTCTATAGGAGGAGCATTTTTAGAGTTACTGCATCCCAAAGTACGATCTGAATTTGAAAAAGTCTCTTTAGAAAATCGGGAATGGAAATACATTGATAAGCATAATCAAAAACCTTATGAGGTATATACCACCAAATATACTCATTGACAGATAATAAATCATTGCTGAGATGTTTGGATATCGTTGTCAGTAAAGATATTTATATGTAATTTTTGAATCCTTTCTCCATATAGGATAGTTTATGTCAAGATCGGCTACTGGTAAAGGACACATGCAGAACTTTGAAGAGCCTATGAGAGTAATTATTTCATAGTAATCCCTGATTTTCAGAGAATACCTGACTGCACGGAGATGTAGGTGGTAGTAGTGGTGGTAGTGGTGGTGGCAGTGAAACTAACAACTTACCTGAAATCCAGGTAAGAATGTAGACAACTGGAGGAGATTAAGAAAATACATATTCTGACTCTCCAATATTTCAATGACAATCAACAAGATAGAGAATAGTTATGTGAAATCACAATTACAAAGCGTCAAGGAAAATATATCAATAGTTTTATTCCATAAACAGTTAGACTCAATTCTAACCGAACCTATTGTAGTAATAGATATGGATTCATATAACAAAATTTACTAGAACGTGCAGATCGTTACTAATACAAAGATCTAGTTTCGAGGGATTAATTTTCGTATGTATGGAGGTTAGTTAGAAATCGTGTGGATTTGTACATCGGTTTAATATCTTAGAGGGATTTAGTAGATATTCTGAGAATTCACCATTATTTAACTATTCAAGATTATCCTGTTCAATTATAAGTAAAGGAGGTGTGTATTGATAAATAAAGGCATAACTAGTAACCATTTTTATCTTGTCATTTCAAAGAACAAATATAAGAATGAATCTTAAATCGTATAGTGATTAGATGAAATCTGTACTGTTAAATAATGCGATGTGTGTCCTATACCAGAATCGATGACAACAGTGTTAGCTATAAAGTCAAAAGACGGAATTATATTAGCAAGTGACAGCCAAGGTACAGCATCAAAAATCAAAACCACAATAAAAAAATTATACAAAATTAATAATCAGGTCGGCATAGGTGCTTCTGGTGATAGTTCCCAAATTGAACTATATGTTGATGAACTTAAACAAAACTTTCAAAATGAAATTGAATCAGAATCAGAATTTAAGACACAAATGTATAGTTTTATGGTAAATTTGCATCGTTTACATAACTACAACCATTCATTTTTATGCGGTTATCCGGCAGCACACCTTTTTTTCACCCCATTCTCATTATCAGCTGTGGTTCCAAGAAACGGTAATTTTTTTGTTTACCGTATGGGCTTTGGGGCAAAAGGAAAAAATAATGAAGTTACTCCTTATGTATACAAAGTAAATGATGACTATGTCTCAATAGGTTCTGGCTCCCCTTATGCTCGTTTGATCTTCAAGCAGCAAGATAGATTCTATTCTGCAATTAATAAGAAGGTGTCTGATCTGTCTGTTGAGCATAATGTTGGGATCGCATTATACATCATAAGCGAAGTAAAGCAACTGGATCTAGAGACAGGAGGGAAGGTTCAGATTGCCATTGTAAATAAGGATGGATATAAGGAACTTTCATTCGAAGAGCAAGCAAAATGCTATCAATCAATGATCGATAATCTCTATTCTTCATTTATTGAATATTTTGACAATAAGGATAGGGTAAGTAAAATCTTTAAACATCTTTTTGCATATGAATAACGATCTGTCCTGACATGCAGACAAAATATAATACTAAAGTACGCGAAGGTTATGCTAGAGTCATTTTTGTCGTGGTCACACCATACTATACGAAATCAATTTACCATCTTTGCTAGTATGTTCAATGGAATCGAGCTGCTATAGCATATGGGTTTTGTCATATAAAGACAATATTGTCTGTATCCCATATTTCTAAATTCAGTTGGTAAGGAGACATATATGCAATTTACTAGAGCTTTATAGCAAACGGACCACATCCGTGAGATTCATATCCATACATCTATGAGATTCCAATACAATATTATGGTAATTCCGTTCAAAATATGAATTAAATATATTTACGGTCCAGATAGACTAAAAGTGTCAGTCGCTTAAAGACAAGATTCGTCTAATTACTTTTATTAGACCAGTATCTCTATATCTAAAAATTATAGAATGGATTTTTAAAGAATTCTGTTACGATTAATATAGGTTATGAGAAAAATAACTTACATCCAGCAACAAAATTTTTATTTGACTAGAATTAAAATTATTTGATAAAATATTGTATTGCCCAATTCTTATGTAAGAAAGGGGGTAAATGATATTAACCGAAATAAATCTTTACCTTCTTCTCTGAAAAAGTCCTCTACATCGGATGTAAGTTTATCAGATTATAATGACGTAACAAGGCAGGACAAAATTAACAAAAGCTCCTACCCACCTGAAACAAAGGTGGTCTTTGGTGAAGAGGTGGTCCTTACTGAAACCAAAAACTTAATCGAGAAAACAGAAGCTGAAGTATCCATCTGCTCTCCAATAAGTGGCCTTGAACTTGTAAATAATACCAAACAGCTTCTTGAAAGTTTTGAAAATCTAATCTCAAGACACAAAGAGGATAAAGTGAAGTATGGAGTCCGATGGATAGTAAACATTGAAAACAATGGAGAGCAAATTGTTTTAATAAAGAAATTTCTACGCATGGGCTTTTGTATAAGACACATTGACAATTTACCGATCCTTAGTTTTGCAGTATCTGAACGACAATTTAACGGCACAATTGAAAATATGAAAGGTGACCAATTGATTCACACGCTTTTATACAGCACAGATCCTTTGTATATAAAGCATTTTCAATCCGTCTTTGATAACCTTTGGAATTCAGCATTAGACGCCAAGGAGCGAATCAGACAGATTGAGAGAGGTGTTACCTTAGACTTTACTAAACTGATTGAAAACTCTAGGCATGCAAAACCTCTTTTGATAGAAACTGTGCAAAAAGCCAGTAAAGAGATTCTGATCTTGTTTCCATCACTTAACGCAGTAAAAAGAGAAGTCGTCATGGGATTTATGGAAATACTGAAGCAAAAGAGTGTCGAAAATATCCAAATCAAGATTTTGTCTCCTGTTAATAAAATGGTTAAAGAAGTAATCTATAAAGATGATACCAATAAACAAGATCTTATGGTAAAAAATATACTTTGTAGAGAAATTCGAAATCAGAAGGATTTGATATCTACAATTATGATTGTCGATAGAAAGTATGTTTTAGCCACTGAACTAAAGGACGACTCTAAATTATCGTTTGAAGAGGCAGTAGGACTAACCACTTTTTCAACAAGTCAACCTACTGTGTTATCTTACCTATCTATTTTCGAAAGTTTATGGATACAAACAGAAATGTCAGAAGACCTGAAAAGGGTTAATGAGAAACTCGTGCAAAGTGAAGAATTGGAAAGAGATTTCATCAACACAGCAGCACACGAACTCAGAACTCCAACTCAGGCAATAACAGGTTATCTAGAGCTAAACAATGAAATCTTTGAAAACTATTCACTGAGTATTAATCAAAAGCAAATGACTTTAGAAGAGTCATTCAATGTTATTAAAGACTTAAAGAAACATCAAGATATTATTTCTAGGAACGCAATGAGACTGGAGAATCTGATAAATAATCTACTAGATGTAGCAAGAATAGATTCCCATCAAAAAAATATGATAATGTTAAACAAAGAAAACATCAATTTAATAGCAGAAATAAACAGTATCGTCGACACTCAACTAGGGGAAAAATTAAGAAACAAGAATGTCAAAGTGACTATTATCAATGATTTATTTGGTGAAACATACTTTGTATACGCAGATAGATCGAGATTAAACCAAATATTGATCAATTTACTTGAAAACGCTATCAAGTTCTCTGAAAAAGACAGTACCATAGATATCCTGATCTACGAAGATATCGATGATGTTATTAAGAGAAGAAATGTTCGTGCTTTTGAAAAAACAAAGGACAATAAGATAAAATCGGCCAACATAGAAAAAAAAGATAACATAAAGGAAATCTTTGTAGCTGTATCTGACTCGGGCAAAGGCATTTCTCCTGAGATATTGCCAAGATTATTTGAAAAATTTAACTCAAATTCCGCTGCTGGAACTGGTCTTGGCTTGTATATAAGTAAGAAACTAATAGAAGCAATGGAAGGAAGAATATGGGCCTTTAACAATGCCGATGGAAAGGGCTCGACGTTTGTATTTAGTTTACCTAAATTTGATTCATCTAAATTGTAAATATGGCGGGTCTTTTGGGTGAAGAAAAAATAGTGCTATTTTACACCAATTTCACTTCAAGTCAAATCAAGATGTGATCGCCTAAATTTAAAAAGAAAGATCAAATAAAAAAATCATGGATATGTAAATTCATTAAGGATTCTGAATACAATAGTTTTGTATAATTTTCTGCAAGGAGTGTTTTTTTCTTGGGTAGACGAAATTTTGAATATCTGTTGGAACTTCAAGGACGACAATAACCAAACAGGTCAAATATACTACCAACTATTATTTCATTCTTGTCGAATAAATTCCAGAACATAGATTGTTAGTTATTTGAGGTTGTTTTTGTAATAGTAAACGAATAGCCATATCTGCGGCGGAAAAAGAGCAAGACAATGGGAGGAAAGGACTATCCGTAAAGGATCTCTTGGAAATAAAAACGGGAGAGTTATTAACCAAGACTGAAGACCTGATAGAAGCAAATGAGTCTCTTCGTCTTTCAAACATCAAAGTTAAAGAAAACATAGAAGAGATGAAAAACACAAGAAAGGATCTCACTGAAACAGAGAAGGAACTTATTATCGCCAACACGGACCTAGCCGAAGCTAATCACAAGCTCTCAACGATAAATCATGAAATGATAAAAATTACTTCAGAACTTGCAACGGCTAATGAAGAGATAAGACAACAAGCTTTAAGACAAAAAGAGTTCATGGATATTGCAGCTCATGAACTTAGAACCCCAGCTCAGTCGATTTTAGGATATAGCGAAATGATACTATCTGAGCCAGCTAATAATGCTAAATACATTAAAGTCATAGCCAGAAATGCAAATTGAATTCAGAAACTCGTATCTAACATACTAGATGTGGCTAGAATAGATAATTTTACTCTTGAACTATCTATAGAAAAGTTTAGTTTATCTGCCTTGATATCTACAATAGTTAAGGATTTTAGAAATCAGATTCAAGACGGTAAGCAGAGGAATTTGGACTTGATTTATAATAATACTACTATTCCATCTAATTCTAAACACGAAGATAACAATAAAGATGTTATAATAAGAGCAGACAAAGACAGAATTGCGCAAGTAATTATTAACATGGTAGACAACGCAATCAAAAATACCGATTGCTGTAAGATAGTCGTTACTACTATTACTATTACTACTACTATAAACTCCCACCATGCTGAAGATAAAGATAATCCAAACTTTCAAAATGAATTAATTGTCAAAGTAAAAGATTCTGGAACGGGTTTAGATCCTGAGATATTTTCCAAGGTCTTTTCAAAATTTTATACTGCATCCGGCCTTGGTAGCACAGGACTCGGTCTCTACATCTGTAAAGCAATTGTTGAGGCTCATGAGGGAAGCATATGGGTTGAAAATAACACAGATGATATGGGAGCGACCTTTTCATTCAGTCTGCCTTTGAATGCCTGATCATAAACTGCTAGAATAAGAGCACTAGCGAATCCAATATTCAACAGAAAGGATAAGAGGTCGTTTTAATCGCATCAAAAAATCATCAATGTTATTAACAGTTTTAACATAGAGAATCAAATTTCAGATATAATAGGGTTTTCATTTAGATGGTGGAAAACCATTCTAAACTCCAAATAGAGTTTTAGTACACAAATAAAAAATTCAACCGAGTGTCTTTTCCCTTTTCTTTTCTGTCCATAAATATTACAGTCAAGTTAATCAATTATTATATTATATCGTTACCCTAAATTGTAGCTGCAGCGGCCGAAATCATGAGAATATCCACATCGGTTTGAAGAATTTTTTAGAAAATCTGGTCATTTCAAGTGAAAGGAAATTCGAGTAAATCTTACAGAAATTCAAACGGCTACCGCCTTACGGCGTATAGAAATGAAAGAGAACAGGGTTAAGAAAAACTTCAGAGTGGTGGACAATAGTAGTTCCTATATCTACTTTATATACGGGACCACTATTGCTATTGTTAATGTTGAGGATTAAATTCAAGTCATCATCATTTATAGTTTTGAGCATATTTTTTGGTGCATTTATGATTTTATCAGCGTATTCAACATCATTTAATATTTCCTTATTTTCTGAAATTTCGGCCCAGTCGGACCTACAAATTATCAAGTACAGGGATCTCATCATAGATTTAGGGGATGGTGTAAAGACCAATGCACAGTTATCTTACCCCGCAATAGGTAATGGGCCATTTCCCGCTGTGTTGCTCATTCATGGTTCTGGTGCTCTAGACATGAACGAAACGCTAACCAAAAATAGTAAACCATTCTGGGAAATATCTCAATATCTTTCGGAAAGGGGGTTTGCAGTGTTGAAGTATGATAAAAGAGGGGTAGGCAACGAAAGCTACACTATTTTGAATTCGAATGTTTGGGGAAATAATACTGTCGATGATCAAATTCAAGATGGCAAGAAAGCACTGAATATTCTTGCACAACAGCCAGAAGTAGATCCAAAGAGAATAAGCATAATTGGCCATAGCGAAGGCACGCTTTATGCTCCCAGAGTGGCAATTGATAATCCTACAGATGTAGACAACATCATACTTATGGGCGTCCTAGCTCAGAATCCTTTGAAAGTAGAGTACTTTCAGGATGTTTCCTTATCTTTAGAATACGCCAAGCAAGTATTAGATAAAAATAATAGCGGGTTAATATCGATTCAGGATGTTATAGTAGATCCTTTGTATAAGAACTTGTTATTGCCTATTACTGTTTCGCAAACTAACGATACCAATGCTATGACTAACTATTTAGTGGAACAATTTGGCAATAGTGGCTACATAGATATCAATAAACAAGTTGAACCTTTTCTGATAAAG
>LLBZ010013383.1_pt1 | contig 12753 bp, 9 predicted proteins | sample 1489421 | NCBI WGS metagenome assembly LLBZ01 (sample SAMN04092657, study PRJNA295927) | soil metagenome | biome: Soil prokaryotic community; feature: Bulk soil; isolation source: soil from tomato rhizosphere | host: tomato cultivar Moneymaker | place: South Korea | collected 2011-11-01 | reverse complement strand
AGCTGCGCTCAATGCGACAAAGCCGTGCCGCCTGTATGCGGCTTGGGTTCCACATGGCCGGTGCGGCGCAACTGCATGAATAGCTTTTTGCGAATTACCATATCCAATGCATTGTTGCACCCGTCAATTCTGACACTAACAAAAATTTCTTAAAAAGCGCACGATACAATCAAACTATGGCGCATGTTGTTCTCGTCATGAGAAATAAAGTCGGCATGCGTCTTCACGAATGCTCAATGATCGCTTCTACTTCGATATGGCTTGCACCACAACGAGAAGGAGGTAAGAGTGAAGACTACGCTGCAGACCATCTCGGCACGCAACCCTTTAGACGATCTTCCTTATCTGAGCAACCGGGCACTACTTTCTTTCGGCAGCGGCATACTTATTGCAGATGCCAATCATCCGGCCTACCCCATTATTTTCGCGAACCCTGCATTCTGTCGCATGACCGGATACGCTCTGGAAGAAGTATTGGGAAAAAATTGCCGTTTTCTCCAGAACGGCGATGATGACCAACCGGCATTAGCCGCGGTGCGCGATGCACTCATAAGCAAGGAAGAAGTGCGCGCGGTACTGCGCAACTATCGCAAAGACGGATCCTTGTTCTGGAATGATCTGTTCATTTCTCCGGTTGCGGACGACAGCGGAAAGATCGCGCATTTCATTGGCATACAAACCGACGTCACCGAACAGAAACGCCATCAAGAGCAGCTCGTATTTCAGGCAACGCATGATGCGCTGACGGCTTTACCCAATCGGCAATTTCTCAAACAGCATTTGCAGAATGCCATTCTTCAGGCACAAATTGCCGACCATATTGTGGCGCTGCTGATCGTCGATATCGATCACTTCAAGCTGATTAACAACAGTCTGGACTATGACGGCGCCGATATCTTGTTGCAATCGGTCGCAGACCGATTGCGTGCGTGCGTCAATGAGTGTGATCATCTGTCGCGCCATGGCGCGGATGAATTTTCCATTGTATTAAGCAATCTGGATACATCGCGCGATGCTGCTGAAATCTGCGAGAAAATTTCACTCGCGATAACTGCCCCTTTCGTGATTAAAGAGCAAAAACTGCATATTACGTGCAGCATCGGGGCTGCCCTCTGCCCGCAGAATGGCGCCGACGCCGCAACGCTGCTCAAGTATGCGGATACGGCGCTTTTTCGTGCCAAGGAGCTGGGCCGCAATAACAGACAGTTTTTTTCAAATGAAATGTACGAACGGGCGCTGGAGCGCTTGAAACTCGAAAAAGCCTTGCGTTCAGCGATAGAAAAAAATCAACTGGAACTGCATTACCAGCCCTTGGCCGATCTGCAAACCGGGCAAGTCGCGGGCTTGGAGGCATTATGTCGATGCCAGCATCCCGAATTGGGCATGGTGCCGCCAACCCGTTTTATCGCGGTGGCGGAAGAATGCGGATTGATCATGGAAATCGGCGAGTGGGTATTGCGAACCGCCTGCCAGCACATGCGTGCTTGGCAAGACAATGGCATCTCCGCTATACGAGTCGCGATCAATGTCTCTCCGCGCCAGTTCCGCGATCCGCTGCTGGCCGAAAAAGTCAATGCCGCGCTGAGCGCGACCGGAATCGAACCGCGTAGGCTTTGTCTGGAGATTACCGAGAATGTACTGATGCAGGACACGTCATCCAGCGAGGCTACGCTTGCGAAACTAAAGGCGCTCGGCGTGGATTTGTTGCTCGATGACTTCGGCACAGGTTTTTCATCGCTCAATTGTCTGAAGCGCTTTTCCTTCGATAAAGTGAAGATCGACCTCGCTTTTGTCGAGAATGTGGTGACGAATGCCGATAACGGCACAATCTCCAAGGCCATCATTTCAATGGCACACAACTTGGGGATTCGGGTAGTGGCAGAGGGTGTGGAGACCGAAGCTCAATGTGATTTTTTACGAAGGAATATGTGCGACGAGATACAAGGATTCCTTTTTTCCAAAGCGTTGGTGCCGGCAGAGATGGAAATTTTTTTGCGCGACGGGCACAAGTTGCCGGATCATTTATTGCGACTGCAAAGACCGCCGCGTACCTTATTGCTGGTCGATGACGAATTAAATATCGTGGCATCGCTGAAGCGGCTGCTGCGACGCGATGGTTACAATATTCTGACTGCGAATAGCGGACAGGAAAGTCTGGAAATTTTGACCAGGCACGAAGTCGACGTGATCGTTTCCGATCAGCGCATGCCTGGCATGACAGGTGTCGAGTTTTTGAGCCAAGCCAAAAAACTTTATCCAGATACGGTTCGCATCGTACTATCCGGCTATACCGAGTTGCAGTCGGTCACCGATGCCGTCAATGAAGGAGCGATCTATAAGTTCCTCACCAAGCCGTGGGACGATACCCAGTTGCGCGGCCATATCGAAGAAGCATTTCGCCGCAAGGAAATGGGTGACGAAAATTTGCGCCTCAATCTTGAAGTGCGAACCGCAAACTTTGCGCTGGCCGCCGCCAATCGGCAACTGGAAACAGTGCTTACGCAGCAGCAACAGCAAATCACGCGTGATGAAATCAGTCTCGATGTGATACGCGAAGCCTTACAGCATGTTCCTATACCGGTCATCGGCCTGGACGAGGATGAAATCGTCGCGTTCATTAACGGCGCTGCACAAATGCTGTTCCTGGATGGCGCCGGCATTCTGGGCTGCGACGCGGAGCTTGTGATGCCGACAGTATTAAGCGCAGCGCATCAGGCGAATGACGGCGAAAAATGCTGCGTCGAGCTGAATGGATACGCTTACGAAGTTATTTTCCATAGCATGGGTCGGGGTTCCCAATCGCGAGGCAAGTTGATTACCTTGACACGACAGGAAAGGCCGCGATGATCAGTAGATACAAGCAGTTGGCTTTGGATGACGCGACCGCCGGCATGGTGTTGTCGGAAGCGGTACTGGATGCACATGGCGGCGTGCTTTTTCCAAGCGCAACCAGTTTAACGGACGCGATGCTCACCTCCTTGCAGCGGCGCGGCATCGCCACCGTTTTTATCGTCAACGACGACATCTCGGAGGCGGATTTAAAGGCGGAACGAAAACGCGTGCAACAACGCTTGACTGTCCTGTTCAGACGATCCGGCTCCAATCCCGCATGCCACGCGTTAATGCAACGCATAATCGAATATCGCATAGGCTCTACCGAATGACAATTCTCGTACTTGACGATGTCGTTAAAGATATCCGCGATCTCCCGTCGCTGTCGGCGGTAGTAATGGAATTGCTCGACAGTTTTGAACAGGAAGACGTCAACATCGGCATAGTGGCGGACAAGGTATCGCGCGACCAGACGCTTGCGGCGAAGACGCTGCGCCTGGCCAATTCCTCGTTTTACGGACTGCCACAAAAGGTGACGACTATCCAGCAGGCGATCACCATTTTAGGATTCGATAGCGTGCGGACCTTGATTGCCGCAGCGGCAGTGACCGATAATTTTCCACACAGCAAGCACACCAGTTTCGATTTCAAAACCTTCTGGCGGCACTCCATCGGCACAGCGCTATGTTCGAAGATGCTGGCTCGCTCGCTCAATCTCAATGAGAATTACGCATTCATTTCAGGATTACTACACGATATCGGCAAGCTGGTGCTGGTAACGCGCTTTCCGCAACAATATGCAAAAGTAATCGAGTATCGAACCACGCACGATTGCTACATGCTTGAGGCCGAACGCATGGTACTGGACCTGGATCATGCCGTGGTCGGGCGCGCGCTGGCGCAACACTGGAAATTCCCGCTACTGATGCAAAAGACGATTGCCAACCATCACGCACCGGCAACCCAGGATCTGGGCGATATTCCCAGCATTGTGCATATCGCCGATGCGATTGTGCATGCGCTGGATCTGACCGCTCAAGAACACGATCTGGTACCGGTTATTTCGGACGCTGCATGGAACAGCATCCACCTTGCGCCGGCCGCCCTGCGCAAGGTGTTTCGAGATACCGAGTCCGAGTTTGAAGAAACCTGCCAGATTTTAGCCGCATGATGAGATTGCAATGACAAGTAAAATTGAACAATTGTCGCAACCAGCTAACGCTACCGATTCGGCAAACTTGAATGGCGGCGGCGCCGTGCAGAAGACACATCCTTACCTCGAGCCCGCGCTCTCCGAGTTTTTTGACGCCTCTCCGGTGCCCGCCTTTGCTATCGACACCAATCATATTGTCACGCAATGGAATAAGGCCTGCGAACGCATCACCGGCATTCCCGCTACCGCCATGATCGGCACCGAAAATCACTGGCAACCGTTCTACAAGAAGAAACGGCCCTTGCTGGCCGATTTGATTGTCAGTGATACCGTGGAGAAGACAGCGCAAGCCTACTATCACGACAAAATCCGGCGTTCGTCGCTCACGCCAGGTTCTTATGAGGTAGAAGATTTTTTTCCTCAGCTCGGCGAAAGCGGCCGATGGTTATTTTTTTCGGCGTCGCCATTGCATAACAATCTCGGACAAGTCGTTGGCGCAATTGAAATCCTGCAAGACGTTACCCAACGCAAATTTGCAGAAAGCGATCTGCATAAAGTACAACTCAACCTGGAAGAACTAGTCGCCAAGCGCACCTCCGAGTTAGCGCTGGCAAATATCCGACTGGAAGAAGATATCCGCCAACGGGAAACGGCGGAAGCCGAACTTTTGCGGCGCAATGCCGAACTCACCGAACTCAACGGTAAATTCTCCCTGGCGCAGGAACAATTGGTGCAGTCCGAAAAGCTCGCCTCAATCGGACAACTGGCGGCCGGCGTCGCGCATGAAATCAATAATCCGATCGGGTATATTTTTTCCAACTTCGGCACACTCGAGACTTATATTGGCAATCTATTGGAAATCGTTACTGTCTACGAAGATGCCGAGTCCGATATCGGCTCACCGGAAACGCGCACCAAGCTCAGTGCCCTGCGCAAGCGCATCGAACTCGATTATCTCAAGGATGACATACCAGTTCTGATGAGCGAATCGAAGGAAGGGATAGTCCGGGTGCGCAAGATCGTGCAGGACCTGAAAGATTTTTCCCGGGTCGACGCGCATCAGGAATGGCAATGGACGAATATCCATCAAGGCATCGATTCGACGCTCAATATCGTCAGCAACGAGGTGAAATACAAAGCCGATGTCATTAAAGACTACGGCGCCATTCCTGAAGTCGAATGTTTGGCCTCCCAGATCAATCAGGTCATCATGAACATCGTGGTGAATGCCGCGCATGCCATTGACAAGCAGCGCGGAAAAATTACGATCCGCACCGGCACCAGGGACGACCAGGTCTGGATCGAGATTACGGATACCGGATCGGGTATTCCGAAAGAAATTCTGCCCCGCATTTTCGATCCTTTTTTTACCACGAAACCCATCGGCACCGGCACTGGACTGGGGCTATCGCTTTCTTACGGCATCATTCAAAAGCATCAAGGCCGCATCGAGGTGGAAAGCGAACCTAACTGCGGCACCAGCTTCCGTATTACATTGCCGATCCGGCAAACGCCATTGGAAAACGAAGGAAAGGATACATCTAAATGAGTGGAGCGACAGACCTACCTGAAGCAGCGATGCAGCTGTCGGCCAAATTGCTGTGCGTTGATGACGAACCGAATATTTTGTCGTCGTTGCGGCGCCTGTTCCGGACGCAAGGATATCAAGTGTTTACCGCCGAAAGCGGCGCTGCCGGCCTGAAGGTACTGGAAACCGAGTCAATCGATCTCGTGATTTCCGACATGCGCATGCCGGAAATGGGGGGCGCACGTTTTCTGGAATATGTGCGGGAGCGATGGCCGGAGACGGTTCGTCTGCTGCTGACCGGTTACGCCGATATTCAATCCATTCTGGATGCGATCAACCGCGGCGAAATTTACCGCTACATTACCAAACCATGGGATGAAAACGATATCCTGCTGATTGTGCGCCATGCACTGGAACGCAAAGCACTGGAGCACGAAAAGCGGCGCCTTGAAGCGCTGACGCACCTTCAAAATCAAGAACTCAAGACCTTGAATGCCAGCCTTGAGGCAAAGGTGGAGGAACGCACGGCAGAGATCAAGATAGCGAACGAGGCGCTGACCGCGGCTAACGAGAAACTCAAGACGAATTTCCTGACCTCGATCAAGGTATTCTCGAATTTGATCGAGATGCGCAAAGGACATCTTGCGGGCCACTCGCGCCGCGTGGCCGATTTGGCACGCAAGATAGCGCTGAACATGAGCCTCGATGAGCACGATACGCAAGAGATATTTGTTGCCGGCCTACTGCACAACATCGGCAAGATCGGATTTTCCGATGAGTTGTTGTCGATGCCGATCCATCTTATGAGCGGGGAAAATCTCGCTCTTTACCGTCAACATCCCGTGCATGGAGAGCATTCGCTGATGCCGCTTGAGGATTTGCGCGGTGCGGCCGCGATTGTCCGGGCTCAACTTGAGCGTTACGATGGGAAAGGATTTCCGGATAGTCTGGCGAATATGCAGATTCCGGTCGGCGCACGCATACTGGCGCTTGCAAGCGATTACGACCATCTTCAAGCCGGCACATTTTTTCCCCGTCGCTATAGTCTGGAAGAAGCAAAGGCCTATATACAGAGTGGCCGCAACAAACTATATGATGCTAAGGTAGTCGATGCGTTCCTAGGCGTGATGAGCGATGTGGTTGAGGAAGTAGTGCCGGATGGGCTGATTGCTGCAGCAGATCTGCGGCCCGACATGATCATTTCACGCGATTTAATCACACCCGATGGGTTGCTTCTATTGTCGGCAGGCCATGTCCTCGAGGAACGCTTAATTGAAAAAATTATAAGATTCGAGGCAGACGGAGATAAGAAGTTCACCATCTACGTGCATATGAACTGAGGAGCTTATGCGGCGCTTGTTACTGTTAGACGATGAAATCAGCGTGCTGCACGCATTGCAACGTACATTGCGTCAATTTTTCTCCAGCGAAGAATTAAAGGTGGAAATTTTTACAGATCCGGAACAGGCCTTGCTCCGTAGCGCTGAAATTCCATTTGATGTTGTTGTTTCGGATTACCGCATGCCTGGCATGGACGGCATCGATTTTCTCAAGATGATCAAAAGCATTCAACCGGATGCGGTACGTTTGCTGCTCAGTGCATCGAACGAATTTGATACGTTATTAAATGCGATTAATCAGGCAGAAGTATTCCGTTACATCGCCAAGCCATGGCAAGCAGAGGATCTTCAGAAGGCCATTCAACTAGCCTTGGTTCGACGCGATCAATCGATTGAAGTCCATTCGCTTGCTGACGAAGCACGCGTGCAGCGGGGTGAACTGACTCCGCAGGAGCTGGAGGCAAAGCGTCTGGAAGCGGAAGAGCCGGGAATCACGCGCGTCAAATGGGGACCCGACGGGTCGGTGCCATTGGATTGATGGAATTGTCAATCCGGCTTTTCCGCACATTACATGTTCGCGACGAAAAGCGGCGGTTGTTCAGTGTTGGGCTGATCAACCTTGGATGGATGAGTAATGCTTTATATTGAACTCGAAGGATGCGAGGCTTTTCTTTCAAGCAAAAGGAGAATTCACATGCTATTCAAAACGCAAGCAGGTCCGCTCTTGATTGCCACATCATTCCTTCTCGCCACACCTTATGCGTTAGCGGAAACCAAATCGGTGAAAATAGTCGTTACCGCCGCCATGACGTCTTTAAAAGGCATTCCCGTCTACGATGAAATGGCGAAGTACTTTTCCAAAAAGCTGGGGTGGAATATCAAAGTCGTGTCCAATCTGTCCTATGCCGAAGCCGACAATATGCTGGATAAAGGCATTATCCAAATCGGTTTTGTTTGTGGCTTGCCTTACATTCATAAGTTCGCCGAAGGCAAATACGAGCTTGTCGCCGTACCCATCATGTCAATGAAGAAAGGCATGTTCGCTGATGCCAGGGGTTACGAGGATATCCCCGGAAAATATTATTCCTACACCATCGTGCATAAGGATTCACCACTCAAGACGTGGGCCGACCTCAAGGGAAAAACTTATGCCTTCAGCGAAATGGGGAGTAATTCCGGCTATAACCTGCCACGTTCCAAGCTCGTCTCGATCGGCGCCAAAGACTGGAAGTATTTTTCAAAGGTTGTCGTCAGCGGTTCGCATGAAGAATCCATCCGCCTGGTTGCCAGTGGCGTTGTAGACGCAAGCTCGGTGGATTCACTGGTGCTCGACTATGATCGTGTCGCCAAAGATGCGGCAGCGTTGAATGTACGCATCATCGATCATCTCGGCCCCGCCGGCATCCCCCCTGTGGTCGTTAGTAAAAGGGCTGATCCCTCCATTAAAAAAGCATTGATGGATGTCATGCTCAATATGCACAACGATCCTGAAGGGAAAAAGATATTGGCTAAAGCGATGGTGACGCGCTTTGACCCGCCTAATGACCGAAACTATGACGACATCCGTATAGCTGAAAAAATGGCAAGGGACATCAATTTTGCCGATTATAAAAAATAGAAAAGTAAAGGTGGGGAAGGCCCATAGGCAAGCACGGAGGGCGCATGCGCTTATTGGTCATTAAGCAACTGAACTTGCTAGGCATCGGGAGCAAGCTAAGCTTGGGCTTTGGCATCTTGGTCGGCATTACGCTGCTGGTCGTGGGCTTCGGCTTTATCGCGGGACAGAGTGCAACCCGAAATATCAACGTCACCCAGCATGTGCGGGAACCTATCTCGCTGACTTCTTCAGAAGCGCAAGCCAGTCTTCTTAGAATGCAACGGTATATGCGTGGCTATCTGGTTTCAGGCAATACGCACGATGTGGATAGCTTCCAGATTTTCAAAAAAATCTTTGAAGAAAAGCTGCTCACTCTCAGATCCATGTTGGCAAGATCGACCGAGAGCAAAGATGCGCAGCTTGTTGCGGAACTCGCGACGATTTATCAGGAATGGGCAAAGCTTGTACCTCAACTATTCACCCTGCACGATAATCCCCTCGAAAATCGTCTCGCCCTCCAGTTGGCGCGCGTGGAGGTACAACCTTTGCAGGTGCAAATGGCCAGTGAAATTGCAGACATCCTGAAAGACGGGAGCACACAAAGTTCACCGACTGTGCGACAGCATCAGCGCCTGATCGCAGACGATCTGGCGCGCTTTCAAACGTCATTCGAAGCGAGAGTGGCGAATCTTGCAGCGTTCGCGGCATCAGGTGAAAAAAGTTTCAAACTTGCCTATAACTCCCAGTCAGCCGTCGATACCATAAATTGGGACAGGGTATCTGCCAAAAGATCCTCCTTATCGAATGCGCAGCAAGCGAATCTGGATGCGATCGCGCAATGGCGCACAGAGATTGCGGTCCATGCGCAAAATATTTTCAACGTGATGGATAGCGAGCGCGCATATGAAGATATCTATCTGTACCGCACGCAAGCAGTTCCGCAAGAAGAGCGGATGTTGGCTTTGTTGGGAGAAGTCACCACGCATCAACAGGCTTTGCTGCGAACGGATCTGGATCATGCGCGCCATAGCCTCGCCACTGCATATTTGCAGTCCGTCATTGGGGGGCTGATCGCCGCAGCTTTTGGCATTGCGATGGCATTCGTCTTGCGGCAGCATATTGTTGGCACGGTACGGCGCCTTACCCGAGTGGCCGAGCAAGTGGCTGCGGGGGATCTATCAGTGCGTGCCGTAGTAGAGTCGCAGGATGAGATCGGTGTGCTGGCCACGGCAATCAATACCATGACCCAACGGTTGGTCGAAACGATCGGCAATCTGGAATCCGTGTTTGCAGAAGCGCGACGCGCCAAGGACCATGCAGAAGTGGCCAATCAGGCGAAGAGCATTTTTCTGGCCAATATGAGTCATGAATTGCGCACCCCCTTGAACGGCATTCTCGGCTACGCGCAACTTCTGCAGCGTGACAAAACAACGCTAACCGAACGCCAATTGGCCGGCTTGCATACGATTCAAAAAAGCGGCGACCATTTACTGATGGTCATTAACGATCTGCTGGATTTTTCCAAGATCGAAGCCGGCAAATATGAAATTTATCTCAGCAATGTCAATCTGCCTGTTTTCATGGCGGTTGTCACCGACATCATTCGTATCAAGGCAGAGCAGAAAGAAATTACTTTCATTTATAACGTGCCGCCAAGTTTGCCTAAACTCGTCCAGATGGATGAAAAGCGCTTGCGTCAGGTCTTGCTGAATTTGCTAGGCAATGCGGTGAAGTTCACCGACCAGGGCGAAGTCGAACTCAAAGTACAGGTATTGTCAACTCATGCCACGGAGGCCCGCCTGCGCTTCGAAGTACGGGATACCGGCGTCGGGATGAGTCCGGATCAATTCGAAACGATCTTCCAGCCGTTTGAACAAGTGGGCGACATACAGCAGCGGCAGGGCGGAACCGGCTTGGGATTGGCGATTAGCCGCGGGTTCGTCCGGTTAATGGGAAGCGACATCCAAGTGCAAAGCACTTTGGGAAAAGGCAGCGTATTCTGGTTTGAATTGTTGGTGCCGGTTGTCGATGATGATCCTGAATCATCATTCGAAAAAGCGGAAGTGAGCGGTTATCGCGGGCGGCGCCAGAAAATCCTCATCGTGGAAGATGTCGATGCAAACCGGCGCATCCTGGCAGATTTGCTCTCCAGCGTCGGCTTTGAAATCTATCAGGCAGCCAACGGGCAGGAAGGCGTCGAACAAGCGAAGGCCGCCCAGCCCGATCTAATCCTGATGGATATCAGGATGCCCGTCATGGATGGCTTGGAAGCGACGCGACAGATTCGCCGGATTGAGGGGCTACAATCAATGCCGATTATCACCATTTCGGCCAGTGCGACGCCTGCAGACGAAGCAGAAACTTTTGCGGTCGGCTCTACCGCGTTTTTGCCGAAGCCCATCAACCACGATCTTCTGTTACAACAAATCAGCCTGCATCTCGGCCTGACTATGGAGTACGAACAACAAGACGCAAGCAATCAAGAGGTCGAGAGCCTCGACATGCTGTTCATGCCGCCAATGGAAGAAATGGAAGCACTGCATCAGTTAGCGATGCGAGGCAATATGCGGAACATTAATCAGTATGCCGACCATCTTTTTTTATTGGATGCACGTTACGGCCCATTTACGGAAAAGCTGAGATCGCTTACAAAAGGCTATCAGTCCAAGGCGATTTTGGAATTGGTTGAACAATACCTGGAGCAAAGGTGAATTGAATGAAGTCCGAACTCTTGCCTGAATCACAAAAACATTCCATTCTGATTGTTGACGACACTCCTGCCAATATCGCAATTCTAGCGGAGTTCCTGGAAGATTTTGGCTTCGATGTTATCGTAGCGCAGAATGGCAAGGAAGGACTGCAACGCGCGCAATTTGCGCATCCGGACTTGATCTTGCTCGACGTAATGATGCCGGAGATAGACGGCCTGGAAACCTGCCGCCTACTGAAAACAATAGAAGAAACCGCAGACATACCTGTCATTTTCATGACCGCATTATCCGATACCAAGGATAAGGTCGCGGGTTTTGAGGTGGGTGGCGTCGACTATATCGTCAAGCCCTTCCAGATACAGGAAGTGTTTGTCCGGATCAAGCTGCATCTCGCCTTGCGTACCGCTCAGAAGCAAGTGCAGAGCCAAAATATTCAATTGCAAAAAGAAGTCGAAGTGCGTCAACAGACGGAACAGGCATTACTCAAAAGCAATGCCGAGTTGGCGGAGGCGAACCAGAAACAGAAGGAACTGCATCAACAGCTCTTACAGTCGGAAAAAATGGCCTCCATCGGCCAACTCGCGGCTGGGGTGGCCCATGAAATCAATAATCCCATCGCCTTTGTCACCTCCAATCTGGGCGCCTTGCAAGATTACACCGGCCGATTGTTAGCCATGCTGGACGTGTATGGCCAGTTGGAAGCGGTGGCGGTAGAACACCCGGATCTACTGCAAAAAGTGAAACAGGCCCGCGACAAACTAGAGTTGGAATATCTGCGCGAGGACTTGACGAGCTTGCTGGCGGAATCTCTGGATGGCGTGCATCGAGTGCGCCGGATTGTGCAAGATTTGAAGGACTTTTCCCATGCTGGAGAAGTGACACGACAACGGGTCGACTTGCATCCCGGCATCGACAGCACGCTCAATATCGTATGGAACGAAATCAAGCATAAAGCTACGGTCATCAAAGAGTACGGCAATTTACCTGAAATCGAATGCGTTCCAGCCCAAATCAATCAAGTGTTCATGAACCTATTGGTCAATGCTTCGCATGCGATTGAAAGTAATGGCACCATCACAATCCGCACGCGGCATGAGGCCCCTTGGGTTATGGTAGAAATTGCGGATACTGGAAGTGGGATTGCACCGGACGTGTTAAGCCGCATTTTTGACCCTTTTTTCACCACCAAACCGATTGGGAAAGGCACGGGTTTAGGCCTGTCGCTTTCATATGGGATCATTGCGCAACATGGTGGTCGAATCGACGTACAAAGCGAAGCTGGCAATGGGACGGCATTTCAGGTATGGCTGCCGGTTGCTTTCCCAGCAGATGGCCAGAAAACGGTTCTAATGGAATGAACGCCGCTCTTTCAAAGCGGCATGGAAGTGCCAAAATAGGCGTGGTTTCCCCCTAAACGAAAGGAGCGTCCACCATGGAGATAACAACCATTGGCATTGATTTGGCAAAGAACGTTTTTCAAGTGCATGGCGTGGATGCGTATGGAAAAGTGGTATTGCGCAAAAAGCTGGCGCGATCGACGGTGCCGGAATTTTTCATCCAACTGCAGCCGTGCCTGATCGGGATGGAGGCAT
>LLBZ010023803.1_pt2 | contig 12765 bp, 10 predicted proteins | sample 1489421 | NCBI WGS metagenome assembly LLBZ01 (sample SAMN04092657, study PRJNA295927) | soil metagenome | biome: Soil prokaryotic community; feature: Bulk soil; isolation source: soil from tomato rhizosphere | host: tomato cultivar Moneymaker | place: South Korea | collected 2011-11-01 | reverse complement strand
ACCAACCATCCCGCCTCGTCGTATGCCCGGTGCGGTAGGCAGAAGAACCGGTAACGCCCGGCCGGCAGGCTTGCCGGGATAGTGATCCGGTACTCGCGACCGGCCGTGAACAGCGGTCCGGCCAGGTCGCCCACCCGGTTGGGCATTGCCGAATTGAGAGCCCGCCGGGCCTCCGGTGAAAGCGTCCTTTCGAATGACACCGCGTGATTCGCGCCCTCGGATCCGCGGAAGACCAGGACATCGCCAGCCTTGGCCGTGACGGTCTCCGGACTGTAGCTGAATGACTCTTCGTCCTCGTCCGCCCTGGTCTCTATCACATGACGTTGCTGGGCCTGCACCACGCCCGGGCACAGCGCGCAGGCGAAAAGGGCAGCAGCGATGAATGTGCGCATGGGCCTCCTGGCTCTGCAGTCTATCGGGCCGGCCAATCCGGCCCTACATTGAAAAGATGGCGGAGCGCGCGGTATTCGCGCCATTGTTGCCGCCGAGGGGACTTGCCGTGGGACGCAGGGGCATCAAGGAGTATCGCGCACCTGAGGCACTGGTCCTGATCGCGCTTGATCGGGATCGGAAGCCGTTGGTGTGCCCGTCCTGTGGCTCATCCGAAGTTAGGCGGACGCCTCGCCGGGCCGAGGATGTCGGCGGCCGGGTCACCATGGCCTGCAGCGCCTGCGGCCGGAGTGCCTGCTACATCGAGCGCGCTTCCGGGCCAATGGTTTCTCCCGAGGCTCCCAATCCCTACATGCACTGACGCTTGACCCACAACCGGTGTGCCGGCATTGTCCTCACCCATGCCAGCACCCGCCACCCGGCTCTTCCTCACAGTATTCCTCGACCTCATCGGCTTCGGCATTGTCCTGCCGCTGCTGCCAAGTTTCGGATTCAAGTACACCGCCAGCGCCGCACTCATCGGAGCGCTGGTAGCCACCGACTCGGCGCTGACGTTCGTCGTCGCTCCCTGGTGGGGACGGCTGAGCGATCGGATCGGGCGGCGGCCGGTGCTGCTGGTCGGCCTTGCTGGGAGCGCGCTCTCGTACTTGGTGTTCGGCCTGGCAGGAAGCCTGGCTGTTCTGTTCCTGTCGCGGGTGATTTCGGGCGCGACCGGGGCCACAATCCATGTGGCCCAGGCCTACCTGGCGGATGTCACACCCCCCGAACGGCGCTCGCACGCGATGGGCATGATCGGCGCTGCGTTCGGGCTGGGCTTCACGGTGGGACCCGCCATCGGCGGAATTGCCAGCCGGTTCGGTGATCCCCTTCCCGGGCTGATCGCGGCAACGATCGCCGCAGCCAACCTGCTGCTTGCCTGGCGGTGGCTCCCCGAGACCGACGTGCGACGCCGGCCTGATTACCGTCCGCTGCCGCTCCGCGAAACCGGGCTGGGCCTGCCTGCGGGAATCATGTTCGCATCCACCCTCGCGTTCACCGCGATCTACGTTTCGTTCCCGCTCTTCGCCCAGGAAATACTGAACTACGACCGTTCAGCGGTCTCCAGCTTCTTCGTCGTGATCGGGCTGGTGACGATAGTGGTGCAGGGTCGGCTGGTGGGGCGGCTGGCCCCTCGAGTGGGCGAGCGGCGCCTGATGCTGCTGGGCTCGCTGATAATGGCAGCTGGCTTCGGACTCTTTCCCCACGCGTCCGTGACCACTGCCGGGCTGGTGCTGTGCCTGGTGGCGCTGACCAGTGGCTTCTGCCTCGTCGGGCCCAGTCTCGCGGGGCTGGTATCGCGCCGGGCGCCTTCCGAGGGACAGGGCCGGGTGCTGGGACTCCTGCAGAGCGTGGGCGCAGTGGCGCGCATAGTGGGGCCGCCGGCGCTGGGCCTGGTGCAGCTGGGCGCCGGCCCAGCCGCTCCCTTCTACGCAGCCGCCGGATCAGCCCTCATCGCTGCCTGCATCGCGATGGTGCAGCCCCGCTGAGCGAAGTCCAGGGCGAAGCTCAGTCGGGCCCCGAGAAGATCCGGTCCCAGCGGATTGATGTCAGGAACGGCAACGGGCTGAGGCTCGCCTGGTCGTACGAGTAGTAGATGAACATGGGCGAACCCCTGAGGCTCTCGCGGGGAAGGAACCCCCAGTAGCGGCTGTCGTACGAGTTGGCCCGGTTGTCCCCCATCACGAACAGCGAACCGGCCGGCACCAGCAGCGGACCCCAGTTGCGGGGATCGGGCAGGTATTCTGCGGTGTCGGTCCGCACCAGGTGCGGCGCCTGCCATTCCCGCATCCGTTCGCGGTAGGGACTGGAACGCGGGCCATTGCCGCCGGGAATCACGTACGGCTCCGGCACCAGTGACCCGTTGCGATAGAGCGCGCCCTCCCGCATCTCCAGCGTGTCACCCTCCATGCCCAGCAGTCGCTTCACCACCTTGATTTCCGCATCTTCCTTGGAGTCGAACACGACTATGTCGCCGTGCTGCGGCTCGCGCAGCGCGGGGAGCCGGGTGTGCAGGAACGGCACCTCGGCTCCGTACAGCGCCTTGTTGACGAAGAGCCAGTCCCCGACCAGAAGCGTCCGTTCCATGCTGCTCGAGGGAATGTGGAATCCCTCCAGCACGAAGGCCCGGAGGACCAGGAAGATGAGCAGCGCACCACCCAGGGACCGGGTCCAGTCCCAGAGAATGGCGCCCGAGCGGCGCAGCGTGGCGCGGAGTGGTGGCATCATGATGGGTGATGCAGCAGCCGGTCCCAGCGAATCGCGGTGATGAACTTGGCGGACCGCCAGCTGTCAGGATTGTAGCTGTAGTAGATAACGATGGGTGTGCCCCGGATGTTTCGCCTCGGGAGGAAGCCCCAGTAGCGCCCATCGTACGACTCATCCCGGTTGTCGCCCATCACGAAGTAGGAGTCGGCCGGCACCACTATCGGACCCCAATCCTGGAGATCGGGCTGGTAGGTGGCGGGATCAGCGCCCGCGAGGTGCTGCACCTGCCATGCGCGCATTTGCGACCGCGACCGGGGCGACTCGCTCTTTGTGATGTCGGTATGTACCACAAACGGCTCCGACTGAAGCTCGCCGTCGCGGTATACCTGGCCATCGCGCATCTCCAGTGTGTCACCCGCCACGCCGATCACCCGCTTGACGATGTCCATCCCCTCTTCTTCCACCGAATCGAACACCACCACGTCTCCCCGCGCAGGCTCGCGAAATGCCGGCAGGCGCCAGCCGGTGAACGGCACCACGGCTCCGTACACCGCCTTGTTGACGAACAGGAAGTCACCGGGCAGCAGGGTGTTCTCCATGCTGGGCGACGGAATCCGGAAGGCCTCGACCAGGAAGATCTTGAGGAACAGCCAGATGACCACCGCGATGGCGATGGACTTGCCCCATTCCCTCAGCGCGGACCGTGGTGCCGCGGTCGCCTCGGTCATTCCACCCAGTCCGCGATGAAGATGTTGGTCTCGCCCTCGGCGCCGCTCCGGTTGGAGGCGAAAACCAGCTGGCTGCCGTCCGGGCTGAAGACGGGGAAGCCGTCGAAGTCATCGGAGGTGGTCACCTGCTCGACCTCGCCGCTGCCGATGTCCAGCAGGTAGAGGTCGAAGTTGCGGCCGCGCGGTTCCGTGTAGTTCGACGCGAAGATGACGCGCTTGCCGTCGGGATGGAAGAACGGCGCGAAGTTGGCGCCGCCCAGGTGCGATACCTGGCGCGCGTTCGAACCATCAGCATTGGCCACCCAGAGCTCCAGCTGACTGGGCCTCACCATGCGCTGAGCCAGGAGGCGCCGGTAGTCCGCGCTGTCGGCCGCGGTCCCGGGATACTGGGCCCGCCACACGATCTGGCTGCCATCCGGCGAGAAGAACGCGCCGCCATCGTAACCGACACGATTGGTGAGCCGGCGAACATCCGTTCCATCCACATCCATGACGTACAGCTCGATGTCCCCGTCGCGGGTGCTGGTGAAGATTACCTTCTGGCCGTCGGGCGACACCGTTGCCTCGGCATTGTAGGCACCGTTGTCGGTGAGCTGGCGCAGGTCGCTGCCATCGGTGCGCGCGGTGAAGATCTCGAACTGGCCGAGCGGCCAGACGTACCCCTGCGAGTAGTCGGGCGGCGCAGGACAGGCCGGCGACGAAAGGTGGGTCGAGCTGTACAGGATGCGCTGGTCGCCATCATAGAAGTAGCCGCAGGTGGTCCGGCCCTCGCCATTGGACACCCGCCGCATGCTGCTTCCGTCGGTGTTCATGATGTACTGCTGGTCGCAGCCGTTCTCGGTGTCCTCCTGCCGCTGGAAGATCAGTTGCGTGCCGTCAGACGAGAAATAGGCCTCCGCGTTGTTGCCGCCGAACGTCAGCTGGCGCACGTTGGCCAGGTGGCGCTCGCCCGGCAGGACCAGGCCCGCAGTGTCAGGCGTGGAAGCCGATGATGCGGATTGCTCGGGACGATTCCCGGGCCCGCCGCATCCCGCCAGCACCAGCGACATCATCACGGTCATTACCAGACGCACAAGTACCTGCTTTCGTTCAGTCCTGGGGGCCCGGCAAAGATAGCGGAACCCGTCATGCGGCCTGCAGCCGCTCCAGTGCTGCCAGTATCCGGCCGGCGTGGCCAGCCGCGAGGGTCCGGGGGAAGAGCTGCGCGATCCGGCCGTCCGGATCAATGATCACGGAGGTGCGAATCAGGCCGGTATAGGTCCGGCCATAGAGCTGCTTCTCGCCCCAGGCGCCATATCGCTCGGCCACCCGGTGTCCCTCATCCACCAGCAGCGGGAAGGGCAGCTGGTACTTCGCCTTGAATGCACGGTGCGATGCCGCGTCGTCGGGAGACACCCCCAGCACCACTGCCCCCGCCGCGCCCAGCGCATGCCAGCTGTCGCGGAGGTCACAGGCCTGGGTGGTGCATCCGGGCGTGTCATCTGCGGGGTAGAAATACAGCACCACCCAGCGGCCTCGCTGAGCTGCCAGCGACACCGCATTGCCGTCCTGGTCCTCCAGCACAAAGCCCGGCGCCATGGCACCCACCGCGAGCCCGGCGGCGGTGCGAGCCTTGGCACCCATTACTGAGCGCTCCCGAACTGCCCCGGGTCGAGCGGCCCCCTCAGGCGGAGTATCGGATACTCGGCCCCGGCAGCCAGCGCGTCATCCATGAAGTTCCACGCCACCACGCCGTCCTCGCTGGCCGGCTCGAGGATGTACGCTGCGATAACTCCGTTCTGCTGTGCCGTCGGCACCAGCCACCAGACTCCCTCCCCGCTGCCGGGGCCCTCGGTCCAGGTGCCTTCGACGCTGGTCAGGAGGTGCTTCTCGAATTCGCGCCGGGCGTGCATGACATCGTCCACCCGGAAGCGTTCAGCGGGGGCGTCCCACCCGCCGGGAAGCCGTACTGCGCGGACCCCATGCCGGCGGAGCAGCTCAACCACGTCCTGCTGCTGGTCGGGCACGAGGTACGCCGACGGCATGGCTTCGCTGCGCCGCGAAATGAACCGGTCCCACACCGGCATCCGGATGGTGCGGAACTCGCCGGTTCGCTGGCGGCGGGCATACCCATGGGATCCATCGCCGGCAGGGTGGGTGATCTCGGCAATCACGTCGCGCTCCACCGCCTGCGCCAGCCGCTGGCGCACGGCCACCGAATCCGGCGCCCAGGTCTCGCCGGCGAGAGCATTGATCTCATCCTGCTGTTCCACCAGCAGGCTCAGCACCTCGCGCACGAAGGCATAGGTCGCAGCGACCCGGGCCTGGAAGGGATCATTGCTGTAGGCTTCACTCAGGATCGACACCCGGTTGCGCATTGCGTGCCAGTTGCTGCCATAGCGCGCCTTGCCGTCGTAGGTCTCCCATCCCTGCCGCAGCGAATCCGGCTCCTGGTTGCGGAAGTTCCCATAGGGGAAGGTCCTGGTGCTGTGGCGCTTTCGCAGCCGGTCCGCCACCTCGGGGAGGAAGTTGTCCTGAACGAACTGGTTGACGGGTGAGTGGTTGGGGTTGAGTCCCGGCGACCAGGTGAGCGCGTAGCCGTGATAGCTGCCGTTGGTGGTATGCAGGTCGATGAAAGCGTCGGGATCCCAGCGCGTGATCAGCTCGACCGAGGCGCGCGATTCCGGCGCCTCCAGCTTGACATAGTCACGGTTGAGGTCATATCCCTGGCCGTTGCTCCGCCGGCCGACGGTCTCAGGGCCGTTCTGTCCCGGACGGTTCACCGCGCCCGGAGCCCAGGCTTCGTTGCCATCTGCGTTGTAGATCGGCACCACCAGCAGCACCACGCTGTCCAGCAGCGGCCGCAATGATCCGAGGGTCAGTTCCCGGAGCAGCATCTGCGCCGCCTCCTTCCCCTCGACTTCACCGGCGTGGATGTTGGCCTGGATGTACACCACCGGCTTGCCCGAGGCGTGGGCCTCCTCTGCGCCGCTCACCAGCGGCCTCGAGGCGAGCACCACCGGAATCTCGCGGCCTTCGGTGCTCCGGCCCATGGTCCATACCTTGATGCCGGCACCCCGCCGCTCGAGCTCACCCAGAAACTCGAGCACATCCTCGTGGGTCGACGTCTCGCGGTAATCGGTGCGCTCGGCACGGGTTTGCTGCGCCGCAAGCGGCGTGGAGGTGCCGAGGACCAGCGCGGCGATCGTGGCGAAGTATCGGGTGTGCCGAATTCTCATGGCAGTCGGGTGTTGATGCGGAGGCGGATCACGTCGGGATACCCATCCTCCACGGTGAAGGTCATTTCGGGCACCAGGGCACGGCCGCCCAAGGAACCGAGCTCGAGGTCCGGTGCTGATGCGTACTGCCGCCAGGAGTCAGCCACCCCGGGCCCCATCACCGCAGCCGGATCGTCGGAAGCCGACACCAGAAGCTCCAGGCCGGCACGCTCATCCGGAAGCGCGGCGGCAAGCGCATCAACCAGAAGATACCCCAACACGTGCGGCTCGTCGGGATTGCCTCGCGCGATCCTGAGCCGCTTCTCGTGCTCGCCCATGGCAAGCAGTGGAAACTGCTCTCCCAGGCGCCTCAGCACCCTGCTGGTGCGCCACTCGGCAACCCCCTCCGCCACCCATGAGTTGGGCGCGTGGAGCGCCACGACGCGGCCGGTGTCCCGGGCCATGCGAAGCCGCCGGACCCGTTCGAATGCGAGATGCTGCCACTCGTGCAGCGCCGCACCAAGTGCCAGTATCGGAACGTAAGACGGGTCTACTTCGATGACGTCGGCTGGCTCGAGGAACCCGCTGGTGCGCACCTCTGCCTGCTGCCGCACCGTTGTAAGGATCACTGTGTCCCGGCCCAGGTCGATCACGGCCGCGGGTCCGAAATCGGGCGCGGCCTGCCGTGCCGACAGCAGCAGCGCCTGGCGTCCGTGTCGTTCCAGCCAGCGTTCCGCGGCCCAATTCTCGGCGACATACAACCTGTCGAACAGCGGAGCCGGAATCCCGTAGCGAGGCACCGCCTGCGGATACGAAAAGTGACGCGCGCGGACCTCTGGCACCGGAAGCGAGTCCAGCAGACCCTCCCAGCCCGAAGCTGCCAGCATCAGCGGGCTCGCCGCCGTCCCGCCACCGATCCATGGCGTCATCAGCAGGAACTGCACCGCGGATGCGTGCCACCGTTCCGCCATCCGGAACGCATCCAGCCACGCGGTGATCACAGTCGCCTCGGCGGGCCGGGAGCGCCGGAGGTCAGTGGTGAGCGCCGCGCCAAAGCCGCTGTCGGTGGCCTCCAGTACCCGCAGCCGGTACAGCGCATCCACCACCGCGTCGGGAGCGGTGACGCTGCTGTCGATCCAGCCGAGCGCGCGGAGTCCGGGCAGCGCACGCTCGGGAGTCAGCCCCGGCATGCGCACGCCGGCAAAGTGGCGTGCGGCATCCCGGAGGTCGGTCAGCCACGCACCCCGGGGGCGGAAGATCTGGTTGAATGCCTGCCGCGCACCCGGAGATGGAAGCTGCTCCCCGATTTCTGACAGCGTGCGCCGCGTCGCCGCAACCAGCTCGGCTCGGTTGGCGCGTCCCAGCGCGCGGGGAACGCTGGTTGACTGGAGTCCTGCTTCGTCCAGCGGCTCCATGCCGGAAGCTCGCGCCAGGTCGTGATATCGCTCGGCATCGCCGGCTGGGCGCGCGCGCGCTGCCGCAACCCATGGACCCGGCAGGTGGCTGTTTCCGGGGCGGACTCCAAGGACAATTTCGCGCTGGGTAAACCTCGGCAAGGTGGGATAGAACTCGGTGATGTCCTGCAATCGTGCGGCGGCCCAGGGACGCGCCGCCCCTGTGTCCGCGCGAGCGGTACCGCGAAGCACGCCACCGCGGAGCGAGCCGCGGAACTGCAACCCTCCGTCGGCGTCGGTTTCGAAGCGAAGTTCGCCATCACCGGCAAGATCCGCATCGAGCAGGTCCACCGGACGCTCATGTCCCTCGAGCCAGATGGTGCCGCGCCAGTCGCCACCCTGGTGCGACAGCACCAGCTCGCCGCGGAGCCTCCCGGTCAGCCCCCCGCCCAGCGCCAGGGCCCACCTGCCCTCGACCTGCGCCCCGAGCACCGCGGGACACAGGACCAGCGCGAGCGCCGCCGCCAGGCGCACCGGCACCACGCGTCCTACTCCCGCCCGCTCTCCCGCACGCGCTCCACCACGGTGGGTGCCACGGGGGCGCCATCCTGCAGCATCGCCACGCCACCAACAACGACCTGCTCCCCGGCTTCCACACCGCTGCGGACCTCGACGAAGCCGGGAGTCCGCACGCCGAGTGTCACCTGGCGCCGGGCGGCCTTGCCATCCGCGGCCACCCATACGATGTCGCTTCCCTGCAGCGAGACCACCGCGTCTTCCGGGATAACGACGGCCGAGGGCCGCACCGCGGTGGCCAGCCGGGCCTCGATGAACATGCCGGCCTGCAGCGCGTTGTCGCCGTTGGGCACAGCCGCCTTCACCGTGATGGTCCGCCCCGGGAGCTGGACCACCGGGTCCACAAAGTCCACCGTGCCGGTGAAGGTGCGGCCAGCCAGTGCTGCCACCTGGAACTCGACCTTCTGGCCCCGTTCCAGGATGGCGGCGTAGCGTTCCGGCACATTGAAGACAGCCCGCTGCGGGTTGACCGTCTGAAGGGTGGCGAGCGGCGTCTGGGTGGTGACGTAGTCGCCCAAGCTTACCGAACGCGCGCCCATGACTCCCGCGAAAGGCGCCCGCACCGTGGTGCGGTTGAGCCTCACCTGCAGCAGCGCGAGACTGGCCTCGGCGGACCTGGCAGCGGCATCCGCTCGTTCCAGCTCCGCCTGCGAACTCGCCTGGTCCGCCAGCAGGGCCTTGGTGCGCTCCAGGTTCTGGCGGGCCAGATCGCGGTCGGCACGGGCCCGCGCAACCTCGGCGGAAAGCTCGGCGTCGTCGATCTTGAACAGCCCGGTTCCCCTCCCCACCCGGGAACCTTCACGCACCAGGATGCTGGTGATTCGCCCGTCCACCTCGGGGCGCAGCTCGATCTGTTGCATTGCCTCGATCTGACCGGTGGCCTGAATCGCGTCGATGACGGTGTCAGTGACCGCGGCAACCACCTCGACCGGCATCGGTGGCATTCCACCGCCGGCCGGCCCGCCGCCGGCTTCTCCCTCGGGGTTGGCGCTGTTGCAGGCGGCCAGCACCAGCGCGGCCGCGACAGTAGTCAGGATCTGTCTCACTCGTTCTCATCCGGGAAAAGTCGACGGCCCAGCATGGCCTCCAGGCCCGCGAGCGCGAGCCGGGTTCCGTATCGTGCCTGCACCAGCTCGGCTTCAGCCTGTGCCAGGTTAACCTGTGCATCACGCAGGTCCAGCACTGTCGCAGCGCCAGCGCGGTAGCGGCTCTCCTGGACCCGATAATTCTCCTGCGCCACTGCGAGCGCGGTCTCCGAGAGCTCCACCGATGCCCGTGCCGTGCGATATGCCGCCAGCGCCTCGGTGACGTCGGCCCGCGCTCCCCGCTCGAGGTCGGCGCGAATGGCCCGGGCGACGTTCGACCGGGTTCTTGCTTCAGCCACGGCCACCTCACGCTGGCCGCTGCTCCACAGCGGCCACGAGAGGCCCAGCGTCACCGAGCTGACTGCCCGAGCGCTGGGAAAGAACTTCGAGTCGAACCGCTGGTGCGCCCCGCTGAGGTTCAGCGTCGGCAGGTAGTCGCTGCGCCGGGCGCGCAACACCGCCTGGGCCGCGCGCTCGTCGGCGCGGGCGACGCGCCACGCCGGCCCCTGTTCCAGCGCGAGCGCAACGGCGGCGCCAGCGTCGAGCGGCAGCGGGGGAGGCGGCGCGGTATCGATTGGCGCGGCATCAACGGCGCCGTCCGAGCCGATCCTGCGGCCCAGGTTGAGGCGGGCAACTTCCAGCGCCGCACGCTCACGCAGCAGCTCGACCTTGGCCCGGGTCAGGTCCAGCACCAGCTGGAGCGAATCGCTCTGCACAGCGGCACCCGATGCCACCCGGGCCCGCGCAACTTTCAACCCCTCCTCGGCGCGCAGGACCTGTTGCTCGGCGCTCCGCAGCAGCTCGTAACCGGCAAGGACAGCGTAGTACTCCTGCTCGGTCAGCAGCGCTGCGGCAAACCTCGCGCGCATCTCGTCGGCATGCGCGGCGTCCAGCTCCGCGCCCGTCCGCGACAGTTCCGCCAGCTTCCTCAGGCTGAACAGCTCGTAGCGCGCATCGGCCCGGGCGGTAACCGACGTGCTCTGGAGTTCGCCAGTGCCCAGGTTGAAGAAGCCGCTGGAGTACTTGGTCACGTCGAGGCCAACCGACACCGACGGCAGAATGAACGCGAGGCGGGCCGCGCGGCGGCCCCACTCCGCGCTCTCCACCGTGCCCAGCGCACCCACGTAGTCGGGATCGAGCCGGGCCGATCGCTCGAGCGCCTCGGCCAGCGTCACCACCGGCGTGACCGCCATCGTGTCCTGCGCCGCGGCCGGTCCGGCCATCGCTGCCAGCACCAGGGCGCAGCCAGCGATGCGCTTCATTCGGCTGCCTCCGCCGGCGCAAGTTTGTGCGCGTGCCGGCGGCGTCTGGAGCGCTCCAGCAGCCGGTCGAACAGCAGGTAAGCCACCGGGATCACGAACAGCGTCAGTGCAGTCGAGAAGATCAGGCCTCCCACTATGGCATAGCCCAGCGGCCGGCGGCTCATCGCACCAGCACCCAGGCCGAGCGCGATTGGAAGTGCTCCCATCACGGTAGCCACGCTGGTCATGAGGATGGGACGGAGCCGGATCCGGCCCGCTTCCAGCACCGCGTCAAGCGTGGACATGCCCCGCTCCCGCAACTGATTGGTGTATTCCACCAGGAGGATGCCGTTCTTGGTCACCAGCCCGATGAGCAGGATCATGCCGATCTGGCTGTAGAGGTTGATGGTCGAGCCGGCCAGCAGCAGTGTGATCAGTGCACCGGTGACCGCGAGCGGCACCGCCAGCAGCACCGTGAACGGGTGGATCAGCGACTCGAACTGCGACGCGAGCACCATGAACACCACCAGCAGCGCCAGCCCGAAGGCGAAGTACAGCGCACTGCCACTTTCCTCCAGCTCGCGCGACTCGCCTGCCAGAGCGGTGGTGCTGCCGGTGGGAAGGACGTCATCGGCCAGCGCGTAAAGCGAGTCTAGTGCCTGTCCCAGGGTGAATCCGGGCGCGAGGTTCGCGGTTATCGAGAACGAACGCACCCGGTCGTGGTGCAGCAGTGACTGGGCGCCAACCCCCTCGTCCACCGAGGTGAGCGCCGACATCTGGACCAGCTGGCCGCCGGCGCCGCGCACGTACAATCCCGCCATGTCCGATGGCGTGGCCCGCTCCTCCGGCCGCAGCTGGACGATCACGTCGTAGAGCTTGTTGTTCTGGGTGAAGGTGCTCACCTGGCGGCCGCCCAGGAGGGTCTGGAACGTCGATGCCACGTTGCGAATGGGCACTCCCAGGTCCTCGGCGCGGTCGCGGTCGAATCGCACCGTCAGCTCCGGCTTGTTGATCCTGAGGTCGGTGTCCACGTTGACCAGCCCCGGGATCATCCGCGCCCGGGTAAGGAAGGTGTCGAGCGCCACCTTCAGCGAGTCGAAGTCGGGGTTGCGTACCACGAAGTCCACCGGACTGCCGAAGCCGCCGAACGCCGGCGGGTTCATGGCGAAGGCCATGACACCCGGCACCCCGAAGTACTGGGGCTGAACCTCGCTGATCACATCCTGAACCGTTTTCTCGCGGTCCTCGAATTCCTTCAATCGGACGAAGATGATGCCCTGGTTCACCCTTCCACCGAAGCCAATGATGCTGAAGTAGCCGTCCACGTCCTCGGTCCGGGCGAGGATTTCCTCGATCCGCCTCTGGTACTCGTCGGTGTATTCCACGGTCGCGCCTTCCGGTGCGATCGCCATGGTAACGAAGAAGCCGCGGTCCTCGGGCGGTATGAACTCACGCTCCAGGGACTGGAAGGTGACCACGGCGACGACGAGTACTGCCGCGGCAGCCGCAACCACCACGAGGGGACGGGTCACCGCCTTCCGCAACAGCCGCCCATAACCGGTGGCGATGTTCTCGAAGCCCCGTTCCAGGGCCTGGTAGACCGCACCGTGACGGGGCGGCACCCTCAGGATCTTGGCGCAGAGCATCGGGGTGAGGGTCAGCGCCACGAAGCCCGAGATCACCACCGATCCCGCCACCGCGACTCCGAATTCGTTGAACAGGCGGCCGGTGTTGCCCTCGAGGAAGGCCAGCGGGGTGAACACCGCCACCAGCGCGATGGTGGTGGCGATGACCGCGAATGCGATCTCCCGGGTGCCGTTGGTGGCCGCCGTCACCGGGTCCTCTCCCAGCTCCTCCTGGTGACGGTAGGCGTTCTCCAGCACGATGATCGCGTCATCGACCACGATGCC
>LLBZ010029885.1_pt1 | contig 12766 bp, 11 predicted proteins | sample 1489421 | NCBI WGS metagenome assembly LLBZ01 (sample SAMN04092657, study PRJNA295927) | soil metagenome | biome: Soil prokaryotic community; feature: Bulk soil; isolation source: soil from tomato rhizosphere | host: tomato cultivar Moneymaker | place: South Korea | collected 2011-11-01 | reverse complement strand
GAAACTAAGGTTAACCTGAATAGGCTGAATGTTCGACCTCTATACTACACTTTCCGCGACCTGTTCCCCATATTTGAGCAAGGACTTGACCATGGCCTGTGTTCGTCCCTCGGCGTAGACGCGCAGGACAGGCTCGGTCCCTGACGGGCGGATGAGCAGCCACGAATCATCCGTCAGGATGTATTTGATGCCGTCGCGCTGTCCGACGTCACAGACCTTCTCGCCCCCGATCTCTGCCGGGGCGCGCTTCGTGAGGAATTCGGTCATCTCTGCCTTGGCGACGGGACGGCTGAGGCGCAGGTCCACACGTTCGTAAAAGGCGGGTCCCACATCGTCCAGCATTTCTTCCACCAGAGTGTGCAGCGTCTTGCCGGAGGCGGCGACCATCTCGACAAGCAGCAATCCCATGGCCGGGCCATCCCCCTCGGGGATATGTCCCTTAAAGGAAATTCCACCGGATTCCTCACCGCCGATCAGCACATCCTCCGACATCATGTAATCGGCAATGTGATTGAAGCCCACGGGTGTCTCACGCAGCGGAAGTCCGTAGCGCCCGGCGAGTCGGTCGATCATGCGCGTGGTGGAAACCGTCCGCACTACAGCCCCCGTCCAGCCGCGGTTTTCGACGAGATATTTCAACGATAATGCCATGATCTTATGCGGATCGACGAAGGTGGCGTGCTCGTCCATGGCCCCGATACGGTCCGCGTCGCCGTCCGTGACTACGCCAAAGTCGCCCATCCCCGAGCTGATGGCGGATGCCAGCGCGCCGAGATATTTGGCGATCGGTTCCGGATGCACACTTCCAAAGCCCGGGTTCATCTCCCCGCGGATTTCGGCGATCTCACAGCCACTCCCCTGCAGGAAAGACTTGATCACGCCGCGTCCCGCGCCATACATGGCATCGACCACAAAGCGCTGGGGATTCTCCGCGATGACGTCTGTGTTGATGAGCTTGCGCAATTGATCGAAGTAAACGGGCAGAGGATTGAACTTTTGGATCAGGCCCGCTTCGCGCGCTTTCTTGAAATCCATCAGGTTGGGACCGCGTGCCTGCTGTTCATTGTCGTTGATGTAGACCTCGACACGACGGCATTGTTCGGGCAGGGCCGAGCCACCGAACGCGCCCTTGAGCTTGACGCCGTTGTAGCGCGGCGCGTTGTGCGAGGCAGTGATCATCACGCCTGCGATCGCGCAGTGATGCTTGACAGCATAGGAAATGGCTGGGGTCGGCGCATCGGATTGTGCCAGCAGGACGGTGTACCCGTTTGCTGCCAGGACGCGCGCTACCTCGCCCGCATAGCGATCCGAAAGGAAACGCGTGTCGAATCCCACGATGATTTTTCGCGGGTCGGGGCACGGGCTGCCATTGGCGGCTTTATCCCAATGGTCGGACCCAACGGCATCGGCAATGGCCTGGGTCAGAATGCGCAGGTTATCGAACGTAAACGTATCAGAGATGACGGCTCTCCAGCCGTCGGTTCCAAAGTGAATCGGCATAAAGTTCCTCGATGAAGTGAAATTTTACAAATTGCTCGAGCCGCCGGGGTGGGCGCTCCGAGCACTTATGGTGTCGGCGAAGGCTGCCAGTCTGCGATAGGAGTGGCCGTCTGTAAGAGGGATTGCAGGATCCATCCTTCCACGCGCCGGTCGTCGATGGTTGCAAAGACGTGTACCCAGATGACGCCGTCGACATCCTGAAAGTCATTCGGGATGATCGTAACGGTCGCGCCGTTAGCCAGTGTGATCAAAGCCTCACCGCCGGGCTGCTCACGGATGAACGCGCCGCCGCCTTCGGCAGCGCGGATCACCCCCAGGATGGGAGTGGGCTCGGCCGTCACAGTGGATGTGGGCGTGTCTGTGGGAGGCAGGGTGGCGGGCGTGGACGAAGGCCGGGGAGTTCGCGAGGCGGTGCCTGCGGGCGCGGCGAGGACAGGTGTCGCCTGCTCAGGCGATGGCGTCTCCGACGGGAGCCTTGAGGGCGTGGCAGTTGATTCGATGACTGTCACTGGCTCGGGTGGTGTGAGATCTGTCTGTCTTATCACCAGGTCCCCCAGGTCTGTGTAAATGACGATGACTGTGATAAGCCCGATCGTCACAAGTCCCGTGAGGACGAATCCGCCGAAGGATGTCGGGTAGAAACGCAGGAAGAAAAGTGTCAGCAATCCAAAGACGGTGGCCCAGGACAGGTGAACGAAGAAGACGAACACTCCCTGTGGCCAGATATCCCCCAGTCCCACACCGCTGCCCAGTCCAAAGCCTGCCGCAGAGAGCGGAAGAAAGAGCTCGTAAGCCAGCAGCGCGCTGGGCAGGTAAGGGCGATCCTCCGAGCGGACAAAGGAAACCGTAATCAGGATCGCCGCGAGCGTCAGCACCACCAGATCAGGCCACCATAAACGACTGTGGAGAAAGGCCTCGTTCAAGGTCAGTGGCTGGAACCCGCGAGACGCGAATCCCGCCAGCCAGCCGCCGAGAAAAATAACCAGGGCGCTGATGAACAGTGCCATGACCGTTTGCAGAAAGAGACGCAGCGCGCCGGCAACAATCGAGAGCGTCGTACCGATCCACGGAGTTAATAAGGGTGCGACCAGGATCCCGAAGATGAGCAGCGCCTGCGCGTTAAATAAATATCCCAATCCCAGAATTGCTCCGGAGACGAAGGAGAAAACAAAAAGCTCATACGAGGGAAAGGCGCGGCGGACGAGATGCGCGAATAGCTCGGCCCGACCTGCTTCATCGGTTGGGAATTGGGCGCGGCGTAAGGCGCGCCGTCTGCGCGCCCGCGCGGAGACAAACTCCGGAGTTTCTTCAGGATGAGGCTGGGATGACGTCTCTGAAAAGCTCATTCAATTCGACCTTGGATGGACCTGGCTGCCCAATTATACAGGGAATATGGGAAGCGGAAGATGAGCATCGGTTATTGACACGCGTTGCGCATCGGGTATAATACCGTCCGCACATTCGGCTCCCTAGCTCAACTGGCAGAGCAAGGCACTCTTAATGCTTAGGTTCAGGGTTCGAGTCCCTGGGGAGTCACTCCAAATGCTCAGATTTGAAAATCTGGGCATTGTAATTTTAAAATCTTCAGCACTCCGAACCTCGAAAACATGAAACGGTGTGTAACCTGTGGAATTGAAACCGAAGGTGTTTGATATACTCTACAAGATCATAAAATGAGCATACGAATTCTCCCTCCCAAGTTCTTAGCTGCGATGATCGCTGTCTTACCCCTTCCAGGCGCGCCTTTATATGATGGCGATGACCAGAGAGTGATCGACCAGGCTCTGTCCGACCTGGAACACTACAAAAGGGCAGGGGTTGACAGTGTCCTCCTGGAGAACGACCACGACTTGCCCTATATCCAGCCTCCTCTCGACGCAAAGGGTATCGACCTCATGACAAGGATTGCCAGAGAGGTCAGGAAGCGGTTCGATGGACCGGTCGGTATTCAAATGCTGGAGGCGGCAAATATTACGTCGTTGGAAATCGCAGCAGAGGCCGATCTGGACTACATCCGCGTGGAAGCTTTTGTCTTCGCACACGTAGGGGGCAGCGGAGTCATAAACGGCTCGGCTGGTAAGATATTGCGGCGCCGAAAAGAGCTCAATGCAGAGCACATCAAAGTCTTTGCCGATGTAAAGAAGAAGCATGGCTCGCATTCCCTCACCATCGACCTGGACATCAAAGATGAGATCATGCAGGCCGAATTTTTCCTGGCAGATGGCGTGATCGTCACCAGCCAGTTTACCGGCCTGAATCCCGATAAAGACGATTTGATAAAAGCGAAAAGCGTGACAAAACTTCCCGTGCTCATAGGATCCGGTATGACCCCTGAGAACATTCAGGATTATTTACCTCTGGCGGATGGATTTATCGTCGGCTCTTGTTTTCGGAAAGATGGAAAATTTCTGGAATTGTTAGAATCAGAGCGATTAAGCAAGTTTATGAGGGCTTTTACTGCGGCAAGGGAAAGCGTGCAAGCTGGCTAGCAGGGTGGTTTTGCTTTTACTTCAACCCCAGTTCTCCATATCAAATATAATAAAACGTCAGCTTTTGCTATCATTCAAAATCAGTGAACAAAGAAGGAGTCATTATGCCAAAAATACTGGTCACCGGCGGAGCCGGGTTCATCGGGTCTCATGTTGTGGATCTGTTCCTTGCCAAGGGACATGAAGTGGTCATCTTGGACGATCTGTCCACAGGCAGGCGTTCCAATCTGAATCCGGAAGCTACGTTCTATGAGATGGACATTCGCAGCCCGCAAGTCCGCGATGTATTCGCGGCGGAGCGGCCGGATTATGTCAGCCACCACGCGGCACAGATCGACGTGCGCCGCTCGGTGGTGGAGCCGGTATTCGATGCGGATGTCAACGTCTTAGGCTCGATCAATCTGCTTGAATGTGCCCGAGAGTTTGAAGTCAAGCATTTCATTTACATATCGAGTGGGGGAGCGGCTTATGGGGAACCGGAACGGCTGCCCTGCGATGAAGGACACCCAGTCAACCCGATCTGTCCGTATGGGGCGAGCAAGCACATGGTGGAACATTACCTTTACATGTACTATGTCAATTACAGCCTACCATATACCGTGTTGCGCTATCCGAATGTGTTCGGGCCCCGGCAGAACCCGCACAGCGAAGCAGGCGTGGTCGCGATCTTTACCGGGAAGATGCTGGCCGGCGAGCCAGTCATCGTCAACGGCGATGGCGAGCAGACACGTGACTTCGTCTACGTGGGGGACTGTGCTTATGCTAATTATCTGGCGTTGACGGTGGAGCATGAGCCAGGTATCTATAACCTGGGTTGGGGACGTCCCACATCCATCAATGAGATCTTTTTTGCGTTGGCAAAAGCCACGGGATACCCTCATCCCATCCAGCACGGGCCGGCAAAAGTCGGTGAGACGCGGCATATTTATCTGGATGCCCGGAAAGCTGCAAAAGAACTAGGCTGGACGCCCACGGTGACCCTTGAAGAGGGTTTGGATAAAACGATTTCATATTTCAGCGATTCAGAAGTTGTTCCGTGACTTCATTACAAAGCTATGTTGCAAAGCGTTCGTCTGTATCTGGATCGTCAGGCCTCTTCTATTTTTCGATATATTCTCGAACAACTCCTGTATTTTCTGTTTGGATGGATTCCTACGATCGTCGGCGTGGGATTGCGAGCTGTAGTTTACCGGCTGATTCTGCGCATGGACGGTGCTGCCGCGATCGAAAGCCGCGTCCGCTTGCGCTTTGCCGATCACATCCGGCTTGGTCACGGCGTCTATCTGGATGAGGGGGTTTATCTCCATGCCTGTCCGCGCGGCATCGAGATCGGTCCCGGCACGATTGTGATGCATGGTGCAGTTTTACATGTCTATAATTTTCGGAGTATGCCTCATTCGGGAATCAAAATCGGCAGGGACAGCTTGATCGGGGAATATTCCGTCGTACGCGGGCAGGGCGGTGTGCAGATTGGCGACCGCGTGTACACCTCGCCGTTCACACAAATCATCGCGGTCAATCATGTCTTCGACGACCCAAACCGTCCTTTCATAGAGCAGGGAATCACCGCAGAAGGAATTGTGATCGAAGACGACGTCTGGCTCGGTGCTGGCGCGATCATCACGGATGGCGTCAGGGTAGGTAAGGGCGCGGTCGTCGCGGCAGGCGCGGTAGTCACAGAGGACGTGCCGCCGCATACAGTCGTGGGAGGTGTCCCGGCAAGACCGATCAAAACGATTGACGGGGTGCAAACCCCTTCGCCGGAGCGCGCGATTTATCATTCAAATAAGGATAGAAGGTCATGACCGTTTTGTCTGTGGTTATCCCCGCCTACAACGAAGAAAACGGCATTGCCGAGATCGCCTCGCGGGTGCTTTCGGTTGCGCCAGCCTTAAAGGAGGCTGGCGTTCATCATCTCGAACTGTTGGTCGTGGACGATGGCTCTGCCGACCGGACGGCTGAAGTGGCACAGAACATCCCAGGCGTGACACTGATCCGCCATGCCACAAACAAGGGGTATGGCGCAGCGCTCAAAACCGGGTTCTCCAAAGCGCGTGGCGAGCTGATCGGATTCCTGGATGCAGACGGGACCTATCCGCCCGAGTATTTTCCGCAGCTCTGCCAGGCCGCGTTGAACGGCGCGGACATGGTCATCGGTTCGCGCATGGCTGGCGAAGAGAGCAAGATGCCCGTCACACGGCGGGTGGGCAATTTCTTCTTTGCCAACTTGCTGAGCGTGCTCAGCCAGCAAAAAGTAACAGACAGCGCCAGCGGGATGCGCGTCTTCAAGCGCGAGATCCTCCAGCGGGTCTACCCCCTGCCCGATGGTTTGAATCTGACGCCGGTCATGAGCACGCGTGCCCTGCATGAAGGCATCAATATCAAAGAGGTACCGATTCCATACAGCGAACGCGTCGGACGGTCGAAGCTCAGTGTGATCCGTGATGGACGCATCTTCATGCAAAGTATGCTGTGGACTGTGCTGTCCTATAACCCGGTGCGGATTCTGGGATCGCTGGGATTAAGTGGTTTGGGGGTTGCCAGCATCGTCTTCCTATGGATCTTATACATAAGGTTTATTAACGGTGTCACTGTATTGAGTCCCTGGGGTGTCGCCGTGTTGTTCCTGGCGTTGATCTCTACGATCACCGGAGTCAACTTGATTGCGTTGGGCATTACCTTTAATTATCTGGTTGCGTTGTTCTACAAGACGCCCATCCGGCAGGGCTTGTTTGGCAAACCGATTTTCAAAACGCCGCTCGACAAACATTTCGGTTGGATGGGTCTTACGGGGATCTTTGTCGGTCTCATCATCGGCCTGACAGCGCTTGGGCTGGGCGTGCGCGGCTGGGAGATCGGACGGTTGTGGTTTTACATGGTTGGGAGCGCGATGATACTCTTGGTCGGCGTCCAGCTGGTCGTGTACTGGTTGTTGTTGCGAATTCTGGAAGAATTAAGTCAGCGGGAAATTCTCACGCAGCAGGATATGGGTTAGGTGAATCGTGAGGGATAAACCTGCTCTTTGGTTGTTTCTCCTCGTTGCCGTTGGCATTGTTGGCTTTTTTCTTGGGCAGCTTCTTCGCCCTGTCGATCTGCCGGATGTAAATATGTCGGCGTTCGGTTCGGATACGGTGCGAGCCCGGGTCATGGAGATCATCGAAGAAGGTGAAATCGATCTCGGCGGGACAGTGCAGCGTTATCAGGTGGCGCGCGTCGAGCTGTTGGAGGGCGAGTATCGCGACATCGTTATGGAAATGGACTATGGCAGGCGCGGCGTGCTTTCCAACACAGTCTATCTGGAGACTGGCGATACGATACTCGTGACGATCGGCACGCGTCCCGATGGAATCCTGACAGTCTATTTTGTTGACTTTGAACGCGCGACCTCGCTCCTGTGGCTTGCCGCACTTTTTGTCGTCGTCATCCTTCTCATGAGCCGTTGGAAGGGATTACGTTCGGTACTCAGTATGGCATTCAGCTTGTTTGTGATCATCGGGTATATCATTCCACACATCCTGGCAGGAGAAGATCCGTTGTGGGTCAGCATTATAGGTTCGGTCATTTTGTTGGGGGTGACGCTATATTTAACTTATGGATGGAATCTCAAAACACATGCCGCGGTCGTCAGTATGGTTTTTGTTCTCCTGATCACAGGTATTCTTGCCGTGCTCTCCGTGCTTTTTACGCGGCTGACGGGTTCGGGAGATGAGAACTCGTTGTTTCTGCTGCAAATGCTGAATACGCAGATCAATCTGCGCGGGCTCTTGCTGGGCGGTATGATCATCGGCGCCCTCGGCGTGTTGGACGACCTGGTGACCACCCAGGCTTCAGCCGTCTTCGAGCTGCATCGTGCGAATGAATCGCTCAAGTTCCGCGAATTGTTCCGGTCTGCGATGCGGATCGGGCAGGACCACGTCGCCGCGACGGTCAACACGCTCGTCCTGGCGTACGCGGGGGCGGCGCTGCCGATGCTGTTGATGTTCTCGCTGGGGCGCGGGAATTACGGTTTGCTGGTCAATTACGAGTTTATTGCCGAGGAAATCGTGCGGACGCTGGTTGGCTCCCTGGGATTGGTGACTGCCGTCCCCTTGACCACAGCGATTGCCATCCTCTTCGCCCTCCGCGCGGATGCGCTGGGGAGCTGGAGATCGCTGCTGGGTCCCGAAGGAAGCGGAGATGCGCATATTCATGGATGAAAGTAAACAAGTAGACATGTACTCAGGTAGATAAGGAATGTGTTTACCTGTTTACTTGTATACTTCTCTACGCGCCGAAAAGTGCAACTTTTCGGCTTGCCCTGCGTATAGAAAGTACAAGGAGCGAGAGTGAACGATGAACTTGTCTGGGTACTCCAGGCACAGCAAGGCAATGACGAAGCGTTTACGAAGCTTGTTGAGGAACATCAGACGCACGTCTACAATTTGTGTTACCGCATGCTAGGCGAGCCCGAGGCCGCGGAAGATGCCGCACAGGAAACGTTCCTGCGGGCGTATCAGAACCTGCATCGTTACGACCGGAACCGGCCCTTTGCGACCTGGCTGCTTTCCATCGGGGCGCATTATTGTATTGACAGACTGCGCCGCCGCAAGCTCTCGGTGTTCTCTATAGATGAGGAGAACGAGGACGGCACCAGCTTTGAGATACGAGATGCGGCTTCCCCCGACCCGGAGGCTGAATCTGTGAAACGCGAGGACCGCGACCGTCTCCACATCTTGCTCAAGGATCTGGATCCGACGGATCGGGCGGCCATTATCATGCGCTACTGGTACGACGCCTCGGAAATCGAGATTGCTGAGGCCCTGAACCTGACCGTCAGTGCGGTCAAAAGCCGCCTGCACCGGGCGCGCCGCGCGCTGGCAGGAAAGTGGCAGGAGGAGAAGCCTCGTGCGCGCACCGAAAGGAGAAAAGTCTATGAATCACCAGCCTTTTGAAGAGTGGCTGTTGGATGAGAAGCTGATCAGCCCCAAGCAGAAGCTTGAGTTGGATGCACATCTGAGGATTTGCAGCTATTGCAGCGCGCTGGCGGAGACGGGAAAGGCCTTACACACAGTCAAGAAAGTTTCACCAGCCGCAGGGTTCAGTGCTCGCTTCCAGGCGCGTCTTGCCCTGCAAAAGGCCGCGGAACGCCGACGAAAACGCTGGGGGGCGGTCCTCTTCACCTTTGGTGGTCTTGTCATGCTGATGTGGCTCGTGGGCCCATACCTGGCCTCCTTCGTTGCTGCACCAGCCACCTGGATTGCCGCCCTGATCGAATGGGTTGTCTTCGTGATCACGACCGTTCAAGCGCTGACTCAGGCCGGTTCCGTTCTGTTTGGCATGCTTCCAGATTTCCTCTCTTCTTTCGTCTTTATGGTGCTGCTCTCTGCCTTTGCGGGGATTGGTCTGCTATGGTCGGTTTCAATATGGCGGTTCGTTCGAGTTCCGCGAGGAGTGTAATCCTATGAAATTAACATTCAAAATTTTTACCTTATTTATTTTAATGACCCTGTTGCTTATACCGGCAAACCCGGCGTATGCACAGGGTCCGAACCCGGGAGGTGGGCAGGTTCTTTTCGGGCAAAACTATATCCTGGAAAGCGGTGACAGCTTCGACGGCGACCTGGTCGTTTTCGGCGGCAATGTCACGATTGAAGAAGATGCGAGCCTGAATGGCAATCTCGTGGTGATCGGTGGGACGATCACCAGCAACGGTGAGACGAAAGGCGACGTTGTAGTTGTGGGTGGGCAGATCAGTCTGGAGGAAACCGCTCTGGTGACGGGGGATGTGGTGACCGTTGGCGGACAGCTACAACAGGCGGAAGGTGCAGACATCGAGGGTGATGTTGTAAACAACGTCGCACCGGATATTATCCTTCCCACCGGGCGAATTCCTCCCACCGCTCCGGAGACGCCCAATACTCCGGACATCCCGACGCCAAACATCAACATTCGCTTCAACCCCTTTGCCGAAGTCTTCTGGATTTTCTTCTGGGCTGTGATTATCGCGGCGTTCGCGATGCTTCTTTCTCTATTCTGGCAGCCGCAGATCGAGCGCACGGGAGACCTCATTATTACGCAACCGGTGATGACGGGTGCGATCGGTTTACTGGCTTTCTTTGTCGCGGCGATCCTCTTCCTGACCATCGTTCCGCCTGTCCTCATCGCTTTTGCGTGGCTGTTCGGCGTTGTGGCCATGGGCTCACAGGTCGGTGAGCGCTTCTCCAAGGCGGTGAATCAGGTATGGTCGCCTGTGCTGACCATCGGTTTTGGCACCTTCCTGTTGATGCTCGTCGGAGGCGCAATCGGTTTGATCCCCTGCCTCGGCGGGATGGTGCTCTTCCTGCTTGGGATGTTGGGAATCGGCGGCTCGATCATCACCTGGTTTGGGATTCGCCTGCCTCAGGTTCCCGCCGTGACGGTTTACACGCCGCCAGCGGATTCCGGCCAGGTTCCACCTGCTTCTTAGGCTGACAGATTGCTGCAAAAAGCGACTAAATTCCCTCATGTTATAATCGATCCGCCCCGAGCGAAAACGGGGCGGATTGATTTATATAGAGGAACCATGGCCTTCCGAGAAACACCGATCCCCAACACAATTGTTCACCATGCGCCCCCGCCTCTTGTAGAAGTCGCTGGTACCCACTATGAGATGGGATGCCAGATCGGCGAAGCACGCCGCGAACAGGTGCAGCACAGTATTGAGAACGCGCATGTTCTGATCGAACAGTCCTATGACTCGCTCGAGCTGACCTGGAACGGGGCGCGAAACCAGGCACGCAAGTATCTCCCTTTTGCCGAAGAACGGTATCCGCAATCTATCGAGGAAATGCAGGGCATCGCGGCCGGCGCCAATGTCACGTTCGACGATGTCATGACGTTGAATGCCATGGAGGCGGTTACGATGGATGCCCTCCATCTAACGCGCTGCACCAGCTTTGCTGTGAACGAAGAGCGCACGGCGGATGGACATGTCCTCCTTGGGCACAACGAAGACTGGCTACCGGAGGACGAGAACGACGTTTACGTCATCTCGGCCCGGCCAAAGGACGAGCCACCGTTTCTTGCAATGACGTATGGAGGACTCCTGCCCAATGTGGGATTCAACGCCTATGGCATTGCCCAGCTCATTGACTCGGTATACCCAAACGATTCGCGCATCGGCATCCCACGCCTTGTCGTCGCGCGCGCAGTCCTGGCATCCAGGCGAATTTCAGGCGCGATCGGCCGGGCGCTTGTCTCGCATCGCGCGGCAGGCTACAATCATTTGATCGCACATGAGAGTGGAGAGCTGTATTCTGTCGAGGTCTCTGCGCGCAGATTCGATATCCTGCACGGCACGGATGGATACATGGTCCATACCAACCATTATTTTTCTCAGACGATGAAGGAAATCGAGAACGATCCGGAGGAGTTGATCTCCTCGCGCGTCCGATACTTCCGTGCCAACCGGCTGCTCAGGCAAAATTCGACACATACAGTCAAGACATTACAGGCTATCCAGAAGGATCACGTCAACCTGCCGAACTCGATCTGCAATCACAATATTGCAGGCATCGATCCCCTCGACCGCGAGAGAACCATCGCTGCCATGGTGATCGATCTGACGGCGCGCGAGATGCATATTGCCTGGGGGAACCCGTGCCAGAATTCGTATCATACGTACCATTTGAACGATTAGTTTGGCAAATGAAAACACCTCCTGAAACCGGGAGGTGTTTTATCGCCGGTCAGCGGGGAGGCTGTTCACTGATTTGTACGCAAAGAGAATTTATTGAGTCTCACGATCAAGATCCCATAAAAGACCAGCAATACCATCATAATCCAGGGGACATAAATCAATGGGTCTGTGAGCACGTACGCTCCTTCATACAACACATCATCGCCGAGTGCAATATAACTAACCAGCCGCCAGATATCCAGAAGAGCATAGGGGCCAAACAGCGCCCATAAAAGTACCTGTATCCATCTTTGCTTAGAGGTCGCGATCAAATAGGCAAAGATGACGATGCCCAGCGACAGTTCCCAGACCATATCCAGCCAGATGAACACTCCAAGATAAAACGCAAATGCGAGAGCCAGCGCGGTCTCCGGAACCTCACGCCCTGCTCGGTTGCTCGGATTTCGAAGGAATCTAAGACTGATCCACCCCAGCGGGAGCAACAGGATCAGTTTGAGGATGGTTGCCAGTCGCATGTTGGCAGCCGATACGCCAAGCATATACAACACGATTTGCAGAATGGAGTGGTTATAGCCCAGGAATGGCTTGTCGGGTCCCCACCATGGATAGTCCCGTGTGAGGCGGGAGAGGAAAGCGAAATAGTCCTGATACTGCCGGATACCATATTCGACTCCACCAGCCACAATCGTGATTCCTGCGACAAGAAGATAAGCGACCACAGCCCCGGAAAGCAATTTGAGGAAGAAGCGATATCGTCCAAGCAACAGCGGCAGCGCCAAGGCAAATGCCCAGTGCGGTTTGATAGGCAGGATGACCGCTCCCAGCCAGAAGGAAGCCCATCCCAGTTTTTCCTGGAGGATGGCATCGATCAGTAGGGTAGCGAACAGGGCGATCATGATGTATGTGTTCATGTAGGCGAGATCATCCCAAAAAGGTGAGAACACAAGGTAAAGCGGTAAAAGGCGTGCCCACCCTCTGGCAACAGCTGTCAGTTGATTTTGCTCGAAAATGCGCCCCCACCAAATGTACAGTAACCCATATGCCAGAAGATGGATGACCACCATGATCGGCAAAAGGATAGGCAGCGGCAGAAGCAGCAGAGGCGCGAAAAAAAACGCAA
>LLBZ010018296.1_pt3 | contig 12846 bp, 9 predicted proteins | sample 1489421 | NCBI WGS metagenome assembly LLBZ01 (sample SAMN04092657, study PRJNA295927) | soil metagenome | biome: Soil prokaryotic community; feature: Bulk soil; isolation source: soil from tomato rhizosphere | host: tomato cultivar Moneymaker | place: South Korea | collected 2011-11-01 | reverse complement strand
AACCGACACACGTCCTTGAATACCCATTTGTAACGCCGTTTCCGGATAATTGAAATTTTTAATTACATGTTCTTGTACTTTTCGTTGAAAACAATCTTTGGTCTCACTTTTTGATAAACCTTCACAACCGGGATATACAGGCACATCTTCAATTACAGCAAAAGCCACCTCTACGTCTTCTTCAACATAAACCACTTTAACATCACTAACACCAATAACGCCCTTGTCAGTATTTGAAATGGCTTCATTTTGGTTCGTTTCACTACTCTCCATAATCGTTTCTTCAACCTCAACAACATCGTCAACTATTTGAATACTTTCGCTGTAGGCTATGGGTGGCGGTGGCGGTGGTGGCGTATTTATATTTATGACGGGGATTTCTTCTTCCCGCTCAGCTTCTATCGTTAAAACATCTATCTCAACTTCACTTTTTTCATAAGTTTTATACTCTAAAGCTTGCCAAGAAAAAAACAACATTAAGTTTAAACCAATAGCAAAATACAAGCTACTGTTTCTACCAATTTCTATTTCTGGATTTTTTTTAATAGGTAACATGACAAATACTTTTATTACCCTAAAATTATTAGAAATTAAAGTGTTCAACTATGATATTTATCATGTTACTCTGTTTTAAAAAAAATTGATTTTATAAGAAAAAAACTATCAACTTAGTAGCAGTCGATACAGTCAATTGAAACCGATCATACCTTTAAGTTGTAGCAAATTAACTAAATCTGACTTTTGTTGCTACGCACTCCCAGCCCTCAAAAAATATGTTACAAGTTATCCAACTGATTACTCGCCTTATCCTCACTAATAGTCCAAAAGAAGCCTACAAAAAAGAATTGGTCGGCTGCGGGCTGTAAAGCACGACGGTTAAAATTTCCATTCATATCAGGCGTACTAGCATATTGATAACCATTAATATTTTTAAAACCCAGCACATTGTTTACCGAAGCGTATAGTATTTTTTGCGGACTTATTAAATACGCCCAATTCACACTTAAACTGTTATATGATTTTGTTTTTTCGTTTAAAAAACCAATTTTATTTGGGTTTGAATACGTTCTGCCCGATGCAAAGGCGTAACTAAACCCTACTTGACTGCGCCAATCGTTAATCCAGTATTTCCCAACTACCGACACATTATGGGTATTCGCAAAGTTTGGTTGTGCTTGCGTTGGGTAGTTTTTATAATCCCGTTCGGTATCCAACAGCGAATAACTCACCCAATAATCTACATTTTTAATGCTTTTGCTATCTCGCCAAAAGAAATCGATGCCCTTTGCAAATCCAGACCCGTTGTTGTTGTAATTGCTGTTTATGTCGGCAAAGTCCGTGTCGTACTTCACCAAGTTGCTATAGTCTTTATAGTAAGCTTCGGCTCTAAAAAGTTTGCTATCGCCATTGTATTGATAGTTCGCTATAAAGTGCGAAGCGTTTTGTGCTTTTAAATCTTGGTTGTATTTTAAAATGTTGCTCGATGGGTTTTGATAAAAATTCCCGTAAGCTAAAGACAACTGACTTTTACCCGACGTTTTATAAGCCAATGACACTCTAGGCGCTATATTAGCCTCTTTAAACAATTGGTTATATTCGGCACGCACCCCTGTTTTAAAAGCCAGTTTTTTAGAAATAAACATATCAGCTTCTGAAAATACAGCAATCAAGTTACTATCATAACCGTAATTTGCGTTGTCCACAGCCTCGTCGTTATAGTTTTCCTTAAAATTGGTAGCGAAGTACTCCGCACCAAAATATAGCTTAAAACGGTTGCTTATTCTGTTTTTGAATTTCAGCTTGGCATGCATCGAGTTTTCATTATCTTCAACTGCACTTTCAATAATATTTAAATGATTATTGCTATGGGTATAACTCAAACCTCCAAAATAGATCCAAGTATCATTTAATTTGCCTTCATACGAACCATTCAAATAAAAGTTTTTATTGTTCAATTTAAAATGAACACCTTCCGGATAGTTAATATCTTCTTGTGTTAATTCAAAATCAGTAGTATCAAAAGCGCCGTATAATTTAAACAGGCCTTTATTCGTTTTCTTTCTGAATACGGTTTCACCCGAAATGGTTTCAAAAGGCTTTATCCAATTATTTCTATTAGGAAAAATAGCGTTATAAGGTGCTAAATTTATATAGGACACATTAAAACTAAGCGAACTGTTTTGCCATTTTTGGGTATTTCCAACACCACCACCAACACTCATAATACCCATATCGGTTTTTTCTTGGTCGGGTTCATCAATAGTATTCAATAGCAACACACTTGATAAGGCCTGACCAAATTCTGCAGAATAACCACCTGTTGAAAAAGTAATCCCATCAAACAAAAAAGGCGAATAGCGCCCACGTGTCGGTGCATTATTTGTAGTTGGCGTGTAAGGCGTAAACACACGAATACCGTCAATAAAAATTTGAGTTTCCTCGGCATCACCACCGCGTACAAACAATCTGCCATCTTCGGCAACCGTAGTGGTACCTGGTAAGGTTTGCAAAGCACCTACAAAATCGCCCAAAGCACTGGCAGTTGTAACAACATCCAATGGTTTTAAAACATTTACTTTACTGTTATCGCCTGCCGAAAATGTTCCCGCAGATAGTACTACCGCATCCAACGTATTGACATCATCACGAAGTTTTACATGCAAATTTTTCATGTAAGCCACATCGCCTACCATAGTAAAAGTCTCAAAAGACAAATATGAAACCACTAATGTTTGTGTTCCTATTTCACTGGATGTAAATGAAAAGCTTCCGTTTTCGTCGGTCGTACTACCATCGTAAGTGCCTTGCAAATAAACATTGGCGCCCGGTATGGGCATGCCTTTCATATCGGTCACTTTTCCGTTAATGGTTGTTAATGCTGTTGAGAAGTTCGAAATGACCAAACAAAAAATGATGGCTAGTTGTTTCATTATAAAATTGATTAGTTCGTTTTTGATGATGAAGCAAAATTGAACCTTATCCAACAATTGAAAAACTAATACTAACCGAACTGTAAAATTCCAAGGATGAATTGAATATTGCAAAAAAAGTATTCAATGAACTCGTCTTGACTTTTTTGATTGAAGTGAAAAATAGAGAAGTTTATTTTTGTGATTTGGCTGCTTTTTTACTGTCCAAAATCATGTATTTTTTAATTTTTTCAAGGAAGAAAAACAGCAACAAAAAGCTATTTTTTTAATAACTTTTTTCTCGATTTATGGCAATGAAATTTTCTCAATTTCGAAAGATAAATTGAGTGATTTATTGACTCCCATAATTATGCATCTGCTTATAATTTTAATGCTACTAATTTCTGCAATTTTGTATCAAGGATGCGATTCAAAAACAAGTCGCCATTTTATTTTTTTAGTGCTATTTTTTTTATAACTTTCGGATAGTTCAACTGGCATTAAATAAGTTTTATGCGTCTTTTCGGCTTGTCAGGATTTTTAGTATGCTGACCTACTAAATCGTGCCTATTTTAATTATTTTAGGGCTCAAAAAGCGACAATAGACAAAATCTATAACGTAAATTCAAAAAATTAATAATCAGGAGATTAAAATGATAATAATAAACTTTTACTTTAATCTATTAAACGGACGTATAATAAGTCGTGCCGCCTTATCAAAATTGATATAATTATAAGTCCAATTGAAGAAAACCACTACTCTATTTCGAAAACCAACCAATGCCATAAGATGTACAAACATCCAAACAAACCATGCAAAAAAGCCTCCAAATTTATAATGTTTTAAATCTACAACCGCCTTATTTCTACCCACGGTTGCCATCGATCCTTTATCAACATATTTGAATTTTTTTAGTGGTTTTCCTTGTATTAATTTAATAATATTTTTACCCAAAAGTTGCCCTTGTTGAATGGCTGGTTGTGCCACTTGAGGATGTCCATTTGGGTACGCTTCCGAAGCCATTAAAGCGATGTCTCCAAGGGCGAAAATATTGGCATAACCTTCTACCTGATTATAGTCATTTACTTTGTATCGATTTGCACGTTCCATTAAAGCTTCAGCTTTCAATCCTTTAACCAAATCCCCTGTTACGCCAGCTGCCCAAATTAAAGTATCAGACTCCAATTGTAAACTTAAATTTGTGGTTACTTTTTTGCCATCGTAATCTTTTACAAAAGTGTTGCAATGCACAAGAACCCCTAATTTAGTTAAAAATCTTGCCGCTTTTTTTGAAGCTTCTTCGCTCATTGTTGGCAATACTCTAGAACTACCTTCCAATAAATAAATCTGCATATCGCCCGCAATCAAATCTCTATAATCTCGGGGTAAAATATGGTTTTTAAGTTCTGCTATAGCCCCTGCAAGCTCCACCCCTGTTGGTCCACCACCTACTATAACAAAATTCAATAAGGCCTTCCGGGTCGCTTTATCATTGGTTATGGCCGCCTCTTCAAAATTCTGCAAAATCAAGCTTCGTATATTTAATGCTTGAGGCACTTTTTTCATAGGCATACTATAGGTTTCAATAGCCTTATTTCCAAAGTAATTTGTTTTAGTTCCTGTAGCAATTACTAAATAATCGTAGCCAATCACACCAATATCGGTATGGATCTCATTAGCATCAGCATCAATTTCACGCACCTTTGTCATTCGAAAATACATGTTTTTATAACGCTTTATTATTTTTCGAAGTGGATACGCAATAGAATCCGGCTCTAAACCTGCCGACGACACTTGATACAATAGAGGTTGAAATGTGTGATAGTTTCGCTTATCAATCAATACAACTTGTACTGGTTTATTACCTAATGCTTTTGCTAAATTAATACCAGCAAAACCACCGCCAATTATTACAACTCTGGGAACATTTACTTGGGGGATATTCATGAAAAAAGGAATAAAAATATTTTTTCGCAAAGATACTATGCATCAAGTTTAAAAACTATTTTTAAATTTAATTTAATATGGATGTAACATTCCAAAATATTAAGCTACTTATATAATGAACTCATCTTGATTTTTTTGATTGAAGCGAAAAATAGAGATTTTAGTTCCAGATTTTAGCTTTTTAGCACTCCATAGCAGCGCTACGAAGTAAAAAAACAGGTAAGATCTGGGGCAAAAAGATTATTTTGCAGCCAATTGAAAAAAGTCAAGATGAGTTCAATAACTATATAACCGATTTGAATAAAGAACTAGAACATAGTTTTGTTGAATTGCTAGAAACGCATCAAAACATCATACACAAGGTATGCCGTTTATACACCAATGGTTATGATGCGCATAATGATTTATTCCAAGAAATAACCATCCAACTTTGGAAAGCCTATCCAAAGTTTCGTGGGGATGCCAAGTTTAGTACCTGGATGTATCGTGTGGGCTTAAACACTGCCATTACGCTTTACAGAAAATCGAAACGCAGTATAAACACGCAAGATTTTGAAGGTGTAGAATTTAAAATAACCGCTGAAGCATATGATGACACCGAAGAAGAACAACTTAAAGTATTATACAAAGCCGTCCATCAACTGAACGATATCGAAAAAGCCCTTGTATTTCTATATTTAGAAGACAAAGATTATAGAGAAATTAGCGAGACCATGGGTATTAGTGAAGTGAATGCCAGAGTGAAAATGAACCGAATTAAAACAAAACTTAGAACCATTTTAAATCCGTAAGCATATGGATGAATTAGAACTATTAAAGAAAGACTGGAATAAAGAAAAGCCAGAACACAAAAAATTATCTACCCAAGATATATACCCGATGCTGCACAAAAAATCGTCATCCATCGTGAAGACGCTTTTTTACATAAGCATTGCCGAGCTTGTTTTTTGGATTTTGGTAAATACCATCCCCTATTATACATCAAGCACCTTCAAGGAACGTTTAGATGCTATCTACACAAACGACTATGTGTTTACTGCATTAACCATATTTAGCTACGGCATTATATTGCTGTTTATCTACCTACTGTTTAAAGCCCATAAAGCCATTTCGGTGACCGATAATGCTAAAAAATTAATGGAGAGCATTTTAAAAACCCGAAAAGTCATAAAATATTACGTTATATACAATTTGGTCATGGCATGTATCTCTATGGCAGTAGGGATGTATTTTGCCATTATACACAATCCCGAATTGTCCGACACGATTGCTCATTTCAGCGACAAGCAAAAACTAATTCTCTTCGCTATTTTAACAGGCTGTACAGTGGTATTCGTATTTATCATTTGGCTATTTTACAAGCTGCTTTATGGTCTATTGCTAAAACGCCTTAATCGAAATTACAAAGAATTAAAAAAACTAGAAGTTTAAGAAACTGTCTAAAGTTTTATCATTTGGTGCTTTTATGCATCTTTTTTCCGCCATACTTTAGCTATTTTTCGATCCGTAGCTATGTTAGATAGGCTCTAAATAATATTGGGGCGTTTCCCTATCGGGTCGGGCTAGTAGTTTATCTTGAGCATTGTCGAAAATGAAAATATACTTTTATTTGAAGATAAAAGCGCAGCTTACGAAAGGCTACAAGTCCTCGCTCGTACCTCGCTATGGGCTTTCCGTTACAAATGCGAAGCATTCACGATTTCAATAATTTAAAATATCAACTTAGGGTAATCCCTAACGCACTTACCTATTAGTTAGTTTTCAGTCGCAGCTTTCAGTAGAAATCGCAGTCTTAGTTTTCAGCAAATCCTTCAACTTTAAAACTTTGAATCATAGAAACTCTTCAACTTTGTAATCTTGATACTCCGCAACTTTGAAACTCTTCTACTTTGTGACTTTGCAACTCAATCAAACCCAAGAATCTCAACCACATCACCAACCTGCATGTTATTTAAGTGAATATTGCCTACCCGAACCCGCACTAACCGCAAGGTTGGAAACCCTACTGCCGAGGTCATTTTTCGCACTTGCCTAAACTTACCTTCATTTAAAGTTAACGATACCCATGACGTTGGCCCATGTCTGTCATCCCTAATTTTTTGAGAGCGTACCGGTAATTCCGGAATAGCATCCAACCTAAAAACTTTACAAGGTTTCGTTTGGTATTTCTTGCCATTAAAACCAATCTCCACCCCGTTCGATAGTTTTTCAATTGCTTCAAGTGTGATATCACCATTTACTTGGGCGTAATATTCTTTATCTACTTTTTGGCTGTTCACAAAATCACTCATTTTCCCATCGGTTGTAAGCAATAGCAAACCTTCCGATTTTTCATCCAACCTACCAATGGGCATAATGCCTTCTGGAAAATCATGCAATAACCCCAAGAACTTTTTAGATTGCTGTTTGCTATCGTTACTCGCAAACTGACTTAAAAAACCATAAGGTTTATAAATTATAAAATGACGATGTTCGCTTTTAGACAGTCCCATTCAAAATACTATAAACCAGTTCTTTGGTTGGTTTTTGTCCGTTTATTTTTTCCCGAACCCTATCAAAAGTGACTTTAAAATCGCAACCCGATTTATAATCGCTACAACCATAAGCGGCATTTCCTTTAATAACCGTCCCTTTTTTACATTTCGGGCAGGTGAGCTCATCTGGTGCTGCTTCCGCTTTCTTTGGTGCTTTTTTAGGTTCAAATTTAAGCTTGAAATTTTCATCAAAACGCAATAAGCCCTCTACGGTACCCGTACTTATCTTAAAGTCTTTTAAATTGACTGTAGAGCCCTTTTGAAGCAACCTTATATATTGCTTCTCCGATATTTTTTTATCGGCAAATGTAAATGGCAATACAAAATCGCAACCTGCTTTATAATTACCACAACCATAAGCCAATTTTCCTTTTATAATGGTTGCTTTTTTACATTTTGGGCAAACCTCAGCCAAAATACCCGCCACTTTCTTATTCCCTGATGTCGCTTTATGTTTTTTCACGGTTGCCGCATGCGATATATTAGCGCGAGTCGTTTCGCTACGTACCTCATACACCAAGGCGTCAACCATACGTTTCATGTTGTTTATAAACGCACCGGCAGTAAATTCGCCTTTTTCAATATCTTTTAATTGCTTTTCCCAGGTACCTGTTAGTTCTGCCGATTTTAATAAATCATTTTGAATCGTATCAATTAATTGGATACCCGTTTGGGTTGGCAATACCTGCTTTTTGTTTCTAACAATGTATTTGCGTTTAAAAAGCGTTTCAATAATATTGGCCCGTGTTGATGGACGCCCAATACCATTTTCTTTCATTAAATCGCGTAACTCATCATCGTCCACCTCTTTCCCTGCAGTTTCCATAGCACGTAGTAACGAGGCTTCGGTAAACTGATTGGGTGGCTTGGTTTCCTTTTCTAGAAATGAGGGTTCGTGCGGCCCTTTTTCGCCTTTTACAAAGGTTGGTAATATATCCGGTTCTTTTTCTTTAGCATTGGAATCTTCAAATACCACACGCCAACCTTTTTCCAAAATTTCCTTTCCCGTGGTTTTAAACGAGACCTCAGCGGCTTTCCCTATCACGGTGGTATTCGATACCGAACAATCATCATAAAACACCGCAATAAAACGCTTTACAATAATATCATATACCTGCTGCTGGTTATATTGCAAGTTGCTTTGCATGCCTGTGGGGATGATGGCATGGTGATCGGTGACTTTTTTATCATTAAATACCTTAGGGGATTTTTTTATCTTTTTTCCTAAAAGTGGCTGTGTTAAGGAGGCGTAATTGGTCAACTTTTGCAAAATGCCCGTTACTTTTGGGTAAATATCATTGGGTAAAAAGGTGGTATCTACTCTGGGATAGGTTACTACTTTTTGTTCGTATAAGGTTTGTGCTATTTTAAGCGTTTCATCTGCTGAAAATCCAAACTTAGTATTACAATATACCTGCAAGCCTGTTAAATCGAATAGTTTGGGTGCGTATTCATTCCCTTTCTTTTTTTCAATAGATACAATTTCAAAATCGCTTTCTTTTACTTTATGGGCTAATAGTTCACCATCTTCCTTTTTTAAAAAACGCCCTTCTTCATAGCTAAAAAGCGTTTCACGATACATGGTCTGTAATTCCCAATACGGTTGTGGCTTAAAGTTTTCTATTTCTTTAAAACGATTCACCACCATGGCCAACGTTGGTGTTTGTACACGCCCAATAGACAATACTTGTTTGTACCCTCCATGTTTTACGGTGTATAAACGCGTAGCATTCATACCCAATAACCAGTCACCGATGGCTCTGGAAAAGCCCGCATAGTATAAATTATCGTAGTTTGCCGATGGTTTTAAGTTTTCAAAACCTTCTTTTATGGCTTCGGTGGTTAATGATGAAATCCATAAGCGTTTTACTTCGCCTTTGTAATTGGCCTCATTCATGACCCAACGCTGGATAAGCTCGCCTTCTTGTCCCGCATCCCCGCAATTGATAACCACTTCGGCTTTATCAAATAAACTTTTAACGATTTTAAACTGCTTTTGGATACCTGAATTCGACACCACTTTGGTTTCAAACTTTTCGGGAAGCATGGGTAGGTTATTTAAATCCCAACTTTTCCAATAGGGTTTATAATCGTTCGGTTCTTTTAAGGTGCATAAATGCCCAAAGGTATACGTTACTGCATAGCCATTGCCCTCGTAATACCCATCCCGTTTGGTATTGGCACCCAAAACGGAGGCGATTTCGCGGGCTACACTTGGTTTTTCGGCAATACAGACTTTCACTTAGTTCCTATTAAATTAAGGAGTGCAAAATAACAATTTAGAAGTTGGTTTTAAAAAGGAATTGTTAGGAGTTATTAACGGTGTTTGAATTGGTTTAGGAAGCGTTGGTTTATTAACTAAATTGTGAGAAACATGTAACTATTTAAAAATATCGTGTAACACCTCCGTTAATTAAGAGCCTACCTTTGACCCGTGATATATTTCACATACAAACAATAAAAAAAATATGAAAATTAGAAACATTTTATCATTCGTAGTAATGGCCTCAGTTATCTTATTCACTAGTTGTGATAATAAAGATGATAATGATACACCGCCTGTCACAGTTAATGAAACTTATCCTACTAATAATACAGCGGGTGTTTCACGTAATGCAGTTATTTCAGCAACATTCAGTGAGCCAATGGATGCGTCAACAATAACGACTTCCAGTTTTATCGTAAAACAGGGAACAACGGATGTTTCTGGATCAGTTAACTATTCTGGAAATGTGGCAACCTTTACACCATCAAATAATTTATCTGCAGGTGAAATCTATACAGCCACTATAACAGAAGACGTAAAAAACCTTGCAGGTAAAGCTATTGCTGCCGATATGGTTTGGAATTTTACAACTGGAGGTACTTTAACCACTCTTGACGCAGTAAATCTTGGTGCATCGGCAAATTATGTTATTTTGGCCAAAACGGCTATCAATAATTCTTCAACCTCAACCATTATTGGTGATTTGGGGTTAAGCCCTGCTGCAACATCTTATGTCACTGGATTGGCATTAACCAATGCCACAGGATATGCGACATCGGCACAAATTACAGGAAAAGTATATGCGGCTGACATGGCTGACCCTACCCCAGTTAATTTGACTACAGCGGTTGAAAATATGATTACGGCCTATAACGATGCAGCGGGTAGACCTTCACCAGATTTTATTGAATTGGCTACAGGAAACATTGGTGGAAAAACACTTTCGCCAGGTCTTTACAAATGGACAAGTTCGGTGACCATACCTTCATCAATCACTATTTCCGGTACAGCAAGTGATGTTTGGATCTTTCAGATTGCAGGTGACCTTAACATGAGTGCAGGTATTAATATGACCTTAGAAGGAGGTGCTCAAGCTAAAAATATTTTCTGGCAAGTAGCCGGTGAAGCAACTTTTGGAACCACATCACACTTTGAAGGCAATTTACTTTCTATGACAGGAATTACATTACAAACGGGAGCAACCATGACTGGAAGAGCCCTTGCGCAAACTGCGGTTATCCTTGACGGAAGTTCTGTTACGAAACCACAATAATATATTAAAATAAAATTTTCAATAACGAAAGAGGCGAACCGAAAGATTCGTCTCTTTTGTTATGGGTTTATATTATATATTCACCTATTATTTTCCGTTTTTTAAGGCGAAATAACTGTTGAATCGGGCAACAAGGTCATGCCTATATATAGGTAACCACCTATAATAGTTTCTTAAAAAAGGAGCTATATCTGTGACCTTTTATGGTTTCAGAAGTCTTGTGTTGTGGTTACTGTATTGTAAAACGTTTTTTTATTTTATATTTGCATTTCAAATTTGGCAATGAGGTCTGCCTTAAACCGTTCCATTTGGAGCTAATGACATCTACTTTTAATGGCTTATGCCACTGTAGAATCATTTATTTAAGACAATATGGACAAAACAAAAATCAAGAAGTTTTTATTCTCATTTGAACAAATCCCCACTTTAGTATATCTTTTTAAATGGATTTTTATCTGCCTGATATTAGGCGTCATTGTAGGAAGTATTTCTGCTTTTTTCCTATTAAGCTTAGAATGGGCAACAAATTGGAGAGAATCCCATTTATGGATAATAGCTTTATTACCCGTTGGTGGATTTATAATTGGTTTATCTTATCATTTGTTTGGAAATAGTGTTGTAAAGGGCAATAATTTATTACTGGAGGAATTCCATTCTCCCAAAAAAATAATTCCCTTTAGAATGGCTCCACTTGTTCTGTTTGGCACAATTTTAACCCATTTTTTCGGTGGTTCTGCGGGTCGTGAAGGAACAGCGGTGCAAATTGGCGGTGCAATTGCCGATAGGTTTACAAAGGTTCTCAAATTGTCAAAACGAGATAGGAAAATTGTTTTGATAGCAGGTATAAGCGCAGGTTTTGCATCCGTTTTTGGAACACCACTGGCAGGAGGGATTTTTGCATTGGAAGTGTTGATTTTGGGCAGGATAAGATTGGATGCTATCATTCCAAGTTTTATGGCTGCGATTCTTGCCAATTATTTTTGTGAAATTTGGAATGTTTCACATACCCATTACCATATTAGTACGGTTGCTGAAATGACACCAATAAATCTGTTGTGGTCCTTATTGGCAGGAATTATTTTTGGTCTTGTGGCAATGCTCTTTTCCAAATCAACCCATTTTTGGAGCAACCTTTTTAAAAACAACATTAAATACCCTCCATTTCGTCCTGTAATTGGCGGGGTCATTTTGGCTATTGCAATTTATTTTATGGGAACCACAAAATATATCGGGCTTGGAATACCTACCATTGTTGATGCATTTGACGTCCAGCTTAATTCTTACGATTTTCTTTTAAAAGTCCTGTTTACATCATTCACCCTTGGAGCCGGTTTTAAAGGAGGCGAGGTAACCCCCTTGTTTTATATAGGAGCAACTTTAGGGAATGTGTTGATCTGGTTTATTCCATTGCCCATGGGTTTGCTTGCAGGAATGGGATTTGTAGCGGTTTTTGCAGGAGCAACAAATACACCTATTGCTTGTACCGTCATGGGCATAGAACTTTTCGGAATAGAGTCAGGGGTTTTTATTGCGTTGGCCTGTTCCACAGCTTATTTGTTTTCTGGCCATTCAGGCGTTTATTCTTCACAAATCATCGGAAGTCCGAAAAACAGTTCATATATACGGGAGAAAGGTTTGCCCCTATCTGAAATTAAAAATAAAAGAACCCGAAAATAAAACATTTTATAGCGGTATGGATTTATATTGTATATGGAACGCATCTTGACTTTTTCTATTTCCTGAAAAATGGTAAAAGCTTTTAGCCTAGCCTAACATCAAGTTTTGCATCTCAATGTAAGCAAAGGATAAATAAACCATGGACTTGAAGTCCATAGTTTTGTTTGCAGACTAAATCTGCAAGATTAGTTTGCGAAATTAATCGGTGAAATTTTACCGCAGATTCGCAAATTTTTAAC